>Ga0196976_1000674_pt1 | contig 20021 bp, 16 predicted proteins | sample S3v_513CmetaG_FD_148644 | JGI IMG/M metagenome (GOLD analysis project Ga0196976, IMG submission 148644) | Soil microbial communities from Anza Borrego desert, Southern California, United States - S3+v_5-13C | ecosystem: Environmental > Terrestrial > Soil > Desert | place: USA: California...
CTGGTTCAATATCTACGAGATCAGTTCGTGGTCGCGGGCGATTCTGATCCCGCTATCGATTTGCTACGCGAAGAAGCCCTTCAAGAAGATTCCGCAAGAGCAGGGAATCGATGAGTTGTTCCCGGAGGGGCGGCATATGTCGCGTCTGCGCCTGCATTGGGCAGACAAGCTGATTAGCTGGCGCAACTTCTTCCTATTTGTCGATCGCGTTTGCCACGGTTTTGAGCGCGTACACGTACGTCCGCTGAGAAACATCGCGATCAAGAAGGCAGAGCAGTGGATGCTCGAGCGCTTCGAAATGAGCGACGGGCTGGGGGCGATCTATCCCGGGATACTGAATTCGATCATCGCGCTTCGATGCCTGGGATATTCGCTGGACGATCCGCAAGTGATCCGGGCGATGGACGAATTCGAGAGGCTCGGCATCGAGGAAGAGGACACGTTCCGCATGCAGCCGTGCATGTCTCCGGTCTGGGACACGGCTTACGCGATCTTCGCACTCGGCGAAAGCGGCGTTCCTGCGGAAGATCCGCGGTTGGTACGGGCAGCCGAGTGGATGCTGAAAAAGCAGGTCCGGACCAAGGGCGACTGGGCAGTGAAGGTCAGGAACTGCGAGGCAGCAGGCTGGTACTTCGAGTTCAACAACGAGTTCTATCCGGACGTGGATGACAGCGCGATGGTGATGCTGGCGCTCAACCAGGTAAAGACCAGCGACGAACGCTACCAGTCGGAATCCTGCCAGCGGGCGATCAACTGGATGCTCCGGATGCAGTGCAAGAACGGGGGGTGGGCGTCCTTTGACAAGGACAACAACCGCATGGTGTTCCAGTACATCCCGTTCGCGGACCACAATGCAATGCTGGACCCGGCGACCGTGGACATCACGGGCCGCGTGCTGGAGTGCCTGGCGAGTTACGGCTTCACGTTGCACGACAAGGCAGTGCAACGAGCGATCGAATTTATCCGCAAGGAGCAGGAGCCCGATGGTTCATGGTTCGGGCGCTGGGGCGTGAACTACCTCTACGGCACCATGTGCGTACTGCGCGGGTTGAATGCCATCGGAGTAGACAACCACGAGCCGATGATCCAGCAGGCGGCGGAGTGGATCCGAATGGTGCAGAACGCCGACGGCGGCTGGGGCGAGAGTTGCGAATCGTACGACGATCCAAATGCGCGCGGGATAGGGCCGAGCACTGCATCGCAGACGGCTTGGGCAGTCATGGGACTGCTTGCGGGGGGCGACACGCGCAGCGATTCCCTGACGCGCGGCATCGCTTACCTGATGAAGAACCAGAACGGCGACGGATCGTGGGACGAGGCGTTCTACACGGGAACCGGGTTTCCGAGGGTGTTCTATCTCAAGTACCACATGTACGGGCAGTACTTCCCGCTCATCGCGCTGACAAACTACGCGAAGATGCTGCGGACGAATCCGCAAGAGCATTTGAGGCTGGCGGGGACCAGCGCGGTCTAGCGTCGGGCATTCTCCTGGTGGTGGCGTGAGTCCCGGGAGGCCGCCCGTATATTTAAGCCCAAGTTCAGGACGAACGAACAGGAGTCTGATGCGTCATCCTTTGAAGCTGCAATACGAGCTCGCGAAGTACATCGTCGGGCAGAAGATGAAGGGCGTGAAGAAGTTTCCGCTGGTCATGATGCTCGAGCCGTTGCACGCCTGCAACCTGACGTGCACTGGATGCGGCCGTATCCGCGAGTACGAAGACACGATCAAAGAAGTGGTGCCAATGGACGAGTGCCTGGCTGCTGCCGAAGAGTGCGGCGCGCCGATCATCTCTATCTGCGGCGGTGAACCGCTGCTCTACAAGGACATTGGCAAGCTTAATGCTGAACTCCTTCGCCGCAAGAAGCACGTGATCCTGTGCACCAACGGAATGTTCGTGCCGAAGAAGATCAACGAGTTCACGCCGGACATTCGCTTCATCTGGAACATCCATCTTGACGGCATGCGTAAGTCGCACGATCTCGCCGTGGAGCGCGAAGGCGTGTTCGACCAGGCGATCGAAGCGATCAAGGTCGCGAAGGCGAAGGGCTTCCGTGTAATGACGAATACGACCGTCTACGAAGAGACGGACATGAACGAGATCGAGGCGCTCTTCGACTATCTGAAGACGCTCAATGTCGATTCGCACGTGCTTTCGCCCGGGTATTCATATTCGGCGGTGCAGACGAAGGAGATATTCCTCGACCGAAAGGCGATACGGGACAAGTTCAAGGACATCGAACGGCTCTCGAGGAAGTATCCGATTGCGGATACGCCGATCTACCAGGAGTTCCTGGCAGGCAAGCGCGAGCTGATGTGTACCGCGTGGGGCAATCCGACCTACAACACCAAGGGTTGGAAGAAGCCCTGCTACCTAATCACGGACGGGCATTACGGCACTTTTGACGAGCTGATCAACAAGACTGACTGGAACAGCTATGGACACGGGCGCGATCCGCGCTGTGAGAACTGCCTGGTCCATTCCGGTTACGAGGCGAGCGCAGCGACGGCTAGCGGATTCACCGATACATGGAAGATGCTGAGCTGGTCGCTATTCAGCTAGCCGCCTCGACGGAAAGCTAGTGGATACATGAAGGTCTTTGTAACGGGCGCGACGGGATTCGTGGGCAGCCATGTGGCTCGCCTGCTGCGGCAGCAGGGCGCTGACCTGCGTCTGCTCGTACGTGCCAGCAGCCGACGGGAAAATTTGGAAGGCCTCAGCGCTGAGGTCGTGACCGGCGATCTGCGCGATCGCGAATCGCTTCGCAAGGGAATGGAAGGTTGCGAGGTCGCGTTTCATGTGGCCGCAGATTATCGGCTGTGGACGCGCGATCCGCGCGACATGTACGCCTCCAATGTGGACGGCACGGTTGCTCTGATCAAGTCCGCGCAGCAGGCGGGTGTGCGACGGATCGTTTACACCAGCAGCGTGGCAACCATGGGATTCGGCCATGCGGCCACGGGAACGCGCGCGGCGGTGGACGAGAACACGCCGGTGTCGCTGAACGACATGATCGGCCATTACAAGCGCTCGAAGTTTCTCGCCGAGCAGAAGGTACTGGAAGCGGCACGCGCGGGCGTGAATGTGGTGATGGTGAACCCGACCACACCTATCGGCGAGCAAGACATCAAGCCGACGCCGACCGGGCGCATCGTGGTCGATTTTCTTAAACGGAAGTTTCCGGCGTACGTGGATACGGGGTTGAACCTGGTGGATGTGCGGGATTGTGCGCGCGGACACATAGCAGCCATGGAGAAAGCAGAGCCGGGCGAGCGATACATCCTCGGAGGCGAAAACCTTACGCTGAAGCAGATTCTGGATAAGCTTGCCGAGATTTCCGGTTTGCCGTCACCGACGATCAAGGTTCCGCACATCGTGGCGTTCATTGCCGCGGTGGTAGATACGGGCTTCAACGGCTATCTGCGCGGGTGCGAGCCCCGTGCCACGGTGGACGCGGTGCGCATGGGGCGCAAAATGATGTTTGTGTCGTCGGCCAAAGCCGAACGCGAACTGCGCTGGAAGGCCGGTCCCGTTGACGATGCGTTGCGCCGGGCGGCGGAGTGGTTTGTGCAGCATGGGTACGCACCAAGCTATGCGGGCGAAGCGGCGGCGCGAGCATGAGCGACCTAGCTCAAGTCGGCATCGTGGCCGCGATGCGTTTGGAAATTGCACCACTCGTTCGCACATGGGGAAGCGAGGTAATCGTCAATAAAGGCCGACAGTTCAGGCTCTACCGCTCCGGAGCTGCTGTCGCGATTGCTGCGGGGCCCACAAAGGAGAGCGCTGCAACCGCCACCAACGTGCTCGTTGAGACGTGTGCGCCTCGAGTGCTACTTTCAGTAGGTTTCGCAGGTGCGCTCAGCGCAGCCCTGCACACGGGAGACGTCGTTCTCCCTGAGCGGGTAGTTGATGCCGAGACCGGCGAATCCTACACGACGAGTGCGGGACGCGGTGTGCTGGTGACATCGCCGGAAGTCGCAGGTCGGGACAGGAAGGCTGAATTGGCCCAACGCTGGTCAGCGCTCGCTGTGGATATGGAAGCCACCGCGGTCGCCGAGATTGCCCGGGCACGTGGATGTGATTTTGCGGCTGTGAAAGCGATCTCGGATGACGCTACTGCGGAAGTGAATTTCTTGGGACGTTTTGTTACTCCCCGCGGGTTCAGGACCGCGGCGTTCCTGGCGCATGTCGTCGTGCGACCGTCGTTATGGACGGTGGTACGGGAACTAAGAATCAACAGCGAGCGCGCGTCATTGAACCTGAGTAGCACGCTGCGCGACATCCTGAGCAGCAAGGAAGGGATTGCCGGCGCCCTGGCCGTGTTGGGCAGGGAACACGTCGGATCGAGGAACTGATGTCAGTTGCGACTCAATCACGTAACGCGAAATCGCCGGGGAGCATTCCGGGGACGATGCAGGCTGCTGTCTATTACGGCGTCGACGACGTTCGCATGGAGACGGTCGCCGTGCCAAAGATCGGCGCCGGCGAACTGCTGATTCGTGTCCACACCTGCGGCGTCTGCGGCACTGACCTGAAGAAGATCGCAACCGGATCACATTCCGCGCCTCGCATCTTTGGTCACGAGACAGCCGGAATGATCGTGGAGGTGGGTGACGGCGTCCGAGATTGGCGCGTAGGAGATCGCGTCATGGTCTTCCACCACATTCCTTGTCGCGAGTGCTTCTACTGCGAACACAAGGTCTTCGCGCAGTGCCCGGTTTACAAGAAGGTGGGGGTGACGGCAGGCTACGAACCGAGTGGCGGCGGTTTTTCCGAGTACGTGCGCGTGATGGACTGGATCGTCGAGCGCGGCGGAGTTGTGCGAATCCCAGATGGCGTGAGTTACGAGCAGGCTTCGTACATCGAGCCAGTGAACACATGCCTGAAAGGAATCCAGACACTCGGCCTGAAGCGGGGCGAAACCGTGCTGGTGATTGGGCAAGGACCCATCGGCATCATTTTAGGAGTACTAGCGAAAAGTGCCGGTGCACGGGTATTCACTTCCGATTTGTTTGCCCAGCGGCTTACAATAGGTGAGCGCTTTGGCCTCACAAACTCCATAGACGCGTCGAGAGAGGATGCGGTCGGGCGAATCAGGGAACTGACGGCCGGTCGTGGTGCAGACGCGGTGATTCTGGCGGTAGCTGGGAATGGATTGATACGTCCTGCCATGGATGCTGCGCGTCCTGGTGGCAGGGTGCTGCTGTTTGCGCAAACGCAGCGCTCTGAGGCGATCATTGACCCGGCGGGTGTGTGTGTTGACGAAAAGAGCCTGCTTGGTTCCTATAGCGCTTCGGTCGACCTGCAAGAGGAGTCGGCCCGGTTTGTGCTCGATCGCGAGATGGATCTCGAAAGCCTGTACAGTCACAGGTTTCCGCTGAGCGATGCCGTGGCCGCTTTGAAACTAGCTGCCCATCCGCAGCCGGAGACGATGAAGATCGCCATCCAGCCGGGCAGCAAATGGGAAGGATCGTAAGAGTGAACGGACAGATGACAGCCGCAGTCCTCTACGGCAAAGAGGACGTGAAGATCGAAAAGGTGCCGATCCCTCGAGTTAACGATGGAGAGGTCCTGATCAAGGTCCAAGTCGCATTGACCTGCGGTACCGATCTTAAGGTTTATCAGCGCGGATATCACGCGCGCATGATCGTCCCTCCTGCCCTTTTTGGACACGAACTCGCGGGCACGATCGAGGAAGTCGGGGGGCATGTTAAAACTTTCAAGCGCGGAATGCGCGTGGTTGCCCTGAACTCCGCTCCGTGCGGAATGTGTTACTACTGCTCCAAGCATCAAGAAAACCTCTGCGAAGATCTTCTGTTCAATAATGGCGCGTACGCTGAATACATTCGCGTTCCGAAGCGCATCGTCGAGACGAATATGCTCGCGGTCCCGAGCGACGTGAGCTACGAAGAGGCTGCGATGGTCGAGCCTCTCGCCTGCGTTCTTCGCGGACTGCATGAGACTGGAGTGGAGATCGGCGATACGGTCGCGGTGATTGGTGGCGGCCCAATCGGACTGATGTTCATGCAGGTTGCGAAATTGAGCGGTTGCAACGTGATCGCAGTGGTCAAACGCGACGGGCAGGTTGAAGGTGCAAAGCGCATCGGTGCCCACGAGGTGGTCCAGATCACGAAGGTTTCAGATGCAGTTGAAGCCGTACGCGCGCTGACGCCGGACCGGCGAGGCGCTGATGTGGTGATCGAGGCCGTGGGACGTCCCGAAGCATGGGAGTGGGCCATCGACATGGTGCGCAAGGGCGGCACGGTGAACTTCTTTGGCGGTTGCGCCAGTGGAACGAAGGTAAACCTCGACACGCAGCGTCTGCATTACTCCGAGATCACGCTGAAAGCGACTTTCCATCACACCCCTGAAACCGTGCGCAGGGCGTTTGCGCTGATCGCAGAACGCAAGATCAAGGGCACCGATTACATCACAGGCGAGGCTCCGCTGTCGAGACTACAGCAGGTGCTGCGCCACATGCTAAACCGGAACGGCGATATCAAGACGGCGATCATTCCGGGACACTGATCCCAGTTACGCGGATGTTGTTCGCCCGCCGCACGACGCGGCGGGTTTGTTACAAATGGCGGCTGACGCGGATACAATGACGTCAGCAGGCACTCCAAGCTAAGGACATTCGTCGAGCCAGGGCCACAATATGCCTCTCCCCACACGTGAAAACCACACGACGAATGACCTGCAAGCCGCGCCGGTTGAATCTGCATGGTCGCGGCTTCCACGGACGTATGCGATCCCTGAGAGCGCGCCCTCGCTGAGCGAAGCTCGCGAGTACTGCAAGCGGATGGCGACCTCGCATTACGAGAACTTCTCCGTAGCAACGTGGTTCCTGCCAAAGGAGCTTCATCAGCACTTCTACAACGTGTATTCGTATTGTCGAATCTCCGACGACCTCGGAGATGAGGTCGGCGATAAGCGGCTTTCGTTTTACCTGCTCGACCGGTGGGAAGAAGAACTGCGCGCCTGCTACGCGCACCTGAATGATGCATCGGGAACAACTGGAGGGCCGCGGCATCCGGTATTCGTGGCGTTGACGGAGACGATTCGGCAGTTCGGAATCCCGCAACATGAGTTTGCTGATCTGCTGACGGCGTTTCGCCAAGACCAGACGGTGACGCGCTACGAAAAATTCGAGGACTTGCTGGGATATTGCCGCTACTCGGCTAATCCGGTCGGCCACCTCGTCCTATACCTCTGTGGCTACCACGACGCCGAGCGGCAGCAGCTTTCAGACTTCACTTGCACCGCGCTTCAGCTAGCGAATTTCTGGCAGGATGTCGCAGTGGATCACGGGAAAGGGCGGATCTATCTTCCGCTTGAGGACCTTCGCCGGTTTTGCGTGACCGAGGAGCAGATCGCCGAAGGGCGTGCTACCCCAGAGTTCCTGAGGATGATGGCCTTCGAAGTGGAGCGTGCAAGAGAGTGGTTCCGGCGCGGACTTCCGCTGAAGGACGAAGTCGCAAAGCACCTCGCGCTGGATATCGAGTTGTTCAGCCGTGGCGGCATGGAAATCCTGAATGCGATCGAGCGGCAGGGGTACGATGTTCTGAAGCAGCGGCCCGTCATTTCCAAGCCTCGCAAGCTGTGGCTTGTGGTCTCGGCATTCGCGAGGAAGATGGGATGAGCACAACCGCGCAGCACCATCCGCTACAGCTTCGGACAGCGTACGGGGTTTGCCGCCATATCACCCGATCAGCGGCGAAGAACTTCTACTACGGCTTTCTCCTGCTACCTTCGCGCAAGCGTAACGCGCTTTCGGCTGTGTACGCGTTCATGCGGCACGCCGACGACATTTCAGATGACCCGAGTCTGCCGCCACCGGAACGGCGGCAAAGGTTAAGGGCGTTCCTGAATGCTTACCATGAGGTTGCGGCAGGCGCTCAGACAGACGACCCTGTGTTCATGGCACTGCGCGACTCGCAGCAGCGATACAAGATCCCCATCGAGTTGCTGGACGCCCTGGTTGCCGGGACGTGCATGGACCTTGCAGCAGGACATGAAGCTCAGCCCGGAAGTGCCAGCGCACCGCTGGTTGCGTACCAGACGTTCGCCGAGCTCTATGAATACTGTTATCACGTGGCCTCGGTCGTCGGGCTGATCTGCATCCGCATTTTCGGGTATCGGGACCCGGCGGCCGAGCCGCTGGCCGAGCATCTGGGGATCGCATTCCAACTGACAAACATCCTCCGTGACGTAAAGGAAGATGCGAGTCTCGGGCGCGTTTATATTCCACGCGAAGACCTCGATCGTTTCGGAGTCAGTGTCGAGGAGCTTGCAGCAGGTACGGACCGCGAGAAACTTCGGCCGCTGTTCCAGATGCAGGCGCAGCGAGCGCGCGAGTTTTATGCTGCTTCAGATCAGCTGATTCCGTTGATCGACGAAGTGAGCCAACCGGCGCTGTGGACGATGGCTACGATCTATAGGAACCTGCTTGAAAAGATTGCTGCCCGGGACTTCGACATCTTCGGGGAACGCGTCCGACTCACGGTGCCAGAGAAGTTGAAGATCCTCTACAAAGGTTTCATTCGCAAACTTACGTGAACGCCGCTCCTCAAACCCGTACGGTTGCACCACAACGCGCGCAGCGCCCGGAGACTGTCGCTATCGTAGGTGGAGGTCTTGCGGGGCTGGCTGCGGGTTGCGCGCTGTCGGACGCAGGGTTTCCGGTGACGCTGTTCGAGCGGCGACCCTACCTCGGCGGGCGGGCATCTTCGTACGAGCATCCTGGCACGGGCGAAGTGGTCGACAACTGCCAGCACGTGCTGCTTGGGTGTTGCACCAACCTGCGAGACTTCTACCGGAGACTCGGGGTCGAGGAGAAAATTCGCTGGTTCGATAAGCTGACATACATTGAACCGGGCGGGAACAGCGCGACCCTCGAACCCGGCAGTCTTCCGGCACCTTTTCATTCACTGAAGTCGTTTCTGAAATTTCCGCTGCTTGATGGACGCGACAAGTTAGGCATCGCCCGCGCGATGATCGCGATTGCGGAGCGCGTGCCGAAGGAGACCGGGGAAGATTTCCTATCGTGGCTGAAGCGCCGTGGACAAACGGAGCGAGCGATCAACCGCTTCTGGGCACCGGTGCTTATCAGCGCGTTGAACGAGGAACTCGATCACGTTTCGTACCGATACGCGGCGATGGTCTTCCGGGATTCGTTCCTGAAGTCGGCGGAGGCGGGACGCATGGGCGTGCCTACCGTTCCGCTGACGGAACTGTACAGCGTAGCAGCGGATTACATTCGGGAGCGCGGCGGGGAAGTGCACCTGCGCACCAGTGTCGATGCGTTTCAGTCGCAGGGCAGTCACGTGAGCGTGAATCTCGGCGGCACCGAGCGATCCTTCGATTACGTGTTGCCGGCGGTCCCGTTCCAAGTGCTCTCAAAGATGCTGCCGGATACACTCGCATCAGATGCATTGCGCGAGACACTTGCGCAGTTCGGGACGTCTCCGATCACTGGCATCCACATCTGGTTCGACAGGCAGATCACGGAACTCGACCACGCGGTACTGCTCGACCGGACCATACAGTGGATGTTCCATAAGTCGCGGCTGCTAGCCGGACGCGCGGCATCGCCGGATGCTCCACTTGCGGCGGGCAGCTACATCGAGCTGGTCGTCAGCTCGTCGAAGTCGCTCGTCGGCAAGGGGCGGGCGGAAATACTGGAGCTGGCACTGAACGAAGTTGGCGAGTTCTTCCCAGCGGCAAAAGACGCGCGGGTGCTTAAGGCCACGGTGATCAAAGAAGTGCACGCGACGTTTTCGCCTACTCCGAATTCAGATGCGATCCGTCCACAGCCAGCGAGCCCGTGGCCGCGGGTATTCCTGAGCGGCGACTGGACGGCGACAGGATGGCCAGCCACGATGGAAGGCGCTGTTCGGGCGGGCTACGCCAGCGCCGAGGCACTCACGGCATCGGCAGGCAATCGACGCAAGTTCCTTGTTCCCGATCTACCTGCCCGCGGATTCATGCGACTTCTGCCGTAAACCGCAGCCCTGCGGGTGCGCAGCAGTCATCTGCACATTCTCCTGAAACGAAAGCCCGGCGCCAGGCCGGGCTCTTTCTTGTCTAGGCGGCGACGGAGATCGCCTGCATTGCCTTTGCCTCGTCTACAAGGTTCTGGAAAAGGACGCTGCTGAGATAGCGTTCGCCGAAGCTTGGAATTACGACGACAATCAGTTTGCCGGCGTTCTCCGGACGCTGCGCGACTATGACTGCGGCGTGAACCGCAGCGCCAGAGGAGATGCCGACCAGGAGGCCTTCTTCGCGGGGCAGGCGACGAGCCATTTCGACAGCGTCGTCATTGGTGACCTGGATGATGTCGTCGATGAGCGATGTGTCGGTGGTTTTTGGAATGAAACCTGTGCCAATCCCCTGGATCTTATGTGGCTTGTGCGTGCCGCCGGAGAGGACTGGGCTATCGGCAGGTTCGACTGCCACGATCTTGAAGCTCGGCTTTTTCGGCTTGATGTAGCGGCCAACGCCGGTGAGTGTACCGCCGGTGCCGACACCGGTGATTAGAAAGTCGACCTGACCGTCGGTGTCGTTCCATATCTCAGGTCCGGTGGTCTTGAAGTGAATGTCGGGGTTGGCAGGGTTCTCGAACTGCTGGAGCATGTAGGTATCGGGAACGGTGCGGAGTATCTCCTCGGCTTTGGTGATTGCGGCGGTGATGCCGGCGGGGCCAGGGGTGAGGATAAGCTCGGTGCCAAAAGCGCGCAGCAGCACGCGGCGCTCAAGGCTCATTGTGTCGGGCATCACGAGAATGCATCGATAGCCTTTGACGGCCGCAACGAATGCCATGCCGATTCCGGTATTGCCGCTGGTGGGTTCGACGAGAATCGTCTTGCCGGGAGTGATTTTTCCGGCGCGCTCGGCGGCTTCGATCATGGAAATGGCGATTCGATCTTTGACGCTCTTAAGCGGGTTTTCGCTCTCGAGCTTGGCGGCTACTCGCGCCTTGGCTCCGGCGGTGACGCGGTTCAGGTAAACCAAGGGAGTGTTGCCGATCAATTCGGTGATGTTCTGAGCAATTTTCATTGGCGACTCCTGGGGACTTCGGGGTGGCTCTTTTTAGATAACGTGGAGCGGCAATTTGGCTCAGATGCTCCCCTAAATATTTCTTTTTGGCTAATCTGAGGCGATTGGGTGCTGGTGGGGTACTTGCATCTGGCTGGTGCTGAACGGCTTATGTGACGAGAGATCGAAAACGAGGCCCACCCTTAAGGGGGCCTCTTCTGGCAGGAGATGCGACCGTAACGCGGCCGTTTCAGCGCTGAAAAGATTGCGAAATGCGGAGAACGATCACTGGGCCAGGAGTGCCACACCGGCGGCGACGAAGAGAGCGGCGATCCAGCGCCGGCGGTCTACGTCCTCGTGGAGAAAGAAGCGAGCGGCAATCGCATTGCTGACGAACGTGAGCGACGCGGCCGCGGGTGCGACCAGCGAAACATCTCCCCATGAGAGCGCAAAGAGCAGCGCGAAAAACGATACGGCCATGCAGGCCACGCCGAGCATGAACCATCCGTTACTGAGGACGGCGCGGATGGCGGTAAAGAGTCCGCGTTGCTTGCGAATCTCGCCGAGGTCGCCGACACGCTGCATGGCGTACGCGAGGAGAATATCTCCGGCAGTGGAGGTCACGACGACGGCGGTGATCCCGAGCCACACGTAACAAGTATTCACGAGCGCGAGCTCCCGTCGTGGTGGTGTTCGGTGAAAGCAGGGATGCTGGGGGCTACTGGAGCGGCGTCGGAGGCGATGTGGTTCGTCTTGGAGTTGGCGGTTGCGACGAAACCTACGCCGAGCGTGATGAGTGCAATGCCGGCCCAGCGAGAGAGGCTAATCTGCTCACCCAGTACATACTTGCCCAGCAGAGCCATGAGCGCGTAGCTGATCGAGGTGGCCGGCAACACGTAAGTCAGATCGGCCCAAGAGAGCGCGGCAAGATAGGTACCAAAGAAGGCCATAAGGCAAAGCGTGCCGACGATGATCCATGGATTTGTAATGGCGAAGACGACGGTGTGTACGTCTGCAAGCGAGACTTGTCCGATGTCGCGCATGCCGCGCGCGAGCAGAACGTCTCCGACGGCGGCGAAGACGGCCACGGACAACAAGACTAAATACTTGGAGAAGGTCACGAATACATCGTAAATGGAATTTGCGATTTACGATTTACGATTTGCGAATGGAACCGAAACGTCTATCGGGACGACGGGATCGCTGCGCTACCGGGCGCAGATTTCGGCCTTTTCCACCACGGGCTTGTCAGTTTTCTTGACGTCGAGATGTTGTACCAGGGGCGGCATGGTGGGTGCCATGGTGATGCCGACCTGTAGATTTCCTCGATCACACTTCATGATCCATTTACCACGCAGGGCGTTCTCGACTACGAAGAGGTCGTCGGCGCGGCAGGAATTGGTTCCACCGCGAAGTTCTTCAATCTGCTTTTGCCGATCCTCTTTGGATCGGTCGAGAAAGAGATTCCCGGCGGCGATACTATCGGCGAGCTTGTCGTCCCACTGGTTGACGAGTTGCGTGACCGCGTCCTTGGCCTTCAGCAGCGCGGGAGAGGGCTGAACAGCGCGGCGTTGAAGTCCGCCGGTCTTCGCCAACTCATCCAGCACCGGCGTGGCCACGCGGCCCCACTCGGTATAAGTGCGATTGCCGAGTGCGATGAAGCCCACGCCGTACTCAGGGAGCCAACGCATCGTTGACCCGAACCCGGGCAGCCCGCCTCCGTGAGAAATGATGCGGAAGTCGCAGGTTTGCGTTTCGCCGAGTCCGTAGCCGTATCCAGATGCCGCTAGCTGTAGCCTCTTCGTGTCCGGATCGCGGACTATTCGCGCGCCAGAACTGCGGGCGGCCTGCTGCATCTCGCGGAGGGATGCCCGGCGGATAGGCCCGCGCTCCGCTTCGTCACGGGGAGGCCATGAGTCGAGATAGGCGGAGATGTAGCGGCCGAGATCGCGGAGGGACATCAGCATCCCACCCATGGCCCCGAAGCTTCCGTGTGCAAGCTGCGGCTCTTCCCTCCACTGATCATTCTCCCAGCGATAGCCATGCGCGAGACGACTGGGGGGAACGGACGATGGCTCGAACGTCGAGGCGTTCAGCCCCAGCGGACGCAAGATATTGGCATTCATGTAGTCGTCGTACGTTGTCCCGGATGCGCGGGCGACGATGCGGCCGAGGATAGCGAAACCGTAGTTGGAGTACTCGTAAGCAACGCCGGGGGCATTGGAGAAGGGAATGCCTCCGCGCACCATTCTTGAGAACTGCTCAGCAGGTACGGCGAGTTGGCGGTCGCCCCATGGATTGTCCTCGGGAAATCCCTCGGAATGCGAGAGCAGGTGGCGGATCGTGATGCGTGGTGAATCCGCGGTGGGATAGAGCAGCGCCTTTAGTTCGGGAACGTAGCGCTCGGCGGGATCGTCGAGCGACAGTTTGCCGTCATCGCGAAGCTTCAGGATGGCCATTGCTGTAAAGCTCTTGGTCATGGACGCGATGCGGAAGACGGTGTCGGCATCAACCGGTGACTTGGAGTCGAGTTCGCGGAACCCGACGGTACCCACGTGCGCGAGTTCGCCATCTATCACGATGCCCCAAGCCGCGCCGGGAATGTGGGACTTAGTTGCGAAATCGCGGACGATTCGATCGATCTCCGGAAAGGCCGATGCGAGTTTCTGACGTCGGTCAGTATCAGTGAAGCGCGGCGCCGGCGCTTTGAATGAAGCGTCGATTTCCTGCGCTGCGAGAGGAGTGGCAATCAGTACGGATAGCACTACAAAAGTGGCACGGAGCAGGAGCGTATGGAATGACATGAGGATCGAGTCTCCAAGGGGCCCACCATGCTAATGCTGATACGAATTGATGCACAACCCAGCAGGACATGAAAAGCCCGCGTTTCCGCGGGCTTTCGAGTAATGCGAGCACTAGTCGCCGCTGACGACCTCTTCCTTCCGGTCGTGGCTAGGCGTGGCGTTCAGAATAGGCAACGGTCCGGAGGGCGCATTGGGCTTCGCCACCGGGGCCTTTACGGTCGCGCTGATCGGCTCCGACTTCTTGTTTTTCAGGGCTTCCTTTACCGCGCGATTGCGGGCAGCGCGAAGCGTCAGGAAGGCTTTGGCTTCCTTGGTCAAGCGGCGACGCTCCTCGCCGTTGAAGATAGCCTTGCGCACGATTCGGAAAATGGCCTTCGGGCGGAAGTAGTATTCGTCATAGAACTTGTGAACCATCTCCATGACGTATTCTTTCGGGAGGCCGGGGTACTCGATGTGCGCGACCTGGTGTCCGCCGGCATCAACCATCTGCTGCTCGTTAACGATGAAGCCGTTGGCCTTCGCGAAATCGTAGAGTTCAGTTCCGGGGTAGGCGTGCGCGACCGAAACCTGAATGGTCTCGCAATCGAGTTCCTTGGCGAAGTCGATGGTGCGGCGGATGGATTCGCGGGTTTCTCCGGGCAAACCCAGGATGAAGTCGGCGTGAACGAGCAGCCCGAGCTTGTGACAGTCGCGAGTGAAATCGCGCGCGCGCTCGACGGTGGCGCCCTTCTTGATGTTCTTGAGAATCTGTGGATCGCCCGATTCGTAGCCGACGATGAGGAGCCGGCAACCGGCTTCCTTCATAGCCTTCAGCGTTTCGTAATCGGTGGTGACACGCGAGGTGCAGGACCAGGTAATGTTCAGCGGCTTGAGCTTGCTGCACAGTTCGATGGTGCGCGCCTTCTGGATGTTGAAGGTGTCATCATCGAAGAAGAATTCCTTGACGTCAGGGAAAAGCTGCTTGGCTTTTGCCATTTCGCGGGCGACCGCATCGCTGGAGCGCTTGCGCCAGGGATGTCCGCTGAGGGTCTGCGGCCAAAGACAGAAAGTGCACTGTGCGGGGCATCCGCGGGTGCTGTAGAGCGCGATGAACGGATGGAGCAGGAACGGAACGTTGTAGCGCGGAATGTCGAGGTCGCGCTTATAAACGTCAACGACATCGGGGAGGGCATCGAGGTTTTCGACGGCGGGACGGTCGGGATTATGCACGACCTTTCCGTCCTGGCGATAGGAGATGCCGAGAATCTGGTCCAGCGGTTTGCCATTGGCGTATTCGACGGTGGCGTAATCGAACTCGCGGCGGACGACGAAATCGATGGCACGGCACTGGTTGAGCGATTGCTCGGGCAGCGTGGTGACGTGCGGGCCGACAAAGCAGATCTTCAGCTTCGGATTGGCGGCCTTCATCTTTTCGGCGAGTTGGATGTCGCCCTGAAAGCCAGGGGTACTGGTAAACAACACCAGGAACTCGTATTCCTTACCGATCTCGATTGTCTGCTCCCACGTTGTGTGGTGGGGCGGGGCATCGAGAAGGCGCGAACCTTCCAGCATCCCGGCAGGATAGGCAAGCCAGACGGGGTACCAGTAGGACTCAATCTCACGTGTGGCAGGCCAGCGCGAACTAGCGCCGCCATCGAAATTCTCGAACGACGGTGGGTTGAGAAAAAGCGTCTTCAAAGGTGCCATAACGGATGAGTCAGTTTAACAGAGCAAGGACAGGGCTGTATCGGCGCGGAACTGGAAAGTAATCAGTGGGTTGCGAACGGCACGTGAGGGGATTGGGCGGGGCAAGCGTGCATTGAATGGAGCGCAAATGTGTGTTGGCGATGCTGCGGATGTGTGGCTAATTTGCCGCGGTTAAAGGCGAGATGCGCCAACGAACTTAGCCCGAAGGGTGACGAGAGCAGTTTGTTATCATCGGACACAAATGGCCCTGATCGGCAGAGAAACATTCCAAGTGGCGATGGACGCGCTGCGCGCCAACAAGGTGAAGGCGGCGCTTACCATGCTGGGCGTGATCATCGGAAGCGCCTGCATCGTGCTGGTGGTTACGATCGCGCTGATCGGCAAGAACTACGTGCTGGCGCAGATCGAGGGCGTGGGGTCAAACCTGGTATATGCGGCGTATATCACGGGGAATCAAGGCTCGCGTAACCTGTCTGATGAGATATCGCTGGCCGACCTGGAAGCTGTAAGGCAGCTACCCAAGGTGGTTGAAGTCGCCGGCACGCATGACATCACGATGTCTACGGTCGTGAATGGCATGGAAAAGCCTGTGAGTCTCATCGGCGTGACGCAGGGATTCCAAACGATCCGCAACCTGCTCATCCTGCGAGGGCGGTTCTTTGACGTGTCCGACATGCAAGAAGCCAGCAAAGGGGCGCTGATCACGCAGGACCTGGCGAAGCAGTTTCCGGTCGATGACATGGTAGGGAAGCAGATCCGACTAGGAGAGCTGAGCTTCACGGTGATTGGTGTTTTCCGCGAGCGGGTCGCGACCTTCGGGCAGTCGGAGATTTCGAGAGAGTCCGTAATCATTCCATTCCCGCTGATGAAGTACTACACGGGACGGGAATACATAAAGACGCTGTATGCGCAGGCAGCCACCGCGGAAGACGTGCCAGAAGTCACCAAGCAGGTGCAGCAGGTTTTGGAGGCGCGACATCGGCCGGGTTCGGTGTACCTAGTGCAGAATCTGGCGTCAATCCTAGACGCAGCAAGAAAGATATCCGTCGCGCTGACGGCGGTGCTGTTGCTTGTGGGCACCATCGCGCTGGTAATCAGCGGCGTGGGCATCATGAACATCATGCTCGTAACGGTGACGGAGCGCACGCGTGAGATCGGACTGCGAAAAGCCGTGGGGGCGAAGCGGACGGAGATCCTGTACCAGTTCCTGATCGAGGCGCTGATCATCAGCGGCGCGGGTGCGCTGGTGGGGATATTGTTCGCGGTGAGCGTGAAGTTCATCGCTGAGCCGCTAATCCCTATCGAGTACAACCTGAAAATACCAATCTCGTGGTTCTCGATCGTGGCGGCGTTCGTGGTGTCGTGTGGAGTGGGAGTACTGTTCGGGTATCTTCCGGCGACACGGGCATCCAAGCTACAACCGACTGAATCACTCAGGTACGAGTAGGTTAGAACAGACGACGGACTCAGGGTCTTGGGCGGTTGTGAGTAGCACGCGACCCGCTTAGAATGACCTTGCGCCCGGATTCCCTTGAGACAAATCAGATAAGGACTGCTCGCGACCTTGCATAGATTGGCACGCTACAGGAATTCTGTTCTTGCAATGATCACCGTGGCATTCGTGTTTCGGATGCTGGCGGTGAGCTTCATGTACAGGGAGCACATCAACCCCATTCTCGACCACTGGAAGTTCGGCTGGGAAATGGGAGAGGTGGCGCGATCCATCTACCTTGGCCATGGCTTTGCATCCCCGCTTTTTCAGCCGAGCGGACCGACGGCATGGATGACGCCGGTGTATCCGTACTTGGTGGCGCTGTGCTTCAAACTATTCGGGTTGCACACGGTGACTGCGACGTGGGCGGTGCTGACGCTGAATAGCATTTTTGCCGCGTGCACGGCGGCGCTGGTGTACTACACCGCCCGGCGTACATCTGGCGAGCAGGTGGCAAGCTGGGCGGGCTGGATCTGGGTGGTTTTCCCGTATTCGATCTACTTGTCAGCGGGTCGCATCTGGGAGAACACGCTCACGGCGTTCCTGATGAGCGCGATCTTCCTCCAGACGTTGCGGGTGGAAGAGCGTCCGACGATGCCGCGCTGGCTTGCGTGGGGCACGCTATGGGGTGCTGGAGCGTTAACAAGTCCTGCGCTGCTGGCGACCTTGCCCTTCCTGGGGCTCTGGATCGCATACAGGAAACAGCGACAGGGACAGCGATGGTTTTGGGGCGCCACGGTGTCGGCGATTGTATTCTTCGCGATGCTTTCTCCATGGGTGGTGCGGAACTACATCGTATTCGGTAAGTTCATCCCACTGCGGGACAACTTCTGGCTCGAAGTACACGTCGGCAACAACGGCGACACGTCGGACGTGACGCCGGACTCGTCGCATCCATCAAACAGCCCGATTGAGCGTGAACAGTGGAACCGCCTTGGCGAGATCGAGTACATGAACGCGAAGAAGGTTCAGGCCAAGGCGTTCATTGCAGAGAATCCGGGTTTGTTTGCGTGGGTGTCGTTCAGGCGATTCGTCTACGTGTGGTCTGGATTCTGGAGTCTCGCACCGGATTTCCTTGAGGACGAGCCGTTCCATATCCCCAACGTGATGTTCACCACATCCATGACGCTGCTGTTCCTGCTGGGCCTGCGCTTTGGGTATCGCGGGGGAATCGGGGCGTCGCTTACGCCGTACGTGCTAATCCTGGTGACGTTCCCAGTGGTTTACTACTTCACTCACCCGAGCATGGATTACCGGCATCCACTCGACCCGGCTATCGTGATGCTGGGTTGCTATGGGGTGAACCAGTGGATGAAGTCACGGAGGAAATCGCGCGAGTTTGCAGAGGAGAGCACCCTGGCGTCGGTCGGCGATTAGCGCCTGGAAGGGAAGCAGGCGCGCCCGAGAGGCGCGCCTTTAGTTTTGCTCAAGCGCCCACTGCTGGATGTCGCCGGTGGACCGCATGAGTTGAAGTTGCGCCTTGTAGAGTTCCAGAGACCTGTCAAGGTATGCCGCGTACCTGTCGTTAACGTCGATGCGAGCCTGCTGCTGGTCGCGAGAGTTCGCCTGGCCTGATTCAATCTTTGCCTGAACTTCGTCAATGCCGGCTTGCGAGATCTCGTATTCAAGGCGGGCGACCTCACGGGCAGCGGCGAGTTGGCGAAGGCTGCGCTGCAACCTCAGAGTGTCGGCTGAGATCTGGTCCTTTACGTTCTCGGTCTCCTTGCTGACCCGCAAGGTGTCCGCGTCCGCCTGCTGAGCGCGTGCGCGCTGTGCAAGGTTGAAAATGGGGAAACGCATGGTAGCGCCGAAAAGGTAGTTGTTGCGCTTGAACGTCGTATAGAACTCGTCGTAGTTCTCGAAGCGGGCGAGAACCGAGTACTGGGTAGCGAGGTCTATCGAAGGAAGCAAGCGCCGGTGTTCGGCACGCGCGCGCAATTCGGCAGAGTGTACACGCTGCTCGGCAACCTTGACCGCGGGATTATTGGCCAAAGCTTTTTCCACGGCGTCCGAGTCGTGAGGAACTTCGGGCACCTGCGGCACGGTTTCCGTCATGGTCTCAAACTGCGCGGCGGCGATGCCGGTGAGCTTCGAGAGGCGATCGCGCAGGACGTCGACGTTGCCCTCCGCTTCGGCGATTCGCATCTGGGCGCGAGCGACAACGAGCTTCCCCCTGGAGAGATCGAGTTGTGAATCGACGCCCTCCCGCACACGCTCCTGGGTGATGAACTGTGCTTTCTGCGCGGCGGTCTCAATCTCGCGCAGGACTTTCAGCTTGCTGATCAAATTATCAAGCTCGGTGTAAGCAATGGCGGCATCGAGGATGACGGCGTTTCGCTTGTCTTCGAGGGCGAGATTGGTGGAGTTCCACTCGACCCTGGCAGCGCGGATGACGTCATGCTGGGCGAAGTTGAGCACCATGGACTGCGTGGTTATGTTGAAGAGCGATGGCGCGGTCCCGACAAGCAGTTGCTGAGGCGCCCCGAAGGAGTATCCGAGGTCTGACCCAAGGCTCACGTTGGGAACAAACGCGCCTCGCTGCTCCCGGTAGGCCTGATAGGACCGACTCTGGTCGGCAAAGCCAATTGCGACTGTGCCGCTCCGCTTGAGCGCGAGCTCGATGGCGCGGCGGAAGGGAACCTGTTCGGCTGACGCGGGCAGCGCAGCCAGGATGATCGTGAGAAGGGCGTAAGCGCGCAGACGATGTCGCGAGATAGGCTTCATCATGTCTCCGATCGCAGCAAATAATTTGCGCATGTACTTGAAAGGTCGAGTATAGCAACAGGCCAGAAGAGCTGGAGTGGAGAAGGCGCAGGCCACATGGTCCAATCGCACGGAAAAGGAAACTTCCCGCATCTGCATGTGTTAAGCCCACGCGAACCGATGCGGCATCGAATCGGCGAGCTAAGAGCCTATCCGCTTGAGAGCCTTCTGCGCCGGGCCGTAGCCGCTGGCGAGTGACAGCGCCTGGCGATATTCCTGCGCCGCCTGCTTCTTGTCTCC
>Ga0196976_1000675_pt1 | contig 19943 bp, 16 predicted proteins | sample S3v_513CmetaG_FD_148644 | JGI IMG/M metagenome (GOLD analysis project Ga0196976, IMG submission 148644) | Soil microbial communities from Anza Borrego desert, Southern California, United States - S3+v_5-13C | ecosystem: Environmental > Terrestrial > Soil > Desert | place: USA: California...
TTAACATCGGCCACTACTTCCCGTCGAGCGACGAGCGCTGGCGCAACGCCGACTCCGCGCGTTTCGTGCACGAGGCCATGCACATCCTGAAGGACAGGAATGCCGCGCTGGCGAATGTCGACGTGACGATCGTCGCGCAGCAGCCGAAGCTCGCGCCGCACCGCGAGGCCATGGTCTCCTCGATTGCGAAGCTGCTCGAGCTGCCCGAGGGCCGCGTGAACGTGAAGGCCACGACGACCGATCATCTCGGCTTCATCGGCCGCGCCGAAGGGATCTGCGCGATGGCCATCGTCGCAATCGAGCTCGGCTGAAGTAGTAATAAACGGCAGCGTACTTCGTCTCGACTGACGCGCCCGAGCCTCGTGCCTACTCTGATCGAGTGTCACTCGAGGCTCGGAGACCGCGGCTGCTTGTGGGGCCGCCGCGGCCTCTTCCCATCAACGAATATCGGCACCCCACGCGCGACGTGCCGATCATCAGGGAGAACGTCATGAAGAGTCTGCGGTTCGCTCTTACCCTCGTCGCTGCGCTTGTCCTCGGCGCTCCGCCATCCGCCCAGGCCGATACCGTCTGCAATTTCTACCAGAACCGCTATGCGGGCTATTACGCGGACTGCGGATGCAACGCATGTGGCGGGTGGGCGAGCCACGCCTGTACCGAGTGCGTGGACACGGAGACCGGCGCTTCGTGTCATGCCGACGGCTACAAGCTGTGCCCGATGAAGCGGATTCCGATGTAAGGGGTGGAACCGCGAGGGGCCGCCGCGCCGGCGGCTCCTCGCCTCGGAGCACTATGAACATCAAGCGTCTGTCCTCATTGCCGTTCCTCGCGGCGCTGGCGTTTTCGTCGCACGCCGCCATGACGATGCACGTCGTCAGCAACGCCTCTCTTTTCGATGGCGTCATCGCCCGCGACGTCCGCTGGGCCGGGCCGGGCGAGGTCTACGTGAGCCTCGGCAAGCGCGGCGCGATCCGCACGCGCGTCGATTCGACCGTGCATTTCACCCCGGTCATGCCGGCCGGCGAGCACGGCGGGTTTCCCCTCACCGGGAGGATTGCCGCGGCGCAGAAGCATCTCGTCGTGGCCTCGCCCCTGGGGGGCGTGGGATGGATCCCTCTGGCTACCAACGGCGCGCGCCCGGTCGGGCACAGGCCGCTGCTGTCGGTCATGGACATCGATGCCCGCGGCGACCGCGTGGCCGTCCTCGGCGCCGACAGCGGGAAGGTGCAGGGGCTGGCCCGCGACGGCACGATCGCCTGGGTGGGCTCCCTCTCGAAGTCGATGAGCGACATGCGCCCGCTGATGAAGGGGCGCTCCAAGCCGGGCGGGAAGGACATGGCCCGCTGCAGCATCCTGGAGACCGGCTCCATCCGCTTCATGCCGGACGGCTCGCTCATCGTCGTTCCCGGCGTGGAACCGGGCGTGTTCCGCTACGACGCCGCCGGAAAGCTCGTGCAGACGTGGGACAGCGATCCGCTCGGCATCATCGACGACTGCTGGATCGGCGACAAAGAGCTGGAGCTCGTGGCGCGCGACTTCGGGAAGCGCATCGACTGGCTGGCCACGAAGGTCACGGTGGACGACATCCTGCCGCTGCCGGGCGGACCGGGCCTCCTGCTGCGGCGCGTGGAGAAAGGCGTGACGAAGTGGGACCTCGTGCGCCTGCCGTATCAGGGGAGGATGGAGCGGGTGGCGCTGCCGGTGACGATGCCGCATCCACGCGCGCATGTGCGCGGCGACGTGCGCGGCAACCAGGTGGTCCTGCTCGCGTTCGAGGATCCGCTGCCGGGCCAGCGGCCACTGGCACCGCCGCGACTGGTAGTCCTCTCCATCGCAGGGCAATGAGAGCGGCAGCCGCGGTTCTCGTGCTCCTTTTTTCGGCGAGCGTGCGCGGCGATGAGCCGGCGCTGCAGCTGCTCATCGCCCGCGCCGACGGCACGCACGCGGCGGCGAAGCTCCCGCTGAGCGGCGACGAGCTTCGCGGCGCCGAGCATCTCTGGGCGTGGAGCGATCGCCATGCGCCGCGGAAGCTGAAGCCGATGACGGACGGCGCGCAGATCGCCGCGGAGCTCGGGCGCTCGCAGTCGCGAGCTCTCGACGTGCGGGTGCGCGGCTGGTCGCGCGCCGAGGAGCTCGCGTCGTTGCGCGTGATCGCCGCGCCGGCGGAGATGTGGGAGAGCGTGCCGGAGCCGTTCCTGCCGGCCTTCCCCGTGTCGAAGGAGGGACGGGTCACGCTGGCCGTGCGCGATCCGATGCGCGTGCGCATCGTCGGCGACGGAGTGGGCACGCTGTGGGAGCCGGTGGGCCGCTCCGCGAAGGCGATCGACGTGGCGCTGCGGCGGCCGGTCGCGGATGCGGAGCTGAAGCTGCTCGCTCACGACGGCACGCCGGTGCGGCGCGCGTTCGCCACGGTCATGTACACGCGCCGCGGCGAGGCGCAGCCGCGGTTCCAGGCGCAGTTCGCCGCGGACGATCGCGGCACGATCCGCATTCCGTCGCTCCCCGAGGCGGAAGTGCTCGCGCTGATGCTCATCGGCGGCGACGGCGCAGAGCCGCGGATGCTCTCCGGCACCGCCGCGGAGCTGACCCGCGAGCTCCGCCTGCAGCGCGGCGGGCAGCTCCGCGGCCGCTTCGTCGACGAGGAGAACCGTCCGCTGCCAGGCGTGAGCGTGGAGGCCGAGGGGTGGATCTCGCCGGACGCGCCCGCGGCGTCGCGCGGCGAGGCCGTGAGCGACGAGAGCGGGCAATGGGCGGTCGGAAACCTGCCCGGCCGCGACGTCATCGTGCGCGCGTCGATGAAAGGGCGGGCGACGTTCCGCAAGAGGGTCAAGCTCGATGGCGGCAAGGTAGACCTCGGCGTCGTTCCGTTGCTTCCGTCGCCCGACGTCACCATCGCCGTCGTCGACACGGACGAGCAGCCGCTCGCCGGCGTCAGCGTCACGACCGACAGCGGGTTCGAGGGGAAAACGAACAAAGCCGGCGTGGTGGCACTGACCGGCCTTCTCGCGGACGAGGCCACCGCGATTACCGTCGCGGCGAAAGGCTTCGTGAAACGCACCGTGTCGCTCGCGCCGCCGCTGCCGAAGGAAGAGCAGGTCGTGCTCGAGCGCGCCTTCTCGATCGCCGGGAAGCTGGTGACCGACGACGGCACTCCGGTCTCCAACGCGATCGCCGTCATCACCGCGGGCACGAGCTACCGGCGTCTGCATGTCGATCCGGACGGCTCCTTCGACTTCGATGCGGACGTGGGGAAGGAGCTCGAGCTGACGTTCGAGTCGCCCTCCGCGGCCATGGTGACGCGCAAGGAGAGCGCCGGCCGCGCGGGCGAGCGCCGCGACCTCGGCACGATCCGCCTGCCGTCCGGCCTCTCGATCCGCGGGCGCGTGGTCGACTCGGCGGAGTTGCCGGTCGCCGGCGCGCGGGTGTGGGCGGTGCGCCCCAGCGCCGGCGGTACGGTGGTGACGTGGGCGGCGGGACGCATCGTGCAGGCCACCAGCGACGCGGACGGGACCTTCGACCTGCGCGGCCTTCCGCCCGGACCGGTGCTGCTGCGCATCGACGCCGCCGATCACGCGCGTGCCTGGCGCAATGCCGTGGCCGAGGCGGCGCCGGTGGACCTCGGCGCGATCGCGCTCGTGCGCGGCCGCACCGTCACGGTGAAGGCGCGGCGCGACGTCGCCGCCACGGCGCGGCTCGACCTCCGCGGCGAATGGCTCGACGCGGACATGCTCACCGCGCCGGTCGTCGACGGCGAGGCCCGCTTGCGCAACGTGCCGCCCGGCCAGTTCAAGGTGACGGTGGCCAACGCACACGCGGTCCTCTGCGAGCGCCGCGTCGACGTCCTCGAAAACACCGACGCCGCGGTCGAGTGTCCGCCGCCGATGCTCGTGCGCGGCCGGGTCCTGCTCGGCGGCACGCCCGCCTTCGCCGGCACGCTCACCTGGATGCGCCCCTCGGAGACCGATGCGCTCATCGACACGCGTCTCTCCCCCCTCGGCGTGATGCAGCAGCGCCTCTACGGGATCAGCGGCGGTACGGTGGTGGTGCCCCTCCGCTCCGACGGCACGTTCGAGACCGACGAGCTGCGCCCCGGCGAGTGGCAGGTGGCGTGGCGGTCGACGGAGAGCGGCGGCACGCCCGACCGTCCGTTCGCGATTCCCGACGTGGCCGAGGCGAACGTGGTGGTGGAGTTCAGCGGCGGGACGATCCGCGGACGCGTGGTCGACGAGCGCCATCAACCCGTGGCCTCGGCCCGCGTGCGCGAGATCCAGGGACCGCTGTTCGCGATGTCCGCCGCGGACGGCTCGTTCACCATGACCGCGGTCGCCGCCGGCGCGCACCGGCTGCAGGCCGCGCTCGGGTCGAAGTCCAGCCGCGTGCTCGAGGTGACGGTGGAGCCGGACCAGCCGGCATCCGACGTGACGCTGCAGCTCGACGACGCCGCGAAGAACCCGCTGACTATCCGCGTCGTCGGCATCGACGGCGAGCCGCAGCCGCACGCGTTCGTGTTCGTCGAGGCCCTCGGCGGCATCATCAAGACCCTGACCGCGGACGCGAACGGCGTGGCCGACGTCACGTTCCCCGAGGGGCTGCCCGACGGCGCGAGGCTCGTCGCGTACGCCGGCAATGCCTGGGCGTTCGCACGGTTCCGCCGCGCCGGCGGCGAGGGCGAGCCGCAGAACGCCACCATTCGCTTCGCGCGCACGGGGACGCTGAAGGTCCGCAGCAAGACGGTGTCGGGCGCGCCGGCGCTGCTGGCGTCGTGGGCGCCGGGCGATCTCGGGTGGATGCTCGGGCGCATCGGCACGTTCCTGTCGCTGTCGCCCGAGGCGCCGCTGGAGATTCACGGGCTGCCGGCGGGGATGTACGAGGTGCGGATCGGCGCCGACGCCGCGACGGCCGCGGTCACGGCGGGAAGCACGGCGGCGATCGATCTACGATAATGCCGTCCCGATGCAGGTCCGCGTTCGCTTTGCTCCCTCTCCCACAGGCCACCTCCACGTCGGAGGTGCGCGCACGGCGATCTTCAACTGGCTGTTCGCGAGGCATCACAAAGGAACGTTCATCATTCGCGTCGAGGACACGGACCAGGCCCGTTCCACGCGCGAGTCGGAGCAGATGGTGCTCGACGACCTGCGCTGGCTGGGGCTGGAGTGGGATGAGGGTCCGTTTCGCCAGAGCGAGCGTCTCGTGCTCTATGCCCGGATCGCTCGGGAGCTGGTCGAGTGCGACGCCGCGTACCGCTGCTATTGCACCGAGGAGGAGCTGGAGGCGAAGCGCAAGCAGGCCGAGGTCGAGGGGCGTCCGCCACACTACGATTTGAAATGCTGGATCGAGCGCCGCCATGACGATGCGCCGCACGCGATCCGCTTTCATGTCCCCGAGGATGGAGACGTCACCATTCACGACCACATCCGCGGCGAGATCACGTGGCGGAAGGAGTCCCTCGGCGACTTCATCCTGATCCGCTCCGACGGCTTTCCGACGTACAACTTCTGTGTGGTCGTTGACGACCACGACATGGAGATCACGCACGTCATCCGCGCCGAGGAGCACCTGACGAACACGCACCGCCAGGTGCTGATCTACCGGGCGATGGGGTGGAATGTGCCGCAGTTCGCGCACGTGTCGCTGATCCTCGGGCAGGACCGCACCAAGCTCTCGAAGAGGCATGGGGCGACGTCTGTTTCGGCGTATGCCGAGGAGGGCTTCCTCCCCGATGCGATGCTGAACTACCTGACGCTCCTCGGCTGGTCGTCGCCGGATGGGCTGGACGTCTTCACGCGCGACTATGCCATCGCGAACTTTTCGCTCGAGCGCGTGAACGCCGCGCCGGCGGTCTTCGACCTGCAGAAGTTCGAGTGGCTGAACGGGCAGTACATCCACGCCATGCCGGCTGCCGCGCTCGTGCCGCTCGTGCGTCCGTTCTTCGACGTGCCGTGGCTGGAGGAGGGGATCGACGTCGTGAAGACGAGCGTGCACCGGCTCACGGAGCTCGCCGGGGCGCTGTCCTTCGTGCGCGAGTACATACCGCCCGCGATCGACCGCGCCTTCGCCGCAGCCCTCGTCGCCGATCTGCGCGAGCACGGCGCGCCGACGGACGAGGCTTCCTACAAAGCCATGGTCGAGCGCCTCAAGGTGTCGACGGGTCTCAAGGGCAAGTCGCTCTTCATGCCCCTGCGCCTGGCCATGACCGGGATGGAGCACGGCCCCGAGCTCGTACGCACGATCCCGCTCCTGCAGCGCGCCAGCGAGGTGGACGAGCGCGTGCTCTCCCCCCTCCAGCGCGCGGAGTCGCTATGAGCGGACCGCCGGCGTCCTCGCCGGCTGTCGTGCGGGCGTCTCGCCCGCACAGTGGCGGCGGGACGCCGCCACTGACAGCCGGCGGGACGCCGGCGGTCCACTGAGTCGATGCCGATGCTCTACGCTTTCCTCCGCAAACTCCTCTTCCACCTCGACGCCGAGCAGGCGCACGAGTGGACCTCCGCGCAGATCGAGCATCTCCAGCAGATCCCGCTTGCGTTGCGCATCATCGAGCACGTCTGCCGTCCTGCCTCGAAGCCGCGCGAGCTGTTCGGGCTCACCTTCCGCTCCCCTATCGGCATCGCCGGCGGCTTCGACAAGAACGCGACGATGATGCCCTTCCTGGCGGCCCTCGGCTTCGGCTTCCTCGAAGTCGGCACCGTCACGCTGCGCCCGCAGCCCGGCAATCCGCGCCCGCGGCTCTTCCGCTATCCCGCGGACAAGGCGCTGGTGAACCGCATGGGTTTCAACAACGACGGCGCGGATGCGGTCGCGGCGCGATTGCGCGCGTGGGAGCGCACCGTGCCACTGTTCGTGAACGTCGGCAAGAACCGCGACGTGCCGCTCGAGGGGGCGGTGGAGGCGTATGTCGAGTGCTACCGCCGCGTCGCCCCGCATGCCGACGCGGCGGTGCTCAACCTCTCCTCGCCGAATACGCCCGGGCTGCGCGACCTGCAGCGGCCAGAGCATCTCGAGGCGCTGCTGCACGCGGTGCGCGATGTGCGCAGCGGCCCGATTCTCATCAAGATCGCCCCCGACCTCGACGACGCGCAGATCGCGGAGATCGCCGAGGTATGCGTGCGTCTCGCCGACGGCATGATCTGCACGAATACGACGCTGAACGTAGGACGGGCTTCAGCCCGTCCCCCCGGGGGAGGCGGGCTGAAGCCCGCCCTGCGTTTCCACGAGTCGGGCGGGCTCTCCGGCGCTCCGTTGATGGCGAAATCCACCGAGGTCCTGCGCAAGGTGCGCGAGCGGGTGGGCGCGGGCTATCCGCTCATCGGCGTCGGCGGCGTCTTCACGGAAGAGGACGTCCGCGCCAAGCTCGCGGCGGGGGCCGGGCTCGTGCAGATTTACACCTCCTTCGTCTATGAAGGCCCGATGATTGCCAGGAGGCTGAGCCGAGCATGATCGTTTACGGCGCGAACCCCGTCTTCGAAGCGTTGCGCGCGCATCCGAAGCGCGTGCGCTACATCGGCCTGACCCGCGAGCAGAGCGGGCGCATGCAGAAACTCGTCGCCGAGGCGCGGAAGCACGGCGTGGCGGTCAAGACGCTCACCACCAACGAGATCGACCGCCTCACCAGCCGCGGCGTGCACAACGGCGTCGTGGCCGACGTCGATGCCGGCACGTACGCCGATTTCCACGACACCATCGCCAGCGACGACACGAAGTTCGTGCTCATCCTCGACGGCATCACCGACCCGCAGAACTTCGGCGCCATCCTGCGCGTGGCCGACGGGTTCGGCGTCGACCTGGTGATCATCCCCGAGCACGAGAGCGTCGGGCTCACACCCGTGGCCATCAAAGCCTCGGCCGGCGCATCGGAGTGGGTGGCCGTGTCGCAGGTCACGAACCTCGCCCGCGCCATCGAGGCGCTGAAGGAAAAGGGCTTCTGGGTCTACGCCGCGTCCGCCGACGGCGACCGTGCGGACAAGATCGACTTCACGGGAAAGGTCGCGATCGTCATGGGGAACGAGGGGAAGGGCGTGCGCCGCAACGTCCTCGAGCACTGCGACCGCAACGTCTCGATCCCGATGTTCGGCCACGTCGACTCCTTCAACGTGGCCTCGGCCGCGGCGGTGCTCTGCTACGAAGTGGTCCGGCAGACGCGCCAATGAACCCCCTCTTCGTCCGCGGCGTGGCGTTGAAGCGGGACCTCGTCCCGACATTCGACGAGTACCCGTTCAACGTCCCGGTCATCCGCGGCCTGGACGAAATCGAGTTCGACTCGCCGGTCACGTTCCTCATCGGCGAGAACGGTTCGGGCAAGTCGACGCTCATCGAGGCCATCGCCGTCGCCTGCGGCTTCAACGCCGAGGGGGGCTCGAAGAGCTTCAACTTCGAGACGCTGAATGCGACCTCGCCGCTGCACGGATTCCTGCAGCTCGTGCGCGGGCACAAGCGGCCGTCGGACGGCTACTTTCTGCGGGCCGAGAGCTTCTTCAACGTGGCCACGGAGATCGAGCAGCGGGGGCTGGAGGCGTGGTACGGCGGACGGTCGCTGCACCGGATGTCGCACGGCGAGTCGTTCTTCACGCTGCTGAACGACCGGCTGATCGGCGGCGGGCTGTACATCTTCGACGAGCCGGAGGCGGCGCTGTCGCCGACGCGGCAGATGGCCATGCTCACGCGGATGCACGAGCTCGTCCTGGATGCCTCCCAGCTCATCATTGCCACCCACTCGCCGATCCTGATGGCGTATCCCGGCGCGCGGATCCTGCAGATCGCCGATGGCGTGCTGGAGCGTGTCGAGTACGAAAATACCGAGCACTACCGCGTCACGCGCCAGTTCTTCGCCCAAAGAGAGCGGATGCTGAAGATTTTGCTGGGCGGGGAGTGAGCTGGAGTGCGGCAGCGCCAGCTGCCGCTTTCGATGCGGAGGCGCCAGCCTCCGCCCCCGCCGCAGCTTGCGCTGCGGCATGAAAAGCGGCAGCTGGCGCTGCCGCACTCCATACAAACCAGAGGAATAAGAGCCGGCTTGCGCCCCGTTGGGCACTCTGCTATAACCCGCAGTTCCTCGGCCGCCGCCGGTGCAGCTCATCTCGAAGCTTCCCGTCACAGGCTGTTTGTGTCTTTGAAATCAAGAAATTGGTGCTGGCATAGCTCAGTTGGTAGAGCAGCTGATTTGTAATCAGCAGGTCGCGGGTTCGAGTCCCGTCGCCAGCTCCAGAAGCCAATGAAGAAGCATGGAGAGTTGGCTGAGCGGTCAAAAGCAGCAGACTGTAAATCTGCCGGGCCACGCCCTACGGAGGTTCGAATCCTCCACTCTCCACCAATCATCCTGCGGGAGAATCAGCGGGAGTAACTCAGGGGTAGAGTCACAGCCTTCCAAGCTGTTGGTCGCGGGTTCGAATCCCGTCTCCCGCTCCAGATACGGTATCGAGTGTGCCCTCGTAGCTCAGGGGTAGAGCACGTCCTTGGTAAGGACGGGGTCACGAGTTCAAATCTCGTCGAGGGCTCCACCAGAACGGAATTGAAAATGAAAAATTGAAAATTGAAAAATGAGGTGGCGCTCTCGCGCGGCTCCCTGTTTTCAATTTTCAATTTTCAATTTTCAATTCTTTCGGAGAAAGAACCATGGCGGCAACGCGCGAGATCATCACCCTTCAGTGCACCGAGTGCAAGCGTCGGAACTACACGACGACCAAGAACAAGAAGACCACGACCGAGAAGCTGGAGCTGAAGAAGTTCTGCCGGCACGATCGGAAGCGGACCGTGCACCGGGAAACCAAGTAACGGGAATTAACCGAGAAAGCGGAGCTTTCTCAGCAGTTTGCGGCATCTGCAGGCCAATAGCTCAATTGGTAGAGCAGCGGTCTCCAAAACCGCAGGTTGGGGGTTCGAGCCCCTCTTGGCCTGCCAAATCTCAAAGAAGCTCGCAGCTGCAGCTCTCAGCTCGCAGGGGAGGATGGAGCTCCTCTGCGAGCTGAGAGCTGTCAGTTGAGAGATCGAAGGTACCCGATGGCAGAAGTAGCAAAACAGGATACCGGCGGCATCGCGGACAAGCCGAAGCAGTGGGTTCAGTCCACGCGCGAGTTCTTTCGCGACACGACCGGCGAGATGAAGAAAGTCACCTGGCCCACCAAGAACGAGGTGGTCGGCACGACCGCCGTCGTGATCGTGGCCACGATCGTGTTCGCCCTCTTCCTCTGGGGCTGCGACGTGGTCTTCTACAAGGCCATCGACTTCCTCTTCACTCGCTTCGGAGCGAGCGTCTAAGCGATGGAAGCCACCAGCCAGAAGCAGTGGTACATCGTCCACACCTACTCGGGGTTCGAGGATCGGGTGAAGGAGACGCTGCAGCAGCGCGTCGAGGCCCTGGGCATGGGCGAGAAGTTCGGCGAGATCAAGATCCCGACCGAAACGCTCATCGAGATGAAGGGCGGCAAGAAGCGCGAAGTGCAGCGCAAGTTCTTCCCCGGCTACATCCTCGTCGAGATGGAGATGTCGGACGATGCCTGGCATCTGGTCAAGAACACCCCGAAGGTGACGGGCTTCGTCGGCACCGGCAAGAAGCCGACGCCGCTGACGCAGGAAGAGGTCGAGCAGATCCTCACCCAGGTCGTCACCACCAAGGAGAAGCCGAAACCGAAGCACGTCTACGAGCACGGCGAGCACGTGCGGATCATCGACGGTCCGTTCACGAACTTCACCGGCGTGGTGGAAGAGGTCAACCTCGACCGTTCCACGCTCAAGGTCATGGTCACGATCTTCGGCCGCTCCACCCCCGTCGAATTGGATTTCCTGCAGGTCGCCCGCTATGACGCCACGGAAGAAGGCGGCGGCGCGGCACCGGCCCAGAAACGATAGTTAGGAACAGATCATGGCGAAAAAAATCACCGGCTACATCAAGCTCCAGATCCCCGCGGGCAAGGCCACCCCGGCTCCCCCGGTCGGCCCCGCGCTCGGCCAGCACGGCGTGAACATCATGGAGTTCTGCAAGACGTTCAACGCCCGCACCGCGAAGGATGACGGCCTGATCATCCCGGTCGTGATCACGGTCTTCTCGGACCGCACGTTCACGTTCGTCACCAAGACCCCGCCCGCCTCGATCCTGCTGCTCCGCGCGGCCGGCATCCAGAAGGGCTCGGGCGTTCCCAACAAGACCAAGGTCGGCAAGGTCACGCGCAAGCAGGTCGAAGAGATCGCCCGCCTGAAGATGCCCGACCTCAACGCCGCCTCCGTCGAGGCCGCGGTCAAGACCGTCGAGGGCACGGCGCGGTCGATGGGGATGGACGTCACCGACTAGCGTCGGTGAGTTGCTGGTTCCTGGTTGCTGGTTCCGGGCGGTTCACCGCAAGGCACCACGAACCAGCAACCAGCAACACAGCAACGTTTTCAAGGCGCCCCGGCGCGTAGCCGGGGCAAGTCACGTAGGAGGCTCGCAAGAGCCGCTAACACTACAAGGAGAAACATGGCCAAACACGGCAAGAAGTATCGTGCTGCGGCCGGGAAGGTCGAACAGCGGCCGTATCAGCTGGACGAGGCGTTTGGACTGCTCAAGCAGATCTCCTTCGCCAAGTTCAATGAGACGGTCGAGCTGTCGATGCTTCTCGGTGTCGATCCCAAGCACGCCGATCAGATGGTCCGTGGGACGACGCTGCTCCCCCACGGCACCGGACAGACCAAGCGTGTGCTCGTGATCGCCCAAGGCGACAAGCAGAAGGAAGCGCAGGATGCAGGCGCCGACTTCGTGGGCGGCGACGACATGGTCGAAAAGATCCAGGGTGGCTGGACCGATTTCGACGCCGTCATCGCCACGCCGGACATGATGCGGTCCGTCGGTAAGCTCGGTAAGGTCCTCGGCCCTCGCGGCCTGATGCCCAACCCGAAGACCGGTACCGTCACGTTCGACGTCGCCAGGGCGATCCAGGAGATCAAGGCCGGCAAGGTGGAGTTCCGCGTCGACAAGACGTCGATCATCCACGTCCCGGTCGGAAAGATCTCTTTTTCCGCCGACCAGCTCAAGGACAACGCCTCGGCGGTGATCAACGCCGTCCGCAAGGCCAAGCCCGCGGCTGCCAAAGGCAAGTACGTCCGTTCCATCTACATCTCTTCGACCATGAGCCCGTCGCTCCAGATCGACGCGGCCGTGGGCGAGGCGAAGGCGGAGTAAGGAGAAGACATGAAGAATCGCGAACAGAAAGCAACAGCGATCTCCGAATTCTCCGAGAACATCGGCCAGGCGACCAACGCGTTCCTGATCTCGTTCAAGGGCATCACCGTTCCCCAGGTCACCGAGCTGCGCAAGCAGGTCCGTGAGTCGGGCTCCCAGTACGTCGTGGTCAAGAACACGCTGGCGCTCATCGGCGTGAAAGACTCGCCGCTCAAGGCGCTCGAGAAGCAGTTCAGCGGTGAGACCGCCGTGGCCTTCAACACCACGGACGCCGTCGCGCTGGCCAAGGTGCTGACCAAGTTCGCCAAGGACGTGCCGGTGGTGCAGTTCAAGGGCGCGATGCTGGCCGGCCAGATCGTGCCGGCGGCGGAGATCCAGAACATCGCCAACCTTCCGTCGCGCGAGGAGCTGATCTCGAAGCTGCTGTATCTCATGCAGCACCCGATCCGCGGGCTCGCGGTGGTCCTGAACGGCACGATCCGCAACATCGCGGTCGTCCTCGATCAGATCCGCCAGCAGAAGGACGGCGGCAGCGGCGAGGCCGCTCCTGCCGAGGCAAACGCTTAATCAAACGTAGGGCGGGCTTCAGCCCGCCATTGGGCTCGACACTTTTTCGATAGAAAGCTTTGGAGGCTGACAATGGCTATTTCGACTGATGATTTCGTGAAGCAGATTGAGACGATGACGGTGCTCGACCTCGCCAACCTGGTGAAGGCCCTCGAGGACCGCTTCGGTGTCTCCGCGGCCGCGGCCGCGGTTGCCGCTCCGGCGGCGGGCCCGGCGGCTGCCGCTGCCGCCCCGGCCGAGGAGCAGACCGAGTTCACCGTCGTCCTCACCGAGGCCGGCGACAAGAAGATCAACGTCATCAAGGCCGTCCGCGAGGTCACCTCGCTCGGCCTGAAGGAAGCGAAGGACCTGGTCGAGGGTGCGCCCCAGACGATCAAGGAAGGCGTTTCCAAGGACGAGGCGGCCAAGATCAAGAAGGCGTTCGAAGACGCCGGCGCCAAGGTCACGGTCAAGTAAGCATTTCTGTCATCCTGAGGCTGCGCAGACAGCCGAAGGATCCCCTGCCGAGTACGAAGGGGGTTCTTCGCCGTCTACGCGGCTCAGAATGACAGGTGAAGTCCCCGGTTTCCGGACGGTGCAATTTGTGCCGTCCGGAAACGCGTTTTACGCAGTGCCACAATTCCAGAGCCGGAGAAGGGGGGAGCGGCCTTCTCCACACGGCTCACCCATCGCGTAAGCCTCGTTGCGTAGCCTGCAAGGAGGTCTCGCCTGACGCGACGTACAAGCAAGGAGTTCTAACGAATGAACGGAGCCATGCCGAAACAGGAGCCCGTTCGTCACGACTTCTCGAAGATTCGCAGCTATATGGCGCTGCCGAATCTGATCGACGTCCAGAGAAAGTCGTACGAGCGTTTCCTGCAGATGAACCTCCTCCCCGAGGAGCGTGAAGACACCGGCCTTCAGTCCGTCTTCACCAGCGTCTTCCCCTTCAGCGACTTCCGGGAGACCTGCTCACTCGATTTCGTCCGCTACTCCATCGGCAACTGGGAGTGCAAGTGCGGACAGCTCAAGGGACTCGAGCACCTGCGCATGTCGTGCGCGAACTGCGGCGCGAAGATCATCACCGACCACCCGCACGAAGAGACCGTCAACTGCGGCCAGTGCGGCGTCATCAACAAGAACCGTGTCGAGGTCTGCGACATCTGCGGCAACCCCGTCGACCTGCAGATGAAGTACTCCGTCGAGGAGTGCCAGGAGCGCGGCATGACCTACAGCGTCCCGCTGAAGGTCACCTTCCGCCTCTTCGTCTACGACAAGGACCCCGACACCGGCGTCAAGCACATGCGCGACGCCAAGGAAGAGGAAGTCTTTTTCGGCGACATCCCCCTGATGACGGACAACGGTACGTTCATCATCAACGGCACCGAGCGCGTCATCGTCTCGCAGCTGCACCGCTCGCCCGGCGTCTTCTTTACCAAGGAAAGCGCCCACACCTTCCTCTCCAAGATCATCCCGTACCGCGGCTCCTGGGTGGAGTTCGAGTACGACCAGAAGAACATCCTCTACGTCCGCATCGACCGCAAGCGTAAGTTCCTCGGCTCGGTCTTCCTCCGCGCCCTGGGCCTGACCACGGACGAAGAGATCCTCCGCCAGTTCTACACGCCAATCCGCGTGAAGCTCACCGGCAACGGCGCCGAGCTCTCCTTCGACCGCCGCGTCCTGGACCAGGAAGAGGCCAAGGAGCGTCACTCGATCCGCGGCCGCCGCGCCGTGCGCACCGTCTTCGGCGGCATCAAGCTCGACCAGAAGATGGCCGACCAGCTGACGAAGAACAACGAGACGACCGTGAAGGTCGACTACGCGGCGCTCGACAAGGCCGTGTTCCTCGGCGACGTCGTCGACATCAACACCGGCGAAGTCCTGTTCGAGTCTTCCGAGAACGTCCCGGCCGACTGGGCCGCCGTCCTCGGCGACCGCGGCATCAACGAGATCGAAGTGATCTTCCCCGAGTGGGATCTCGTCAGCGACATCCTGCTCAACACCGTCCGCAAGGACACCTCGAAGTCGTTCGAGGCGGCCATCATCGAGATTTATCGCCGTATGAGGCCGGGCGATCCCCCGACCCTCGAGTCGGCCAAGGCGCTCTTCGAAGGGATGTTCTTCGACGCCCGCAAGTACGACTTCTCGCGCGTCGGACGCTTCAAGTTCAACATCAAGCTCGACCTCGACTCGCCGGTCACGCAGAAGACGATGACGCCGGAAGACTTCTACGTCGTCATCAACTACCTGCTGCGCCTCCGCAAGGACGTCGGCCGCGTGGACGACATCGACAATCTCGGCAACCGCCGCGTCCGCGCGGTGGGCGAGCTGCTCGAGAACCAGTTCCGCATCGGCCTGGTGCGCATGGAGCGCGCCATCAAAGAGAAGATGTCGGTGCACCAGGACATCGACTCGGCCATGCCGCACGACCTGATCAACTCCAAGCCGGTCATCGCGGCCATCAAGGAGTTCTTCGGCTCGTCGCAGCTCTCGCAGTTCATGGACCAGACCAATCCGCTGTCTGAGGTCACGCACAAGCGCCGTCTCTCGGCCCTCGGACCGGGTGGTCTTTCCCGCGAGCGCGCGGGCTTCGAAGTCCGCGACGTCCACCCCACCCACTACGGCCGCATCTGCCCGATCGAGACGCCTGAAGGTCCGAACATCGGCCTCATCTCGTCGCTGGCCTGCTACGCCCGCATCAACGAGTACGGCTTCATCGAGTCGCCGTACAAGAAGGTGCAGGACGGCCGCGTCCACGATCACTACCGCGTGATCAAGGCCGGCGACACGAGCTTCACCCTCGGCCAGATCGTCGAGAAGCGCGAGCTGCAGAAAGAGAACAACCGCATCGCCAAGGAAAACGCGGCCAATGCGGGCGCGAAGAAGAAGAGCCTCGCGCAGCCGGCCGAGGCCGAGCCGTACGCGTTCTATCTCTCCGCGTGGGACGAAGAGCGCTACACCATCGCCCAGGCCAACGTGATGCTCGACGACGACGGCAACCTCGTCCACGACCGCGTCATCGCGCGCCAGTCGGGCGACTTCGTCTCCATCGAGAAGGAGAAGGTCGACTTCATCGACGTCTCCCCGAAGCAGCTCGTCAGCGTCGCGGCCTCGCTCGTGCCGTTCCTCGAGAACGACGACGCGAACCGCGCGCTCATGGGCGCCAACATGCAGCGCCAGTCCGTTCCCCTGCTCCGTACCGAGTCGCCGCTGGTCGGCACCGGCATGGAGAACGTCGTGGCCAAGGACTCCGGCGCGGTCGTGCAGTGCAAGCGCGGCGGCGTGGTGGACCTGGTCGACTCGAACCGCATCATCGTGCGCGTCGAGGCCGAGGATCAGGAGACCGGCGAGACCAAGGAGTTCGGCGCCGACATCTACCAGCTCATCAAGTTCAAGCGCTCGAACCAGAACACCTGCATCGCGCAGAAGCCGATCGTTCGCGAAGGGCAGCGCGTGCGCAAGGGTCAGGTCCTGGCGGACGGTCCCTGCACCGACGCCGGCGAGCTCGCCCTCGGCCGCAACGTGCTGGTGGCCTTCATGCCGTGGCGCGGCAACAACTTCGAGGACGCCATCCTGGTCTCCGAGAAGCTGGTCAAAGAGGACTACTACACCTCCATCCACATCGAGGAATTCGAGATCGAAGCCCGCGACACGAAGCTCGGTCCCGAGGAAATCACCCGCGACATCCCCAACGTCAGCGAGTCCGCGCTGAGGGATCTCGATGAATCAGGCATCATCCGCATCGGCGCGACCGTGAAGCAGGGCGACATCCTCGTGGGCAAAGTCACGCCGAAGGGCGAGACCCAGCTCACGCCGGAAGAGAAGCTGCTCCGCGCCATCTTCGGCGAGAAGGCCGGCGACGTCCGCGACGCTTCGCTCAAGACGCCCCCGGGCATCGAGGGGACGGTCGTCGACGTGAAGATCTTCTCCCGCAAGGGCGTCGACAAGGACATGCGCGCCAAGTCGATCGAAGAGGGCGAGATCGAGCGGATGAATCGCAACATCCAGGACGAGATCCGCATCATCACCGACGCGCGCAACAAGAAGATCGCCGACATCCTGGCGGACAAGAAGCTGCAGCGCGACGTGGTCGACTTCAAGACCGGTGACGTGCTCGTCCGCAAGGGCGAGGCCGCCGACCGCGACGTGGTCAACCGCCTGTCGCGCCGCGAGCTGCTGGCGCTGCCGGTGGACGAGGAGTCGCGCGAGACGGTGCGCATGTTCGTCGAGCGCGCCGAGAACCGCATCCGCGTGCTGGAGCAGAAGGCCGAGGAGCGCCGCGAGGACCTGCAGAAGGGTGACGAGCTTCCCCCGGGCGTCATCAAGATGATCAAGGTCTACGTGGCCATGAAGCGCAAGCTCAGCGTCGGCGACAAGATGGCCGGCCGCCACGGCAACAAGGGCGTCATCTCGCGCATCCTGCCCGAGGAAGACATGCCCTACATGCCGGACGGCACGCCGGTCGAGATCGTGCTCAACCCGCTGGGCGTTCCGTCGCGCATGAACGTCGGCCAGATCCTCGAGACGCACCTCGGCTGGGCTGCACGCAGCCTCGGTCTGCATTTCTCGACGCCCGTCTTTGACGGCGCGACCGAGGGGGAGATCAAGGCGCAGCTCAAGGCCGCGGGCATCCCCGAGGACGGCAAGACCAGCCTCTACGACGGCATGACCGGCGAGAAGTTCGAGCAGCAGGTCTGCGTCGGATTCATCTACATGCTCAAGCTGTCGCACCTGGTCGACGACAAGATCCACGCGCGCTCGATCGGACCTTACTCGCTGATCACACAGCAGCCCCTGGGCGGCAAGGCGCAGTTCGGCGGCCAGCGCTTCGGAGAGATGGAAGTCTGGGCTCTCGAGGCGTACGGCGCCGCGTATACGCTGCAGGAGCTGCTCACGGTCAAGTCGGACGACGTCGAAGGCCGCAGCAAGATTTACGAAGCCATCGTCAAGGGCGAGGTTCCGGACGATCCGGGTCTCCCCGAGTCGTTCAACGTGCTCGTTCGCGAGCTGCAGTCGCTCTGTCTCGACGTCGAGTTGCTGAAGGAGTAGGCCGATGCGACGGAAAACGATGACACTCTCGCGGATGCCCAACAGCTCGTGCCGTGCCTGTCACGGCATGGGCTCGATCCGGCTGACCGCGCACTTCCACACCGGCGATACCGAGTTCGAGGCGCCGTGCTGGGAGTGCTATGGCAGCGAGGTGAAGCTGTCGTTCCCGCATCCCACGACTTCGGACAACTAGAACTGACAACCCTTCAACAGGGGAGGCGCACATTGGAAAGCTTCAACGCACTCTTTACACCGGCCAAGCCCCAGGCGATCAACGATTTCAACGCGATCAAGATCAGCCTCGCCAGCCCGGAGAAGATCCGGTCGTGGTCGTACGGCGAAGTGACCAAGCCGGAAACGATCAACTACCGCACCTTCAAGCCGGAGCGCGACGGCCTGTTCTGCGCCAAGATCTTCGGCCCGATCACCGACTGGGAATGCCTGTGCGGCAAGTACAAGCGAATGAAGCACCGCGGGGTCATCTGTGACAAATGCGGTGTGGAAGTCACCAAGTCGAAGGTCCGCCGCGAGCGCATGGGCCACATCGAGCTGGCCTCGCCGGTCTCGCACGTCTGGTTCTTCAAGGGCCTGCCGTCGCGCATCGGCCACCTGCTCGACATCTCCCTGCGCGATCTCGAGCGGATCCTCTACTTCGAGTCCTATGTCGTCATCGACACGGGCGACCTCGAAGGCGTGATTCACGAGAAAGAACTGCTCCCCGAGGAGCGCTACCGCGAGCTGCGCGGCCAGTACGGCGACGTGTTCGTGGCCAAGATGGGCGCCGAGGCGATCAAAGAGCTGCTTCGCCGTGTGAACGTCGAAGAGCTCAGCGACGAGCTGCGCCTGATCATGCGCACCGAGACCTCGCAGATCAAAAAGCTGAAGGCCGCCAAGCGGCTCAAGGTCGTCGACGCCTTCCGCAAGTCGGGCCATCGCCCGGACTGGATGATCCTCGACGTGATCCCGGTCATTCCGCCCGAGCTGCGCCCGCTGGTCCCTCTCGACGGCGGCCGCTTCGCCACGTCGGACCTCAATGATCTCTACCGCCGCGTCATCAACCGCAACAACCGCCTCAAGAAGCTGCTCGAGCTCCGCGCGCCCGACGTCATCGTGCGCAACGAGAAGCGCATGCTCCAGGAAGCGGTGGACGCGCTCTTCGACAACGGCCGCCGCGGCCGCGTGCTCAAGGGCTCGAACAACCGCCCACTCAAGTCGCTCTCCGACACCCTCAAGGGCAAGCAGGGCCGCTTCCGCCAGAACCTCCTCGGCAAGCGCGTCGACTACTCCGGCCGCTCGGTCATCGTGGTCGGTCCGGAGCTCCGCCTGCACCAGTGCGGTCTTCCCAAGAAGATGGCCCTGGAGCTGTTCAAGCCGTTCATCTACCACAAGCTCGAGCAGCAGGGCCTGGTCGGCACGATCAAGGCCGCCAAGGAGCTCGTCGAGCTGCAGACCAACGAGGTGTGGGACGCGCTGGAGAGCGTGATCAAGGAGCACCCGGTGCTTCTCAATCGCGCGCCGACGCTCCACCGCCTCGGCATCCAGGCGTTCGAGCCGGTGCTGGTCGAGGGCAAGGCCATCAAGATCCACCCGCTCGTCTGCACGGCCTTCAACGCCGACTTCGACGGCGACCAGATGGCCGTGCACGTGCCGCTCTCGCCGAAGGCGCAGGTCGAGTCGCAGGTCCTCATGCTGGCCTCGAACAACATCCTGTCGCCGGCGCACGGCAAGCCGCTCGCGGTTCCCTCGCAGGACCTCGTCCTCGGCTGCTACTACCTGACCAAGGCCAAGCCGAACGCCAAGGGCGCCGGCAAGACCTTCGGCTCGTTCGATGACGTCATGATCGCGCTGCAGGCCGCCGAGGTGGAGCTGCTCACGCCCATCCGCTGCCGCGTTTCCGGCCGCTTCATGGACCTGACCAAGCAGTTCAACGACCAGGACGTCGTGCACGCCGAGATCGAGGAGCTCGACAAGAAGCTCGTCGAGACCACCGTCGGCCGCGTCGTCTTCAACATGCACCTTCCGGAGCAGATCCCGTACATCAACGGCCTGCTCAAGAAGAAGGGGCTGCAGGAGCTGGTCAACTACTGCTTCATCAACTACGGCAACGCCAAGACCGTGGAGATGCTCGACGGCCTCAAGGACCTCGGCTTCCTCTACGCCACCAAGGCCGGCGTCTCCATCGGCGTCGACGACATGGTCATCCCGT
>Ga0196976_1000676_pt1 | contig 19934 bp, 16 predicted proteins | sample S3v_513CmetaG_FD_148644 | JGI IMG/M metagenome (GOLD analysis project Ga0196976, IMG submission 148644) | Soil microbial communities from Anza Borrego desert, Southern California, United States - S3+v_5-13C | ecosystem: Environmental > Terrestrial > Soil > Desert | place: USA: California...
AAACAGAATTCGAACCTCAGTGTTGAGGAGTTCGCGGCCGGGGTTATCCGGGTAGTGAACTCGTCGATGGAGAAAGCCGTTCGCGTGGTGTCGATCGAGCGTGGCTTCGATCCCCGCGAGTTCGCTCTGGTGGCTTTCGGGGGCGCGGGCGCGTTGCATGCGTGCGAACTTGCATCGGCTCTCGACATACCTACGGTGATCGTGCCTCCGCTGCCCGGTGCGCTATCGGCTGTGGGAATTCTTGCGAGCGATGTGGTGAAGGACTTCTCGCGTACGGTCCTGGTTCGAGCACAGCGGCAGTTGGCTGTCATGCAGGAACTCGAGCGGGAAGTGGCGAAACTGCGGACACGAGCCGAAGAAGCCTATGCTGCCGAGGGCTGGCGTGGACGCATTCGGTATGACGCGTCTGCCGATTTGCGGTATTCAGGGCAAGGGTATGAATTGAATGTGCCGTTCAATGCCCGGCTTTTGCCCGCCTTCCATGCTGAACATCAGCGACGTTATGGCTATTCCCATCCCGCACGGGAGGTGGAAATCGTAACCGTGCGACTGCGTGCCGTTCTCCCCTCTCAAGAAATAGCCCTGAATCCGGAGCAGGCGCGCAGGGAGTTGAAGCCGTACTTCAGCCGTGTCCTGTTCGATGTGAAAGCGGCTCGAACGCCGGTTTTTGAGCGCGATTCACTTCGAACAGGGCGGAAGTACGCTGGACCGGCCATCATCACCGAATACAGCGCCACCACGGTAGTTCCGCCGGGATCTGGTTTCAGAGTTGATTTGACAGGAGCAATAGTCATCAGCGGCGAATTGCGACGCAATAGAAAAGGGCGCTCAGCCTGAGCGCCCGTTGTCGACGATTGGAATGCCGCTACGCGGCACGATCCTTCGGAGTGTCGCGTGTCATCTTTCGCGCCTTGTCCTTTACTTTGCCCCAGGTGTTTTGAACTTTGCCCTCTGCCTGGTTCGAGGCGCCTTTGTCCTGCATTTCCTGATCCCCGGTCCACTCTCCGGTTTGCCGTTGTACCCGGCCGGCGACGTCCTTCATCTTGCCTTTCATTCTGTTGTCGTCCACGTAACCCTCCCTGTTGAGTGTCTCGTCATACGACAGTCCGCCGCGTGGTGAGCAGTTGGAATATGAGAGCGATAACAGCCAGCACGAGCAGGATGTGGATGAATCCACCCAACGTGTAGCTGCTTACCACTCCGAGCAACCACAACACGAGCAACACGACGAACAGCGTCCAGAGCATGTGTCCCCCGGCGTTCAGCCTTCATTTGTGGGTATGTATATGAAGGTTCGAGTGAGATAGCGAGATAGGGGTTGTCAGTGGTCGACGGCTTCGTCCGGGGCAGACGCCGAACCTGTGCTCCTGAGGTTACTGGCGGACGATTGGTAAGGGCGTGCGTTTTCGCAATTATGTCCTGCGCGTACCCAGGAAGTAGCTAATTGGCGGCATCCGATTAGTGGACGCTGCCGCCGGAGTGGGATTAGAATCCCATCCTCTGCGAAGTAAGGCGTGCTTTGAATCTTCGGTCCGCTTGCCTTCATCAAAGTTGAGTGAGTTATACTCAAGGAGCACTAATGGCTAATCAAACCCATAACTTACAGCGCAACGGCGGGCCTGAACCAGAGGCCGCCGGGCGTACGCTTCCGGTATTGCCGGTACGCGATACAGTCCTGTTTCCTCATGCCGTGCTCCCGCTGACGGTAGGCCGCGACAGTTCTGTTCAGCTCATAAACTCGCTTGGTGAAGACAAGACGATTGTGGTGGTCGCCCAGCGCGAAGCTCGAGTAGATTCGCCAACGCCGGCCGACCTGTTCAGTATCGGCACTCTGGCGGTTGTTCACAAGGTCGTGAAAATGCCGAACCAGAGCCTGTTCGTGTTTGCCGAAGGGCTGGACCGCGTTCGGGTTACGGAGTACGGCCAGCTTGCGCCATTCATGCGCGCCTCTGTCGAGGTGATACCCGAGACAGCTCCGGCGAAGACTCCGGAAGAGGAAGCACTCCAGCGCAACGTCCTGAACCTGTTCCAGCAGATCGTTGCCGGCTCTTCGACCTTATCGGACGAGCTTGCGACCGTTGCCATGAACATCGAAGACCCGGGCCGCCTGGTGGACTTTGTGGCTTCTTCGCTGCCTTCGCTTTCGACGCCCGACAAACAGGACGTCCTGGAAACGGGCGACGTGCGTCAGCGGTTGGAGAAGATCAATCACCACCTTGCGAAGGAACTGGAAGTCCAGCAACTACGGAACAAGATCCAGTCCGAAGTGCAGGACAGGGTGCAGCAGACGCAGCGTGAGTACTACCTGCGCGAGCAGTTGAAGGCGATCCAGAAGGAGCTGGGCGAAGCCGACGAGAGCACTCGCGACGTGGAGGAACTGCGCCAGAAGATTGAGTCGGCCGGGATGCCGGAAGAGGTCAAGAAGGAGGCAATGAAGGAGCTTGGCCGGCTTCAGAAGATGTCTCCGATGGCGGCGGATTACTCGGTCACTCGTAACTACATCGAGTGGCTCGCGGTGCTGCCGTGGTCGAAGTCGAGCGGCGGTGATGTGGACATTAACAAGGCTCGCGAGGTGCTCGACGCGGACCATTACGACCTCCAGAAAGTAAAGGACCGCATTCTCGACTACCTGAGCGTGCGTCGTCTGAAGCCCGGGATGAAGGGGCCGATCCTATGCTTCGTTGGACCTCCCGGTGTGGGCAAGACCTCGCTGGGACGCTCGATTGCGCGGGCTCTTGGCCGTAAGTTCGTTCGCATTTCGCTCGGCGGCGTGCATGACGAAGCCGAGGTTCGCGGACATCGTCGGACCTACATCGGGGCACTACCGGGGCAGATTATCCAGGGGATTCGCAGGGCGGAGACGAACGACCCCGTGTTCATGCTGGATGAAATCGATAAGGTCGGGCGTGACTTCCGAGGCGATCCGGGCTCGGCACTGCTCGAAGCCCTCGATCCGGAGCAGAACTTCAGCTTCCGCGATAACTACCTGGATGTGCCGTTCGATCTTTCGAAGGTGCTGTTCATCTGCACGGCGAACATGCTGGAGACGATCTCCGAGCCATTGCGGGACCGCATGGAGATCATCGATCTCCAGGGTTATACCGAGCCGGACAAGGTGCACATCGCGTTCAATTACCTGATACCGCGCCAGATTGAGGAGAACGGTATCACGAACGAGCAGATCGAGTTCACCGAGGAAGGCGTACGGTTCATCACCCGCCACTACACGCGTGAAGCCGGAGTTCGAAACCTCGAGCGCACGATAGGAACGATCTGCCGGAAGCAGGCCCGCCGGGTGGCGGAAGGCAAGACAGAGAAGCTGATCGTCACTCCGGAAGTAGTGCAGAGACGCGAGTTCCTGGGCGGAATGAAGATTCGCATCGACACGGAAATCGCGGAGCGTACAAAACGCGCAGGCGTGGTGGTGGGGCTTGCGTGGACTCCGGCTGGCGGCGACATCCTGTTTGTCGAAGCCACACGGATGAAGGGCAAGGGCGGATTCACCATCACCGGACAGATCCAGGACGTGATGCGCGAATCGATGCAAGCTGGACTGAGTTGGGTACGTTCGAATGCCAAGAAGCTCGGGATTGATGAGGATTTCTTCGCAAACAACGATATCCACATTCATGTCCCGGCTGGCGCTATTCCGAAGGATGGCCCTTCGGCCGGCATCACAATCGTGACGGCGCTGGTTTCGCTGCTGACGGACAAGCCGGTCCGTCCGCTGCTTGCGATGACAGGCGAAATCACCCTGAGCGGGAATGTCCTGCCGATCGGGGGCGTGAAGGAGAAGTTCCTGGCGGCGAAGCGATCGGGAGTTCACGACGTCGTCTTCCCGGCGGAGAACCGCACCAACGTTGAGGAAGACCTAATGCCCGAGCAATTGGAAGGTGTGAAGGTGCACTACGTCCGTACTGTCGATGAGGTGCTGGAGATCGCCCTGCCATCGAACGCCGTCGAGGAGCAGCAGGATGCCCGCGAGCGGGAAGAGGTGCTCTCTACCGCGCCGGTGAGCTAAGACCTGCAAGTTGTTTGAGGGCTGCCAATGGGCAGCCCTTTTTGTTTTGTGGTGAGCCTTCGGTACCTGAGCAAGCGGGCTATGACGTATGCTGTTGGCATGCGTGTACGCGTGCTCTATCTGGGGATGTTGCGGGAGTTTGCCGGAACGACTGAAGCGGCTTACGAACTGCCCGAGGGCACCCGCCTTGGCGATTTGTTCGACCAACTGCAAGGTGAAATTCCCAAACTCGGCCACTTCGCTAACAGCCTTGCGCTGTCCGTGAACCAGGAATACGCGCAAAAGGACGCGGTACTGCGAAACGGCGATGAGGTTGCGCTGCTTCCGCCTGTCAGCGGCGGTGCTCCTGCCAGCGCAACCAGTGCTGCGCGCCTGACAAGCGATCCGATCCCCTCGCGCGAAATCATCGAGTCCATCAAACACCCGAGCGACGGCGCAATCGCGGTGTTTGAGGGAGTCGTGCGGGACAACAGCCGTGGTCGCCGCACGTTGTACCTCGATTACGAGGGATACGAACAGATGGCTGTGCGCAAAATCGAAGAGCTTGTAGCGAGCGCACGTGCACGGTTCGACATTCGTGACGCCCTTATCGTTCACCGAGTCGGGCGAGTAGTCGTCGGCGAAACGAGCGTGCTGATCGTAGTTGCATCTGCACACCGAGCAGCGGCATTCGACGCCTGCCGTTGGCTCATCGACACGCTGAAACGCACGGTTCCCATCTGGAAGAAGGAGTTCTTCGAGGACGGTGCAGTATGGGCGGATGGGGAGGCCTTTCCGCCGGAGCTTGTGCCGTAGCACCGGGTTTCAGTCCGGTGTCAGGGAGTAGCTTTCCCGCCGGTACCCTGATGTAGCATGAAGTGGCAACTCCCATGTTCCGACTTACATACTGTTTTCTCCTTGTCCTTTTGCTGAACGGCGCGGTGGCTGTGGCACAGGAATCACAGCCTCAAGAAGAACCTTCTACGACGCTGAAAGTCGATGTTCGCCTCGTAAATGTGTTCGTGACGGTAACGGACGCGAACGGCGCGCCCATCGGCAATCTCAAGAAGGAAGACTTCCAGCTTCTCGAAGACAACACCCCTGAAAAAATAGCCGTCTTCGGGCGGGAGTCTGAATTGCCGCTGTCGATCGCGTTGCTGATCGATGCAAGCTTGAGCGCGCGCAAGGAGCTGCAGCTTGAGCTGGAGTCGGCACGGCGCTTCGTGAAGTCGATTCTTCGGCCGATCGATGCCGTATCCCTCATACAGTTCAGCGAATACGTCGATGAGTTGGTTCCGTTCACGTCGGACATGCGGCGGCTTGACCGCGGCATCAGCCGCGTGAAGGTTGGGTCGGCGACAGCCCTGTACGACGCGATCTATCTCGCCGCTGAATCCCTCGTCAACCGCAAGGGGCGCAAGGTCATCGTGGTGATTACGGACGGCGGCGACACGGTGAGTTCGACGACCTTCCACCAGGCGTTGCGGGAAGCGCAGCAGTCGGAGGCGATCGTGTATAGCATCATTGTGGTTCCGGTCCCGGGCGCATCCGGTCGCAATACCGGTGGCGAGCACGCACTCATCGAGATATCGAACCAGACCGGTGGGAAACACTACTACGCGACCGAGATCGCGAGGCTGGACCAGGCGTTCCAACAGATATCCGACGAACTCCGGACGCAATACCTGCTCGCTTACTATCCTTCGCGGCGGCTGTCCGACTCGTCTTTCCGGGAGATTGAGGTCCAGGTGAAAGGTCCGGAAGGCGTGAAGGCGCGACACCGTAAGGGTTATTACACAACGCCAAGCAAGTAAGGCAGGTACTGCTCGGAGTCTTCTACGGAAGCTCGCTTCGGCGCAGCAACTGCGTGGTTGCGGCGCTGGTAGAAGCGCCTGGCAACACGCAACGGCGGCGCGGCGGGGGACCCGTACTCGCCAAGCCCCACCCCGCAAGAGAGACCGCGCTCCCGATGACAATCTGAAAGATGTCGGAAACTCCCAGTGTTACAATCGCGCCATGGCCTTCCGTTTACCAGCTATGAGTGCTCTTAAGCGCGGCGGAAAGACGCCCCCTCCCGAGGAGACCTTTGAGGAGGCTGCGTATCTCAAGCTGCTTGGAGAGAAGCAGAAGACTGTCACGGTGAAACTAGTTGACGGGGAAGTGGTTCGCGGCTGGATCGAGTACTACGACAAGAACATGATCCGGCTGACGCGCGAGAACGCCCCGAACCTGTTCATCTTCAAGCACGAGATTATGTATATCGCTGAGGAAGGCCAGTCTCGCCGTCCACAGCAGCGCTCGTAAGAGTCGGTTGAGATCAGCAAAAGAAAGGGCCCTGAGCCGTTGACCACCTTCATTCCGGCTATGGAGCAGATTGCGCGCGAGGCCGGCGCACTCATCGCAGATTTCTTCTCTCGCCGAATCGGATTCGAATATAAGGGCGATGTGGACCTCGTCACCGAGGCGGACCGCAGCAGCGAAAAGCTGATCATCTCCCGCATTCACGAACAGTTCCCGAGCCACAACATCGTCGGCGAAGAGGGTACGCGACACAATACCGGCGGCGACTATCGCTGGTACGTCGATCCGCTCGATGGGACAACTAACTTCGCGCACGGGTTCCCGGTGTTCTGCGTATCGCTCGGTCTGGAACACAAAGGGGAACTGGTCGCCGGCGTCCTGTTCGATCCTACGCGCAAAGAGCTTTTCGCCGCAGAGAAGGGCAGTGGCGCATATCTGAACGGCGAGGCCATCCACGTTTCGCAGACGAAAACTGTCTCTGAGTCATTGCTGGCTACGGGATTTCCGAGCCACAAACGGCACAAGAACCCGAACATTCACTTCTACCACCAGATCACGTTGAGGTCGCATGGTATCCGACGGGCGGGCTCTGCTGCTCTCGACCTCGCCAGTGTGGCGTGCGGACGCCTGGATGGCTTCTGGGAATTCAATCTGAGCCCGTGGGACACGGCTGCGGGCGTGGTGCTAGTGCGTGAAGCTGGCGGAGTTGTGACTCGCTACGACGGCTCGCCATTTCAAATCGACAGCCGTGAAACATTGGCGACGAACGGCCTCATCCACGAAGAGATGCGTCAGTTGATGAAGGACATCATGGATGGCCATAACCTGGAGCGGCTTCCATCCCCCCAGGATTACGCCCGCATCCGCGCTGAACGCGAATAACCAGCGCCGACTTCTGTTCAGATGTTGGGGCTGGTCAGGCCGTCCTTCGAACCACCACGAGCGTTACATCGTCATGTTGCGGTGTGGTGCCAACCCATGCGTCGAAGTGACGCAATAAGCTTGTCAACAGCGCATCTGAGTTCATGGAGCGGTCCCCGTGGAGCCGCTCGATGAGGCGCGCCTCGCCATACTCCTGGCTGCCGGCGTTGACGCCCTCCACCAGCCCATCGGTGAAGATGAGCAGGGTGTCACCAGGCTCGAGCCGCGCCGTGCCGGACTCATACCTTGTTGTTGCCTCAATACCGAGAGGCACTCCCCCACGCTCAAGGTGTTCGATGGTGCCGTCGGTGCCGCGAAGCACCGGGGCGTTGTGTCCAGCATTGACGTAATTCAGCGTCCCCGATTCGGGAATGTATTCCGCGATGAATGCAGTTGTGAAGCGCTGGCCTCCGTTGCTGTGCGTGCAGGCGTACTGGTTCAAGCCGGTGACGATTTCCATAAGCGGCATCGAGCGGCTTGCCAGGGTCCGCAGGCTGGCCTGAAGAGTGGCCATGAGCAGAGCCGCGGGCAGGCTCTTGCCGGCGACGTCGGCTACTGCGATCAAGACGGCGCCGTCGCGCGAGATGACGTCGTAATAATCGCCCGCGACTGTGTTCGCCGGACGGTTATGGAACGCGATGTCAAGGCCGCAGATCGAAGGCGTTTTGCTGGGCAGCAGCCAACTCTGTATCTCGCGAGCGATCTGCAGGTCGCGCTTCATGGTGATGCGATCCGCTACCTCCAGTAGCAGGAGGAGGAGCAGAACCAGGCCTCCGGCAACGTGCATGGCGTTGGGAGTTACCTGCAGCAGTCCGAAACTCAATTCCAGAGGCCAGACAAGCATGACAACACCGGCCAGCAACAACAGGCGTCGCGCAGGCGACAGCTTGTTCATCACCGACCAGAAGAAGGCTGAACTGATTGCCTTGCAGCGCTGCCAGCTTGTGCCCGGAGCGACGCCAACCGTGGTCGGCAACTCACGCGAGTAGAAACGATAGGTGGTCTGGGCTTCGTTCTTGAACTGCGTCCATAGCTGCTCAAGGGCCATGCCCTCGGTGACGCGTTCCCAGAAAGACTGCGTGACACCGCGTCTACCGTTTTGACCGATGTTGGTGGACGGACCGGGTTTGGCAGCAGGGGTCGCCATCGATTTCTGATTATAGGAGTTGGCGGGTCAGTGTTGCAGCAGCAGGTCGCGCGCGTGAGACCATACGCTCGCCCCAGCACGTCTGTTGCAGGTTGTTGACTGGCGTTATTGTCGTGCAACTCGCCCCTGCAAACGCGGTACTTTGTCTCGGAGCGGCGCATCTAACTCCCTCGCAAACAGTTGCTCCGTTACGACAGACTCGCGAGGTCACAATGCCCCTGGTAGACCGCGACGTGCAGAAGCGCCCGGATCGTGTCCGCCTCCGCGGACGCATTCTGTTCCTGACCGAAGACCCTGAACTGATCCGCAAGCAACTTAGCGGCGAAGACCTGGCGTGGGACACTACGCATCCAGAGCGTAATCCGAAGCTTCGCGACGACATCTCGACAGACGAAATCACGCCTGCCCATGTCTGCTTCCATTTCGACGAGACGTTGGGTGACTTTCCATACGTCGGACTGAAGTGCGGCGATGGAATGCCGATCAAACGCGGGGACGTTAAACGCGGTGGATTTGTATGCTGCGTGAGCGGCAAGCGCCGCGGCAAAGGATCCAGCCGGGAACAGTCGCCCTATGCCGAACGGAGCGCAGGGATTCAACTCGTAATCGCAGAGAACATCGAACGGATTTACAAGCAGAACTGCCAGAACCTTGGTGTCCTGACTTCAACGGACTTCTCGCTGATCGACAAAATCCGTGCTGGTGAAGAGATTCCGTTACCGGAATTCACGAAGGGCGAAGACGAGATAACGCGCCAGATAGTGGAGTACGGAGGCCTGTTCAATTTCAATATGGCTCGCCTGCGCGGTGAATCTGGAACCGGCGAACGCAAGGTCTTCCTGCCGGGAGTCGTTACGCGCCCGCGCCCCATGACCATCACGGAGAAGATATTCGCCCGCCACATGCTGAACGAGCGCAACGAAGTTGGCGTCGGCGCCGTCCGGCCCGGTGACAGCGGTTTCGTTCGCACGGATCTGCGTTTCTCGCACGAATACGTTACGCCGATGGCGGCCATCTTCTTCGAGCACTTCGTCGGGAAGGATGCGCCGGTCGCCGAACCGGAATCGATCATCTTCTTCCGCGATCACCTTACGTTCCTGGACGACGTGATGTCGGAAGAGAAGCGCAGGATGGGTCTGCTCGATCTTGCCACGCAACTGAAACTGAAGCAGCAGGAGTTTGCGAGGAAACGTGGGATCAAGCTTCACGCGGATTTACCTGACCGCAAGGGATCCGAAGGCATCTGCCACTCCATCGTGCTTGAAACCTATGCACTGCCCGGGCAGGTGATTGTCGGTTCGGACTCGCACACGCCGCACTCCGGCGCAATCGGCGCAATTGCCTTCGGAATCGGCACGACCGATGTCTTCAATTCGTGGTTCACCCGCGACGTCCGCGTGAGAGTGCCGGAGTCGGTGAAGGTAGTCATCCGTGGCAAGCGTGCACGGAATGTGGCTGCAAAGGACTTCATCCTTGCGCTGCTGCGGATGCCTTACATCAAGCAGGGCCACGCACTGGCCAAGGTAATCGAGTACAGCGGGGAAGCCGTTGAGGAATTGGGAATCGACGAGCGCGCAACGATGACGAACATGGCGGCCGAAATCGGCGGCTTTACGGGAATCGTTGCTCCCGACGCGAAAGCGGTCGATTTCCTGGTGGAACGGCGCGGGATGCGCCGCGAAGAGGCGGAAGGGCTTGTGGAAGGGCTCTCCAGTGATGCTGATGCTGAGTACGCCCACGTCATCGAACTGGATGCGGCGGAAATCACACCCATGGTTGCAATGCCCGGAGATCCGGGGAACGGGGTCTTCGTGAAGGACATCGCCGCGCCCGTGCCGGTTGAGATTGCTTATGGCGGGACGTGTACCGCAGGCAAGAAGGAAGACATGGATATGTACGCGCGCGTGCTATCGGACGCTCTCGCGCAGGGGAAGCGAGTGTCGCCGTCGGTGCGCTTCTATATCCAGTTCGGATCGCAGGAGACTCGCGATTACTGCATCAGCAAAGGGTATATCTCGATCTTCGAAAAGGCCGGCGCCCACATTATCGAACCGAGTTGCGGGGCCTGCATCAACGCTGGTCCTGGTGTCTCTACGCGTCCGGATCAGATTGTCATCAGCGCTCAAAATCGAAACTTCCCGGGGCGCAGCGGTCCGGGGCAGATGTATCTTGCGTCCCCGCTTACGGTCGCGGCGAGCGCCGTAGCGGGATATATCGTCGAGTACAACCCTGCCAGCGAAAGGGAATTAGTCGGCGCGGCGTAGTCAATATCACGAACACCTGTGACGATTGCGCTTGCCCGACGTTTATTGTTGGCACACTGCTTCCTTGTTACAATCGGTTCGTCTAGTGGGGTTTGTAACTTTTCAGGAGAACGACTGACAATGGCTTACGTGATTGCGGAACCATGCATCGGCACGAAAGACACTGCTTGTGTCGATGCTTGCCCGGTTGACTGCATCCACCCGAAGAAGGACGAACCCGCATTCGCCACCGAGGAAATGCTGTATATCGATCCGGTCGAATGTATCGACTGCGGCGCCTGTGTGCCGGTATGCCCGGTTTCAGCGATCTTCGCGCTCGACGATCTGCCTGAGAAGTGGAAACAGTACACCGAGCGAAACGCCGCGTATTACGGACGTACCACCGCGTAGCCTCCTTCGAGAAACTCTGGACGCGCACCCGGGAGGGTGCGCGTTTGCCTTGTAGAAGTAAATTTCTCTCTGCGACCCCCCTCCTTTGTGCCGATCAAGATGTAGGTACTGACGAATTCGCGCCTCTGAATTACAATCGAAATTTAGCGCTCAGCAAGCGGAAGTCAGTGTGAGCAGGGCCCCAGCGGTTCGCTATGTCCCTGAAGCAGTCCGAGGCAGTGGTGGTGCGCACCTATCCGATGCGCGAAGCTGATCTGCTGGTCACGCTCTTCACGCGTACGGATGGCAAGGTGCGCGGAGTGGCCCGATCGGCCATGAAGTCGAAGAGACGCTTCGGCGGGGCGCTTGAGCCGCTGACTGTGGTGCGGGCCTGGTGGCAGGACAAGCAGGGGATTGAACTCGCCCGGCTGGATTCCTGCGAAGTGCTCGCCTCGCCACTCATGCAGCCGGTGGATTACGCACGTGCGGCGGCACTGGCGCACGTGGCGGAAGTGTTGGACGAGCTTCTGCCGGACCGCGAGGCGAACGATGCCACGTTTCGGCTCACCCTGGCGGTGCTGGCGCACTTGCAGTCGGGCGCGATCTGGATGCCGTTGACGTATTTCGATCTCTGGATCGCTCGGCTGATGGGCTTTTTACCCGAACTGACGCACTGCGTTGTGTGCGGCACGGTGCTTGACGGCGGCCGGGCTTTTCATCACGCGATAGCTGATGGCCTGACGTGTGCGAGAGACAAGCGCGTCGCGTCCAGCGAGCTAAGCGGCGAGTCTCGGCAGATGGCGGCGCTAATGTTTCGTGCTCCGATGGACGCTTTTGCAGGCGAACCGTGGCCGAAGCAGCGCTTTAACGACTTGCGCAGGTTCTGCCTGCAAACGCTTGAACGGCACCTGGAACGAAAGCTGACCACAGCTTCGGTTCTGGACAAGATTACGTAGAGGTAAGAGCGGTTTTCGTGAAAGAGAATTCGCCTACTTTTCAGGAACTCATTCTCAAGTTGTCCAACTTCTGGGCCGAGCGCGGTTGCGTGCTTCAGCAACCACACGATCTCGAGGTCGGGGCCGGCACAATGGCTCCGGAGACCTTCCTTCGCGTGCTTGGGCCGCAGCCTTACAAAGTCGCCTATCTGCAGCCTTCCCGTCGCCCTGCCGACGGGCGTTATGGCGAGAACCCGAACCGCCTCTACAAGCACACGCAGATGCAGGTGATCCTCAAGCCGCCGCCGGACAACGTGCAGGAACTCTACCTGGAGTCGCTCGGCGCCATCGGCATCGACCTGCGAAAGCACGACATCAAGTTCGAAGAAGACAACTGGGAATCGCCCACCTTGGGCGCATGGGGCATCGGTTGGCAGGTGATGCTCGATGGTCTTGAGATCACCCAGTTCACCTACTTCCAGCAGTGCGGCGGAATTGACCTGGAGCCGATCAGCGCAGAGCTGACGTATGGCCTCGAGCGAATCGCCGCGTTCCTGCAAGACGTTGACTCGATTTACGACATCGTGTGGGCACGCGACCCTCTTACCGGGCGTGTGGTCACCTACGGCGATGTCCGTCTCGCGGACGAGCTTCAGTTTTCGGTTTACAACTTCGAAGCGGCGGACGTGGAAAAGGCATGGCAGCACCTGGCCATGTATGAGGCCGAGTGCAAGGCGCTGATCGATGCTTATAACGAGTTGATGAAGAAAAAGGACGTCACTACGGAAGAGAAGAGACGATTCCCGTTGCTTGGCGCATTCGATCTTTGTCTGAAGTGCTCGCACCTGTTCAACATTCTTGACGCTCGCGGAGCCATAAGCGTTACCGAGCGCGTGGGTGTGATCGCTCGTATCCGCACGCTTGCTGTCGGACTTGCGAAAGCCTGGGCCGACCAGCAACAGGCACAAGCGCCGAAGCGCGACGTTGCAAGTGCGTAGGTTGACCTGGCGAGTGCACGTTTCTCGTCAACGTAGTTGTCCTGAGACTCTGGCGGCAGCGAAGGCTGTCTGCTGAATGCAAAAGATGCCCGACTTTCTTCTTGAAATTGGAACCGAAGAAATCCCGGCGCGCATGATTAATCCCGCGCGCGAAGAACTGGCCCGTCGCCTTTCGGACCTGCTGACGCGCGAGCGTCTGGCGTCGAACCCGGCTATCGAGGCCATTTCGACTCCTCGCCGACTCGCCGTGCTTGCCCGCGAGATTGCGGCGAAGCAGCCGGATATCACCGAGCAGGTACAAGGTCCTGCCGCGAAGATTGCCTTCAAGGATGGACAGCCCACACCCGCCGCCCACGCTTTCGCGAAGAAGTGGGACATCGACATCTCGCAGGTTGAGCGCATCTCGACCCCCAAGGGCGAATACATCGCGGCGAACGTAACGAAGAAGGGCCGTACCGCTGTCGAGATACTCTCCGAGTCGCTGCCGAAGGAGATTGCCGGCCTTTACTGGGCGAAGAACATGTATTGGCGCGCGAAAAGCGCGGAGCGCTTCGTGCGTCCGGTGCGCTGGATGGTCGCCCTGCTCGGCGGAGAGATGGTGCCAGTCGAGTTCGGCGGCGTCATGGCTTCGGCGAACACACGAGGTCACAGGCTGCTGAACAACGGTACGGTAGCCGTGGAGCGCGCCGAAACGTACACAGAAGCCCTGGGACGCGCGAAGGTGCTGACGCAAGGTGAGCGCGAGCATGTTGTCCGCAAGTCGCTCGATGCGGAAACGCGGAAAGTTGCGGGAGCCCGCTGGCGGGAAGACAAGGAGCTGCTCGAGACTGTTGTAAACCTGACGGAATTCCCGTCCGCACTGCTCGGAAGCTTCGACCGCGAATATCTCAGCCTTCCGGAAGAAGTACTCGTCACGGTGATGCGCGATCACCAGAAGTACTTCGCTGTCGAAGATGCGAGCGGCAAACTCGCCCCCTACTTCCTGGCAATACTCAATACAGACGGTGACCCTGACGGCATCATCCGCCACGGACATGAACGCGTCCTGCGCGCCCGCTTCAATGACGCGCGCTTCTTCTGGGATACAGACCAGAAAACATTGCTGCGCGAACGCGTCGAAATGCTGAAGGCGGTCACGTTCCAGAAGGATCTCGGCAGTTACTACGAAAAAACCGAGCGCGTGGTAAAGCTCTGCGGCGCCATTTCAGACCTCCTGTCGCACGCAGGCATCAAGCTTGAATACGACCCGCTGATGGAAGCTGCGCGCCTCGCCAAGACCGACCTCACTACCGAACTGGTCAAAGAATTCACCGAATTGCAAGGCATCGTCGGTGGGCTCTACGCCCGTCATCAGAAGCTGGGTGAGACGGTCGCCACGGCGATTTACGACCAATACAAGCCGTCGTCGATGGAAGACTCTGTGCCGCGGACAATTGAGGGCGCAGTGCTAGCCATTGCTGACAAGGCGGATTCCGTGGCCGGAATGTTCGCGCTCGGCCTGATCCCGTCAGGTTCGAAGGACCCGTTTGCGCTTCGGCGGCAGGCGAATGGCATTGTGAAGACGGTTGCTGAGCATCGGCTTCCGATCACGCTTTCCGCGATCTTCGAAGCTGCGGCGAGTCGTTTCGCAGGCACTGAAGCCGAGAAGAAGTTCAGCCGCACTGCTGGCCATGAGACTGCGATTCGCAGCTTCTTCCGGGAGCGCCTGGAGTTCTATCTCCGGGATACGCTCGGTTTTGCGTACGACGTAGTGAACGCTGTACTCGCGGCCGGTGCGGATGACGTGGTGGATGCTGTCGCTCGCGCCCGCGCTGTGTCAAAGGTCCGGCAGTCCGAAGACTTCGAGCATATTTCCGTCGCATTCAAGCGGATGAAGAACATTCTCCGGCAGGCAGCGGAGAAGGGCATCAAGCCCGCTGAAGCACTCAACTCTTCCGCCCTGCAGGAAGCTGAAGAACAAACCCTTGCCTCGCAGTTGTCGCAGGCCGCCGCAGAGGTGGCGCGCCTTCGTGAGGGCAAGAATTACGAACAAGCTCTGACCGAAATCTCGAAGCTGCGGCCGTCAATCGACGCCTTCTTCGACAAGGTCATGGTCATGGTTGACGACGAGCAGCTTCGTGCCAACAGGCTGGCGCTGCTTCAGTCGTTGTTACACGACTTCTCAACAGTTGCTGATTTCTCCGAAATCGTAACGCAATAAAAGGAACGTAAAAGGTAAAGCTCATGAGCACACCGCAGACCAAACCCGAAGCTACCAAGTACGTTTACTTTTTCGGCGGTGGTAGCGCCGAAGGTAACGGAAAAATGAAGGATGTGCTCGGCGGAAAGGGCGCCGGCCTGGCCGAAATGACCAACGCCGGACTTCCCGTACCGCCGGGATTCACAATCCAGACCGAAGCCTGCCGCGAGTACATGCGCAGCAACGGCAAGGTATCTCCCGAAGTTGACCGCCAGATGGATCAGGCTGTTGCTCGCCTGGAAGAACTCCAAGGACAGAAGCTCGGCGCGGGCGACAACCCGCTGCTCGTGTCGGTCCGCTCGGGCGCGAAGTTCTCCATGCCCGGCATGATGGACACGATCCTCAACCTCGGCCTGAACGACAAGTCCGTCGAAGCCCTTGGCAAGCGGGCGAACAACCCGCGCTTCGCATATGACTCCTATCGCCGCCTGATCCAGATGTTCGGCAGTGTTGTGCTCGAGATCCCGAAGCACGAGTTCGAAGAAGTCTTCGAGGCAAAGAAGAAGCAGAAGAAGGCGAAGCTTGATACCGACCTCGACGCCAAAGCGCTTCAGGAAGTGATCAAGGAGTACAAGCAGGTCGTCAAGAAGATCGCGAAGATCGACTTCCCGCAGAATCCCCGCGAGCAGCTGGTGATGGCGCGCAACGCCGTGTTCCGCAGCTGGAACAATGACCGCGCAAAGCACTACCGCCGCATGAACAACATCGACGACATGCTCGGCACGGCCGTGAACGTCCAGGCGATGGTGTTCGGCAACCTTGGCGAGACCAGCGGTACCGGCGTGGGCTTCACCCGCAACCCAGCGATCGGCACCAAGGAGTTCTACGGCGAGTTCCTGATGAACGCTCAGGGCGAAGACGTCGTAGCCGGCATCCGCACGCCTGTTCACATCAGCGAGCTCGAGAAGGTCAATCCTGAGGCTTACAACCAGCTTCGCGACATCACAACGCGGCTGGAAAAGCACTACCGCGACATGCAGGACTTCGAGTTCACCATTCAAGAAGGCAAGCTCTACATGCTGCAGACCCGCAACGGCAAGCGCACGGGTCTGGCCGCTGTTCGCGTAGCCATCCAGATGGTGGAAGAAGGTTTGATCACGAAGGAAGAAGCAATCTTCCGCGTTGAGCCCAACCAGCTTTATGACTTCCTCGTTCCGCGCCTCGACGAAAAGGGTGTGAAGGTTGAAGTGCTGGCCACCGGACTTCCGGCTTCGCCGGGCGCCGCTGTGGGCCGCATCGTCTTCAGCGCGAACGACGCGGTGAAGGCTGCTGCGAGCAAGAAGGCTGACCCGATCATCCTCGTCCGTGCGGAAACCACACCGGAAGACATTCACGGCATGGAAGTTGCCGCTGGCATTCTCACCTCCCGTGGCGGCATGACGTCGCACGCCGCAGTCGTAACCCGCGGCATGGGCAAGTGCTGCGTTGCCGGCGCTGGCGATATCGAGGTAAACGAGAAGCTCGGCACGATGGTCGTGAAGGGCCAGACGTTCAAGGCTGGTGATTGGATCTCGCTCGACGGCACAACCGGTCGCGTGATTAAGGGCCGCCTCAATACAATCCCCGCGAAGTCGGACGACCCCGAGTTGACGAAGCTGATGGACTGGGCCGAGCCGTTCCGCAAGGTCGGCGTGCGTGCCAATGCTGACATCCCGCGCGATGCCATCCAGGCCCGCAACTTCGGCGCCGAGGGCATCGGACTGTGCCGCACCGAGCACATGTTCTTCGCCGAGGATCGTCTGCCTCACGTCCGTGCGATGATCCTGGCAACCGACGAGAAGACGCGCCGCGCCTGCCTGAAGAAGCTGTTGCCGATGCAGCGCAGCGACTTCGCCGGTCTGTTCAAGGCGATGGACGGATTCCCGATCACCATCCGCACCCTCGATCCGCCGCTGCATGAGTTCCTGCCCTCGCGCGAAGAACTCATGACGCAGATCGCCGTGCTCGAAGCCACGAAGCCGAAGTCTCCGAAGATCAAGGAACTGCGCACGCTGCTCAACCGCGTGAACCAGCTCCATGAGCTGAACCCGATGCTCGGCCACCGCGGCTGCCGCCTTGGTATCACCTATCCGGAGATCACCGAGATGCAAGCGCGGGCCATCTTCGAGGCCGCCGTTGCCTGCCAGCAGAAGGGCATCAAGGTGAAGCCGGAAGTCATGATTCCGCTCACCGGCACGCTGAAGGAAATGGCGAACCAGGCTGCCATCGTGCGCCGCGTCGCTGAAGAAGTGTTCGCGGAGAAGGGCACTAAGGTCGAGTACATGGTCGGAACGATGATCGAGCTGCCTCGCGCGGCCGTTGTCGCCGATCAGATCGCGAAGGAAGCTGAGTTCTTCAGCTTCGGCACGAACGACCTTACCCAGACCACCTTCGGCTACTCGCGTGACGACGTTAACAAGTTCCTGCCGACCTATGTCTCGGAAGGCATTCTGAAGCAGGATCCATTCGCCGTCCTCGACCGCGAAGGCGTTGGCGAGCTGATCAAGATTGCCGTCGAGAAGGGCCGCAAGACCCGTCCGAACATCAAGATCGGCATCTGCGGCGAACATGGTGGCGAACCGTCGTCTGTCGAGTTCTGCGTACAGACCGGGTTCAACTATGTTTCCTGCTCGCCGTTCCGCGTGCTCACCGCCCGCTTGGCTGCGGCCCAGGCCGGCGCTGCCGAGAAGCTCGGAATCGGCGGTGGCGCGACGAAGTAAGTCGGCTGCAACCAACAATCCTAATGAGCCCAGCCTAGCGGCTGGGCTTTTCTTATATTTGGTTTGCGTCTTTGGGAAGCATATCTTTGGTCACGGCGCAAAAGCCTGTGGGTGTCGTATACTTCGCCTCAAATGAGGCACTTCTTCGTCCTGTCACTGTTCGCAGTTGCCCTCTGCCTGCCCGTCGTCGCGCAGGATACGCCAGACACCATTCGCCCGTACTGCGCCGACCTGAATAAGTGGCGAAAGTCTGCCACGCCGGTCCTGCTGGCAGATGCGTCTGACAAGGAGAAGTCAGAATGGAAGCGCATCGCAACAGACCGCGAATTCGATGCACTTCCCGAAGCTCTCTTCCAACACACAAACCTCGCGAGAGTGTATTCACGGGAGAAGAAGGTTGTCTTCGTCGAGTACCAATCCACCACTGGAGCGGGCGATTGGACGCTTTCTGCGGATTACTGCTACCGCCCAGACGGCACACTCGCGTCAATCCGCTCAGAGTTGCGCACCTTCGCGGGTGAAATGATTGTCACTCGGAACAAGTACTTCGCCGTGGACGGCACGCTGCTGTCGGAAGACGAGCAGTTTCTGGACCTACGTACGCGCAAACCGCGAAAGCCCGGTCGAGACTTCCAGGATCAACAGGCGCCAGTGGTGCAAAACGTTTCGGAGTGGCCGTTTACGGATCTGCTGGCGACGTCGCAACAATAGAGCGGCTTCGCATGCGGTGAGCAACTAACGATGTCAGTTGACCTTCTGCATGCGAGCGATCAGCTTCTGTGCCAGGTTCTCGTCTGACTCCGACCAGAGCACACGCCCCGCAAGCCCACAGTTCCTCTCAACTGCGTGAGTGAAGTCGATCAGCTTTTGGACGTTTGCTCTCATCCGTCGCTCATCGCCCTCGTCGAGCTCGAATTCCTCGTACAGGTAAGGGGTGTCGAGGCCGAAATCCACTTGAACGTGACCAGCCTGTTGGAAGGCCCCTTCGTCAAATTCAGTCCCGTGCGCGATAAACTTGACCGGCTGCGGCGCGAGTGAAAGACGATCTTCCAGTTCATCTCGGGTCCAAATATCCCAATTCGTTTCGAAAACGTAAGCGTAATCGTTGTGCACGAATTCGCCGGCGATCGCGGTTGCCTGCTCAGGATCCAGACCGGGACGAAAACGCTGCTCGAGGACCGACGGTTCACTCCAGGACACCGGTTGCACGGAGATGTACTGCACGCCGGGACGGGCGGTCGAGAAGGGGAACTGCTTCATCACAGAGTTCAGCCGGGGCATCATCTCCATGGGACGGAAACTCGGAAACCATAAGCTCAAATAGAGCGGATCAGCCATAACGCATTTAGTTTACGCGCTCGACGCGAAAGTTGTGCCTCATCGACGTGTGTTGTGTATTTCAACTGCAAACTGTTCTTTACAGTCTGCTACGTCGCTGCTAGTATCAGTCTTTCGGAACGACGCTGGCTCCGAACTAGGCAAGCAGTATCCCGCCCAGCAAGCGTCCCCGTCGTCTAGCCCGGCCTAGGACATCGCCCTTTCACGGCGGTAACACGGGTTCAAATCCCGTCGGGGACGCCAAACCTTCGTAGAAGGGGCGTGAGGCGGAACGGAGTTGCAGCGCAAACTGCTCGGTACAGATCCGAGCAGCCTAGAGGAAATCGGGAAGCCGTGGCCTCTAGTCAGTTCTTTAACATTTGGGTTCGGTGTAGGAGAACGCTGGATTCAGACCGCAAAATTTGTGACGGTGAATCCAAAAAAGTGCTTCGACATCTAAGCTAGTAAGTGATAAGCTGAAAGTCGTGGATGAGGATCAGCGATGAAGTAAATGCTGAATCCTATCGAGTTCTTCGACATCTAAGTTGTTAAGCTTACAGTTGGCTCCGGCCACGGAGCTTTTAAGGCGGCGCAAAGCGCTGCCTGCTACAAATCTCCTCGTAAAATCGAGTTGAGATCGTATCGCGCAAACTCAGCGCGGATAAGAATTGAGTTACCCAAAGTTTCGAGGACACGCGGAGAGGCGAAAGGCCCCGTGGGTTCGCTGAAGCGATCCGCCTAGGC
>Ga0196976_1000678_pt1 | contig 19932 bp, 17 predicted proteins | sample S3v_513CmetaG_FD_148644 | JGI IMG/M metagenome (GOLD analysis project Ga0196976, IMG submission 148644) | Soil microbial communities from Anza Borrego desert, Southern California, United States - S3+v_5-13C | ecosystem: Environmental > Terrestrial > Soil > Desert | place: USA: California...
CGAGACGCTCGTCGTTCCACGGCTCCTCCATGTCGAAGGGCGCGCGCGGAACGACGAGCGTCTCGGTCATTGCCGCCGAATGATAGCCGGACGCGTGCGGCATACCGCGTGCAACGATGCAGCGACCGGGGACCGGATGGTGGTTGATTACGAACTGAACGAGCTCAAACGCGAGTTCCTCGACGAGGCGCGCGAGAAGGTAGACGAGATGCAGACCGCGCTCGACCGCGTCCGCGAGCGCGAGGCGCTGGAGCGCCTGGCCTATCTGGCCCACCAGCTGAAGGGCTCGGGCGGCAGCTACGGCTACCAGCGGATCTCGACCGATGCCGCCGAGCTGGAGAAGGTGGTGGAGTCGATCGACGGCGGCAGCTCGTCGCCCGTGCAGGAGGAGAAGATCCAGCAGCACGTGCTGAACCTGCGGAACGAGATTGACCGGGCCGCCAAAGAGCTACATTGATCGACTGTTGCTGGTTGCTAGTTCGTTGCGGCTTTACAGAACCACAACGAACCAGCAACCAGCAACACAGCAACTGTCTCAGCGGGCCATCGCTTCTTTCTCCTTCTCCGGCGTGCGCGGTGCCCGGGACGGATCGCGCCGTTTCTCGGCCTGCACCTGGTTGCGGCCGTTGCGCTTGGCGCGATAGAGCGCCTTGTCCGCGGCCACGATGAGCTCCTTGGCCGAGTGGATGCGCGAGTGCGGCACGCTGGCCACGCCCACGCTCACCGTGGCGGTCACCGGCCCGGCCTGCGTCTCCAGGGGCGTCGACTCGAGGAGGTGGCGGATCTTCTCGGCGAAGGCGATCCCGTCCTGCAGCGCCGTCTCCGGCATCATCACCGCGAACTCCTCCCCGCCGTAGCGGGCCACGAGGTCGGTGCTGCGCACGGAGTTGCGGTAGAGGGCGGCGGCGCGCTTGAGCACGTCGTCGCCGACGGCGTGGCCGTAGGTGTCGTTGATCTTCTTGAAGAAGTCGATGTCGATCATGGCCAGCGACAGCGGCCGCTGGTAGCGCTGCGACTCCTCGAACGCGCGCGCCAGCTCGTCCTGGAAGTAGCGGTGGTTGTGCAGCTTGGTCAGGCCATCGGTAATGGAGAGCAGCTCGAGGCGCTTGTTGGTCTCCAGCAGCTCTTTCTGCAGGTCGACGATGCGCTTGCCGGCGCGGATGCGCGCCAGGAGCTCGGGATACTGGAAGGGCTTGGTGATGTAGTCGTCCGCGCCGAGCTCGAGCCCCTCGACTTTGTCTTCCTGCTCGTCCTCGCCGGTGAGCATGATGATGTAGCGCGTGCGGAACTCGGGGGTGGCCTTCAGCTCCTGCGCGAGGATGACCCCGTCCATGTCCGGCAGCCGCCGGTCGAGGATGACCAGATCCCACGGCTCTTTCTGCAACGCCGCGCGCGCCTCGTCGCCGGTCGTGCACTCGAGCGTGTCGTAGCCCGCACGCCGCAGGAAGAGCCGCACCAGACGCCGGATCGCGGCGTCGTCATCGACGATGGCTATGGTGAAGTCGGACATGATTCAAGCGAGCCGGGCGCAACGAACATGCCACGGGGGCTCCGCCCCAGGGACGAGGTACGAGTGGCTTCGCGATCCGCGTGCTTTCGGCGGAAGCGCGGGGAACGCGGAGCGACTCGTACCTCGTACCTCGTCCCTGTCAAGCAATGCGCATCGAAATGTCCAGCGCGGTGACGCTGTGCGTGAGCGCGCCCACGGAAATGCGGTCGACGCCGGTCTCGGCTACGGCGCGTACGGTGTCGAGGTTGATGCCGCCGCTGGCTTCCAGGGGGACGCGGCCGTTGGTGTGCCGGACGGCTTCGCGGAGCTGATCGGGGCTCATGTTGTCGAGGAGGATGAAGTCGGGGGCGAGGGCCAGCGCCTCGTCGAGCTCGCGCATGTCGCGCACCTCGATCATGATCTTCTGGGGCATGTTCCGGGCGCGGATGCGCTCGACCGCGGCGGTGATGGAGCCGGCGCGGTCGATGTGGTTGTTTTTGATGAGGAACATGTCGTGGAGGCCGATGCGGTGGTTCTCGCCGCCGCCGGCCACGACGGCATATTTGTCGAGCATGCGCAGCCCCGGGGCGGTCTTGCGCGTGTCGTGAATCTTCGCCTTCGTGCCTGCCACGGCGTCGACGAAGCGGCGGGTCATGGTGGCAATGCCCGAGGCGCGCTGCATGAGGTTCAGCGCGGTGCGCTCGCCGGAGAGGAGGGCGATCACGGACGCGCTCACTTCGGCGACGATGTCTCCCGGCCGGACCCGGTCGCCATCTTTCCCTTTCAGCACGACTTCGGCCGCGGGATCGAGCAGGCGGAACACGGTCTCGACGACGGCCAGCCCGGCGAGGACGCCCTCTCCCTTGACCAGGAAGCGCGCCGACCCGCGGTCCTCCGGCGCAAAGATGGACTCGCTGGTGATGTCGGGGAGGTCTTCGGCGAAAGCGGCACGGACGATGTCTTCGAACATGAGCCCGAAATTCTGCCAGCCCCGTTCCCGTTTTGATCGGCAGTTCGTTGACAATCTGGGGGTGCACCGGCTTCGACGGGAATTGTCGGGGTCATGGTTGCATGCCGAGCTCGATCACCTCGTAAAACCGATCGAAAAACATAAACGCGAATAACGATTTCGCCCTCGCGGCCTAAAAACCCACGAGCGCTCGTCCGCCGCCTGCTCACGGCGGAGGAGCCGAGCGTCATGATGTGAGCTGGTGACGCGCGCAACGCCTACGCGCGCGTCATGAGATCAAGAGGCTGGTTCGTGTCCGGTTCCCGCTCTCCGGACAAGGCACGAACGAGATTAAACGGAGAGACAAGCATGTAGTAGCCAGGCTGCCACTGTTTTCGGACGCGGGTTCGACTCCCGCCACCTCCACCAATTGTCTACCTGTGATACCGTCCGCGGCCGTGTCCGCGGATCGAACCGTCGGAATTGTGGCGGCGGCGATCTTCTTCGTCGCTCTTGCCGTGTACGTGGCGACACTGGCGCCCACGGTCTTCCTGATCGACAGCGGCACCCTCACGACCGCTGCCTGGTCCCGCGGCAGCGCCCATCCACCCGGCTTTCCCCTTTTCCTGGTGCTCACGCATCTGGCGACTCTTCTGCCCGCGGGCAGCATCGCCTGGCGCGCGAATCTCGCCTCGGCGTTCTTTGCCGCGCTGGCCTCGGCCGCCGCCGCGGTTGCGGTGGCGGAGATGCTCCTGGCCGCGACGATCCGGCGGCCCGTGCCGAAAAAGGTCAAGCGCAAGGAACCGGCTCCCATCGAGTCGTCTCCCGCGGTCATCGCCGCGGCCATGGTCGCGGGCGGTCTGCTGCTGGCCTTTTCGCGCACCCTCTGGGCCTACGCCACGGTCACGGAGGTCTACGCGCTCAACACCTTCCTGATCTGCGCGCTGCTGGCGGTGGTGCTGCGGTGGCGCCGCACCCGGTCGACGCGGCTGCTGTATTGCGCGGCCGTGCTCGCGGGGGCCGCGCTGGGGGTGCATTACCTCACCTTCGGCTTCGTGCTCGCGGGAGTGCTGTTCCTCGTGGTCAGGAGCGGCGGAGTGGCACTGCTCCGTTCGAGGAGCTTCGCGGTGGCCGTGGGGCTCGGCGTCCTGACGACGCTGGCCGTCTACGCCTACCTGCCGCTCGCCGCGCGGGGGAATCCGGCCCTCAACTGGGGAGATCCCGACGACGCGCGCGGCTTCGTCCGGCACGTCACGGCGAAGGAGTACCGCTCCTATGTCACCGCGGAGGAGGGGGAAGACCAGGTCGGGGACTTTCGGCGGCTCGTCGTACGCGAGCTCGGGCCCGCGCTGTTTCCCGCCGCGCTCGTGCTGGCACTGATCGGCCTCGGCGTTTCATTCCGGCGCGACCGCCCGCTGTTCTGGACGTGCGTCGTGATCGCCGTCGTGACCGCGGCCTGGTTCGCCGTCTATCCGATCGCGGACGACGAAGACGCGTACCTGCTGCCTCTGTTCGTGGTGCTGGCCATCGCCGCGGGATACGCCGTCGCCGCGATCGCCCGGAACCGGGTGGCCGTTGCCTGGGCGCTGACGGCGATCCCCGCGGTGGCGCTGTTCGCGCACTGGCAGGACCGCGACCGCAGCGACTTCCATGTCGGGAGTGACTACGCACAGAACGCGCTGCGCGGAATCGAGTGCGACGCCATCCTGCTGACGAATGACGCCGATCTCTGGGGTTGCCTGATGTACCTCCGTGAAGCCGAAAAGGTCCGGCGCGACGTCGTGCTCATTCATCACGGCTCCCTGGTCCGCTCCTGGTATCTCGAGCAGCTCGAGCGGCAGGAGCCGCGGCTCGCGGCTTCAGTCCGGAGCGAGCTGGCCGCCTACCGGCCGCTGGTCGACATCCTCGAGAACGACGAGGAGCGGTGGCGCTCCGACGCGCAACTGCATGCCGATTTCGAGAGGCGGTTCAACGACCTGATCTTCGCGCTCATCTCCCGCCAGATCGCGCGCGGAGGGCACGTGTACGCCACCCCGGACGTGGCGCTCAAGAACTCCGGCCCCGAGGGACGGATCATGCAGCGGATCAAGTCGTCTTATGACCTCGTGCCCGGCGGAATGGCCCTGCAGGTGCTCCCCCGCGGCGGCGTGCATCCCATCCGCAGCGTGCCGTTCGAGCTGCGCGGGCTGGACGACCCGCAGGTGCGACGGACCGGAGGCGAGGTCGTGGAGCGCGAGATCGTCCCGAACTACGTGCTCGCGCTCCTGATGCGCGCGCGCTATCTGGCCTTCTCGCGCCAGTACGACGAGGCCCGGCGTGCGTACGACGACGCCCTGCGCCTCGAGCCCGCGAATGACGAGATCCGCAATGAGCGCACGCAGCTCGAGCGGCTCGCCGCGCGGTAATCAGCTCCCTCCGCTATCCACGAGCGCGAGCATCCTCGATTTCGAGGATCTGTGCCGTTGCCTCGATGATGCTGTCGGCATTCAACGACACGCTTTCAATTCCCTCATCGATCAGGAATCGGAGGAATTCCGGATAGTCACTGGGCGCCTGACCGCAGAGCCCGACGCGCCGATTTTTCCGTTTCGCACCCGCGATCGCGGTACTGATCATCCTGCAAACCGCGAGATCCCTCTCATCGAATTGCCGCCAGAGCTCCTCTGCATCGCGATCCACGCCCAGCACGAGCTGTGTCAAATCATTCGAGCCGATCGAGAACCCATCGAACAAGTCCGCGAATTCGTCGATGAGCACGACGTTGCTGGGAACCTCGCACATCATGTCGACACCGAGGTCCGCCACGCCGCGCTCCAGACCGTGACCCGCCATCTCCTTCAAGACGCTCTCGGCCTCACCAGTCGTTCGACAGAACGGTACGATGACGCGAATGTTCTCGAGGCCCCGCTCCCTTCTCACACGCGCAATCGCGCGACACTCCGCCGCGAACGCGGCCCGATAGCTATCTGCCAGGTAGCGGCTCGCTCCCCGCACTCCGAGCATCGGATTCTCTTCTTTCGCTTCGAACTCTTCCCCTCCCACCAGATCGGCATATTCATTCGATTTCAGATCCGACAGGCGGATGACTACTTCTCTCGGATAGAACGCCCGCGCGACCTCTTCAATCCCGCTTCCGAGCTTCGCTTCGAAGAAGTCCGTCTTATCCGCGACACCGTCCGTCATTTGCTCGATGGCAGACCTCGTCGCGCCATCGGTTACTTTCTCGAACGCACACAACGCCATGGGATGGATCCCGACCACATTCCGGATCAGAAACTCCGTTCGGACCAAACCTGCGCCGTCGCACGGCAAACCAGCGGCCTCATGCGCTTCAGCCGTAGTTCCGACATTGACCATGACCTTCGTCGTGGGCCGGCGCGTGAGGTCGAGCTCGTGCTCCTTCTCCTCAAAGGCCACGTCCCCGGCAAATACGGACCCGGCCGCGGAGCCACACCACACGGTCACCGGCGCACCGTCAGCCAAGACCCGGGTCCCGTCCAGGCTGCCCACGATCGTCGGCCTGCGAAGAGCTCGACCGGCAATGACGGTGTGACTGGTGGGTCCGCCCCGATCCGTCACGACCGCCGCCGCCCGTTTGATGACCTCTTCCCATCCGGACTCCGTTCGCTCCGCCACCAGCACTTCGCCCGGCTGAAACCTGTCGAAATCCGCGGTTCCCCTCAGGACCCGCACCCTTCCCACCCCGACACCGCGGCCCACGGCCCGACCCTGAACCAGCGATCTTCCGCGGCCCTTCAGCTCGAAACTCTTCCACACGAATCGACTCACGTCTCAGCTTCCTTCGGTGCGGTACTCGTCCAGGCGAAAATGCTTCTCCTCCAGCGTAACGCCTCGGGTCCACATTCGCTTGAACCGGCTTTCGTGGTCCCGGATCTCCTTTTCGTTTTGCGGATACGTCAACATGTCCTTCCGGCGCTCGCTGATGTAGGTAAACAGCGTCTCGACCATTCTGCTATCCGTTGAATCATAGCGGGGGATGAAGAGCATCGACTCATGCCCCTGACGCCACACCGCGAAATTGCCGTAAGTTTTCAGATCGACAGCGTAATCCTCGCTGAAAAAGACTTTGGTCTCGATCTGGCCGTCGCTGGCGGACGTCTCCTCATAGTGCCTCGCCAGGACCGCGCTGAGGAGGCCGTCCGCTTTTGCGGTGCACTCCGGATACGTCTTACGATCCAATAGAAACACGCGCCTGATTTTCGCGCCCAGGTCACCAGCGCGCACATTCGCCGTCAGATAGCTGAAATTCCGTCCGTCATCCGTAATGGCCTGCCAGAATGCCCGGGTCGACACCGTGTCGTAGGTGGCGCCGGGGGATCTCAACTGCTCGACATAGTCACAGAAATACTTGGTGATCTCCCGATTCGGTTTCTGGTTCCGTAAATCGAACTTGCCTTCCTGAAGATGCTTCACACGTTCCGCGAACCGGTCCAGTTCATTCCTGACGAGATTGGTGACGATCGAATCCCGTTCCAGGCTGCCGATCCCCTGGGTGATGGACTCCAGACGACGCGCGATGTTGTCGTCTGCATGCAAGGAGGCTCCATGGTGCAGACGCTGGCCGACGAAGGGCGCCAGCTCTTTGATCAGTTCTGTTTTGAGCTTTGCCAGCCCACTGCTGCTGAACTCGTACTTCAGCACGTCGCGATTCTTGATGTTGAATGGGAGATCTTTGGTGGTCTGGCTCAAAATGATTGTCGGTTTCGACAACGCATGAGAAAAACCGAGCTCCCAGAGCACGTTGGGATTGAAGCCTGAGATGTCCGCGATCACCAGGTCGCTTTTTTTGAGAGATGCAATGACCTTCCGCACTTTGTCGTCGTCGATGACCAGGTGCTCATCGGCTCGTTCGGAGCTCAGTGACAGCGACGGTTGCTGCTGGCGGATCTCCTGAACGGCGGGCTTGATCCCCATGTCATAGACAATGGAGAACTCCGGGCTGAATGGCATGAAGACCATGCAGGCCAGTGCCGAGTTGCCTATGTATGAGTCGTCCATGCCGCTCATTGTCGATTCCTCACTCAGTCTTATTCTGGAATGGGCCGCTGGGGAATCAGGAATATACATCCAAACGCAGCGATCGCCACTGTGCCCGACATATGCATGGCACCGAGGACCAAAAAACCGTTCGACGTCCACGTCGTCATGCGGCGCATTCGCGCGGCGCTGAAGGAGCACGCGGATGCGGCGATGTTCGAGCTGGCGGATCGTGGCTTCAAGAGTGTGTTCCAGCAGCTCGTGGCGTGCATCATCTCCATCCGCACGCGCGATGAGGTGAGCCTGCCCACTCATCCCGCGCCAGAAGGTCCGCCCATGCCCCTCTGCGCGTCCTCATCTATCCCGGCTGAGGCGCAGTCCAGACGCTGCGCGTTTCATTTCTCGCGGAAGCGTACGTCGTTCGGGTGCAGCTCCGCGGCGATGCGGCGCAGTGTGCCCGCGGCCTCCTTGGTCAGGCCACGGTCGAGGAAGTTCACGATGTTGATCAGGTTGTCGGCGCGGGCGTAATCGCGCGGATCGATGGCCAGCGAGGTCGCCAGGAGCGACTTCGCACGGGCGGGATCGCCGGTCAGCAACGCGAACACGCCGAGGATGCCGTTGGTGCCGGCCGCGCGCGGATAGAGCTCGTAGCCGAGGTTCGCGGCGCGCATGGCGGTGGCGAGGTCGCGGCGCTGCGCGGCGCGCTCGGCGAGACTCACGACCTGGCGCGAGAAATCGGGCGCGAGCGCCGCTTTCGCCAGCAACTCGCGGTTGCGCTCGAGCACGGCCAGGCCGGCCGCGGTCGAGAGATCGAGGTTCTGCAGCTCCGGCGTCCAGAGGCCGTTCCATTCGCGCTGCCAGGCCGCCACACGGCGGGCGAAGGCCTGATCGAAGTGGTCGCGCTGGTTTCCGTTGCTGAGGAAGGCGTCGAAGAAGCGCAGCGCCCCTTCGCGATGAAAGACGTCGAGGTCGGTGTTCTTCGCCGCCAGCACCGAGGCCATGTACGAGCCGATCTTCGTCAGCGGCTCGCCGGAGAGCGGCTGCGCGCCGTCGGCGGCGAGCGCGGCGTCGTTCTGCGCGCGCTTGAAGTACGCGAACGCCTTCGCCAGCTCGCGCTTGTCGGTGGTCATCGCCTTGCCGTGGCGCTCGTAGTAGGCCAACCCGTGATTGAAGGCCTCGTTCATGGCGCGCCACGTCGTCTGCGTGGCGTCGTCGTTCGCGCGCGCGGCGACCGGACGCGGGTCGCCGAGGAAGAGCTCGAGGAGCTTGTCCTCGAAGACGCTGAGGTCCGCGTCTTCGAAGTTCGAAGCCACGGCGAAGGCGAAGCGCTCGGCGGGGACGATCACGAGATTGGTGCGCGTCTCCTGCTGCGCGCCGGTGTGCGCCACGATCCAGCGTCCGTTGCGCACCAGGATCCCGAAGCCGAGGCCGTAGCGCGTGAAGCGGCCGTCACGCGTCGGCTGCATCGTCCAGGCGGCGTTGCGGGTGTCGTTCTTCAGCACCTTGCCGGCGGCGATGCCGTCGATGAAGCGGATCATGTCGTCGACGGTCGAGCGCGTCCCGCCGCCGCCGAAGCGGCTGGAGATGTCGATGTACTCGCTGCGCTGCAACTGGCCGTTCTCGAGCACGTAGCCGGTGACGCGGTGCGGCACCAGCGCGCGCGGATCGTCCATGCGCGTGGCGGTCATGCCGAGCGGCTTCCAGACGTTCTCGGTCAGGTAGTCGCCGTACGACTTGCCGGAAGCACCCTCGATCACCGCGCCGAGGAGGTTGTAGCCGTAGCTCGAGTAGGAGAAGGCCGTGCCGGGCTCGTTGACGAGGTCGAAGTCCTGGAAGATCGCCAGCGCCTCGCGCGTGTTCTTCGGCTCGCGGATGCGTCCTTCCTTGTTGTAGTCGCGGTAGTGGCTGATGCCGCCCTGGTGCGCGAGGAGCTGGCGCACGGTGACCGGCTTCGATTTCTTCGGAAAGTACGGCACGTAGGTCTGCACCTCGGCGTCGAGGTCGATCTTTCCTTCCTCGACCAGCTTCAGCACGGCCACCGCCGTGAAGGGCTTGCTGACGGAGCCCATGCGATACGACGACTCCGCACGCGCGGGGACCTGGTTCTCGAGGTCGGCGAAGCCGAAGCCGCGCGACCAGCGGAAGTCGCCGTGCATGACGGCGACGGAGAGGCCGGGCATCTGCTGCGCCTTCATGGCGGCCTCGACGTACTGCTCGAAGGCGCGGACCTTGTCTTCCTGCGCGAACGCGGAGAAGGCGAAGAGGGCGACGAAAATGAAAACGCGCATGCGGTGCATGCGCATCAGGGTAACAAACGTAGGTCGGGCTTCAGCCCGACCATGGACGGGCTGAAGCCCGTCCTACGTCCGGTTGCGGACCTTGTCGTCCTGCGTATCGGGTGTCTGATAATTCGGGCGCTTCGGGTCGGCCGCGTTGTCCTGCGAGATCTGCGGGCCGCCGGGCTGCAGCGGAGGAGCATCCGGCTGCGGTGACTTCGGATTGCTCGGCGTCGGCTGGTTGATCGTTCCCATGTTGTTTCCTCCGGACTGCAAATATCTCAAGAACCGTTCCCGATCTTTGCATGAGGCCGATTTTCATGACCCGATCCCTGCTCCTGGCTCTCTTCCTCACGATTCCGGCACACGCCGCCGACCCGGTCCTTGGTTTTCAGCAAATTGCGTCCGGTCTGCAGGAGCCGGTGTCGATCACGCACGCCGGCGACTCGCGGCTCTTCATCACCCAGCAGAACGGGCTCGTCCGGATCCACGACGGTACGCGGCTGCTGCCGGAGCCGTTCCTGGACATCCGTTCGCTGACGGTCTCGGTCGGCGAGCGCGGCCTGCTCAGCATCGCCTTCCACCCGGACTACGCGCAGAACGGCTTCTTCTTCGTGAACTACACCGACCGCAACGGCGACACGGTGATCGCGCGCTACCGGGTGTCGGCGGACCCGAACCGGGCCGATCCGGCGTCCGCGAAGCAGATCCTCTTCATCGACCAGCCCTATCCGAACCACAACGGCGGGCAGCTCCAGTTCGGGCCGGACGGCTACCTCTACATCGGCATGGGGGACGGCGGCTCGGCCGGCGACCCGGAGAATCGCGCACAGAACCGGACGACGCTTTTGGGCAAAATGTTGCGCATCGACATCAATGCGGACACCTATACGGTGCCGCCGACGAACCCGTACGTGTCGAACGGCGCCGGCCGCCCGGAGATCTGGGCCCTCGGGCTGCGCAACCCTTGGCGCTTCTCGTTCGATCGTGAAACGGGCGATTTATGGATCGCCGACGTCGGCCAGGGGCAGTGGGAAGAGGTGAGCTTCCAGCCGGCGTCGAGCATCGGCGGCGAGAACTACGGCTGGGATATCATGGAAGGGACGCACTGCTTCGGTGCAACAAATTGCACACGCACATCACTCGTAGATCCGGTGATCGAGTATCACCACTCCACCGGCGGCTGCTCCGTGACAGGGGGGTATGTCTATCGCGGCGTGCGCTCGCCGCGGCTGCAGGGGATGTATCTCTACGGCGACTACTGCAGCGGGCGGATCTGGGGGGCGCGGCGCAACACGAGCGGCGCCTGGGTCTCCACCCAGCTCGTCCGCACGGACTACATGATCTCGTCGTTCGGCGAGGACGTGAACGGTGAGATTTACGTTGCCGATCACGGTGGTACGGTCTATCGGATCGTGGACACGCTGCCGGTCGGGCCGAAACGGAGAGCGGTGCGGCACTGAGCCAAATGTAGGGCGGGCTTCAGCCCGCCTCCCTCGCGGGCGGCGGGACGGGCTGAAGCCCGTCCTACGTTCAGCGCGCTGATCGCCTGCGGGATGATTTCGGCGGCCCCATGCGCCACAGCTCGTCGCCTGTCGTCTCGGTCGCCGCGAAGAAATAGATCGCGCCGTCCAGCTCCGTCATCTCGCGCGGGAGCGAGGAGTCGGGGCCGGGATTGACGTCGGCGGCGAGGCCGGCGCCGGCGGGAGTGGCCCACCAGAGCTCGCGGCCGTGACGGCCGTCGTCGGCGGAGAAGTAGACCAGGTCGCCGATGGCGCGGAGGTGCATCGGCGTCGAGGAGCCGCGTCCGCGGGAGATGTCGCGCACGAGCTCGGTGGTCTGCTGCAGGTCGGAGCGCCACAGCTCGTAACCGTGCACGCCGTCATCGGCGCCGAAGAAGAGCGAGCCGTCCGCGAAGGCCGCCATCTCGCGATCGAACACCGGCAGCATCGACGACGCCTCTCCCGGCGCGACGTCGCCCAGGAGGAGCGTCCCCTCCTCCGTGCCGTCGCTGATCCACGGCTCGAGACCGTGCACGCCGTCGTCGGCGGCGAAGAAGAGCCTGTCGCCGGCGCTCTGCATCACCACGCGGTTGCTGTCGTACGGATAGTCGTAGGGAAAGGCGCCCTCTTCGCCGCGGCGGATGTCCTTGACGATGTGCGTGCCGCCCAGCGTGCCGTCCGTCACCCACAGCTCGCGGCCGTGCGCGGTGGTCCATGAGAGGAAAAAGAGCCTGCTGCCGGTGGCGTGCATCTGCTCGGGGCGGGACGCCACGGCGAACGTCCCCTGCACCGTGCCGTCGGTGCGCCAGAGCGCGTCGCGGGCGACGAAGAAGAGCACGCCGTTCGCGGCGACCGGCGTGAAGTCGCTGTCCGTGTACGGGAGATCGACGAGCTTCAGCGTCCCGCCGCGCGTGCCGTCCGAGGCCCACAGCTCGTCGCCCTCGCTGCCGCCGTAGATGACCCACGCGCGGCCGCCGATCACCGGCAACTGCCGGCCGGACTCCTCGTCATCGAAGGAGAGGGTGGTCTGCCGCAGCATCTCGGTGAGATTGCCGTCGGTGCCGTAGAGCCGGCTGGCGGCGAAGAACACGGCGCGGCCGTTACCGAGCGGCGTGACGAGGTGCGGCTCCGACCCGAACGTGCCGCGCGCGACGTCCGCCAGCAGGCGCGTGCCGAACAGCGTGCCGTCGCTGATCCACGGCTCGCGCCCTTCGCCCTCGGAGACCGCGGTGAAGAGCAGCCCCTCGCGGAAACGGCGCAGGTCGCGGCCGTCGGAGCTGCGGTCGGCGCGGATGTTCCTCAGCAGACGCGTCCCCTGCACCGTGCCGTCCGAGACCCACAGCTCGTTGCCGTGCGCCGCATCCTCGATGGCCATGACGACGAGATTCCCCACGGCGGCGGCGGGGGCGTCGTATGCGCGTGCCGCGTGCGGGGAGATCTTCGTCGCGGTGGTGCCGTCGCTCACCTGCACGCCGCTGTCCGAGAGCGAGAACACGCGCGAGCGGGTGGGGAAGAGCCTCGACGTGAAGAGATCGACCCCTTTGAAGACCCGCGTGTCTCCGGCCGTGCCGTCGCTGCGCCACAACTGGTCGGGATCCTGGGTCTCGAAATAGAAGTAGTCGCTGGCGGGCTGGAGGAACGTGTTCGACTCCGTGTCTCCCTGGACGACCGTCGTACGCACGACCTGTCCGCTCAGCTTCCAGATCTCCGTCGCGTTGTCGTCGACGTCCATCACCGCGTAGACGCCCTTGCTGGTGGCGACGAGGCGCGGCAGTTCGTCGCGGATCAGGATGGCCAGGTGCAGGAACCGGTTCCCGTCGTACTTCCAGATGTAGCAGTTGTCCGAGCCGCCGACGTTGTCGCCGACGACGTAGATCCCATCGAAGCCGGCCACGATGTCGCGCACTTCCCCGAAGCCGCTGTTGTTGAAGCTGCCGAGGAGCACCGTGCCGGCCTCCGTGCCGTCGGTGCGCCACAGGTCGCGGTCATTCCGCGTGTAATAGACGTGGCCGCGGAACGAGACGATGAGCTCCGGAAAAGCCTCGTCCTTCACGTCGCGCGTCCCCTCGACGGTGCCGTCGCTGCTGATGAAGCGCTCGGACGAGTGCGCGACGATGCCGCGTACGCCGAGGGGCGCCAGATGGAGGCCGTCGCTGCCGAGGCCGCGGGCCACCGCGAACGTGCCGTCGCGCGTGCCGTCGGTGCGCCACAGCGCGAGGTCGTCGCGGTCGAAGGGATCGGGGTACCAGAACCACACCAGGTCGCCCGAGGCGGTGAAGTTGCCTCCGTCGGCGTACAGGTAATCGGGCTGCGGGCCGGGCGTGAGGTCGGCAACCATGCGCGTGCCGTGCTCGGTGCCATCGGTGGTCCACAGTTCGGCGCCGCTGCCGTCGTTCGCGAAAAACCAGGCGATGCGGCCGTTGCTGAAGAACCGGCTCGGCTCGGAGCTCCGGACCTCGCCGCCGTTGCTGATGTCGAAGACCAGCTCGGGCGAGGCGGCGTGCAGACGAAGAGCGACGAGGAGACCGAGGACCCACACGGTCTTGCGCATGCGGAGATCGTACTGCAATGTAGGCGCATGCTGCGGTTGCTCACCATTCTGTTGCTCGCGCTGCCCGCGCTCGCGCCGGTCCTGTTCATGATCCCGGTCTGGCTGCTGGCGATCCTGAATCTCGTGCTGGACCTGCTGAAAAACCGCGACTCGCGGGAAATCCTGGCCTTCCGCCGCCACGTCGCCGGCGCGCGCCGGTTCTTCATGCAGGAGTTGCAGAAGCCGCGGCCCGACCTGCACGACGAGTGGTTCCCGTACGTGCTCGCGTCCGGCCTCGGTGCGTACGTGGATCAGTGGTTCCGTGCATTCGGCGGCGCGGGGGCGACAGGCACATGGGGACCGGCCGCGGCGGCAATGGCCTCGGGCGTGGCTGCACCTTCGTCCAGCGGCAGCGGAGGAGGAGGCGGGGGCGGCGGGTCGAGCTCGGGCGGCGGGGGCGGCGGAGGCTGGTGAGCACGTTCGATTCGTTTCTCAACGAGCTGGCTTCGGTCGAAGTCTCCGAGCGCGCGTGCAATCAATGGTCGCGCACGACGGGCGACCTGCGCGGCAACACGATCCGCCGCCGCAATCTCCGCCTCTACCTGAGCGAGATGCAGACGATCAGGCCGCGCATGCTGCTCATCGGCGAGGCGGTCAGCTATCGCGGCGGACGGCTCACCGGCATCGCCTTCGTCAGCGAGAGCGTGATGCTCGGCGGGGTCGAGACGCGCGGCGGCCGCATCCTCGGCGCGGACCGCGGCTATCGCAAGGCCACGGCCGGACCGCGCCTGTCGACCGAGGCCAGCGCGACGATGGTCTGGTCGACCATCCGCGACATCCATCCGCTGCCGATGCTCTGGAACGCGTTCCCCTTCCACCCGTTCCACGCCGGCGATCCCGACACGAACCGCGCGCCGACGCGCGACGAGCTGGCCCTCGGCGAGCGCTTCATCGCGCGGCTGATGCGCCTCTTCGCGTTCCAGCGGGTGGTGGCCATCGGCAACCACGCCTCGGCGTCGCTGGCGCGGATGAACGTGGCGCACGACAAGGTGCGCCATCCGTCGCAGGGCGGGAAGAACCTTTTCGTTGACGGCATGGCCCGACTGTCGCAATTCTGACGGCCATGAAGAAGAGCCAGATCCAGCAGATCAAGGAAGGGCGGGCCATGCGCGAGAAGGTCTGGTCCGGCCGCCTGCAGCCGTTCGGGCCGAAGTCGAACCTCAGCACGAAGAACGCGGAGAAGCTGTCGACGGTGCCCAGCTCCGCGGAAGAAAAGTACAACGGCGGGCGGGACAGCTAATTCATTAAGGACGTTGGACGTAGGGCGGGCTTCAGCCCGCCCCCCGGGGGAGGCGGGCTGAAGCCCGCCCTACGTTATGAGTGGTCACTCACTTCCGGTGAGCTGTACTCAGTCCCGCTTCGCCTTACCTTCCTTCACGGCGCGCTCGAAGATGCGGTCGATCTTCGCGTGGACCTCACGCTCCATGGCCTGCTGTTTCCGCTCGAGCTCCTGCTGCTCGCGCTCGAGGCCCTGCTGGCGGCGCTCCAGCGCCTGCTGCTTGCGCTCGAGGTCCTGCTGCTTCCGCTCCAGCTCGCGCTGGCGGTCTTCCGAGCGCACCCGCGAGAACTCACGGCCGAGGGCGGCATGCTCGCGACCGATGGCGGCGTGCTCCCGGCCGATCTCGGCGTGGCGGCGGCCGATCTCGGCGTGCGCCTTCGAGATCTTCTGCTGAGGATCGTAGGCCTCCTCGATCTGTGCCAGCACGCCGCGGTCGCGGGTGATGTAGCGCTTGCCGTCGCGCTCCCAGGTGGCCCAGTAGTCGTCGTCGGTCTTGATGATGCTCATGCTGCGCGCCTCGCCATTGCTGGTGTGCTCGCTGCGATGGATGGAGCGCGTGCCTGCGGTCATCGAGAGGGTGACGAGGAGGAGCAGGAGAGGCATGAGGGTGCGCATGCCCGTTCTTACGTCCGGGAAGGGAAAACGTTTGCGGCCGGTGTCATCCTGAGCCGCGTAGACGGCGAAGGACCCCCTGCTGGAACCCGGTGCTCGCTCTCCGTAGACAGGGGATCCTTCGTCGTCTACGCGACTCAGGATGACAGGTCAGCCACCGATGTGCGACATCTCGACTTTTCTCAGGGAGGGCGTGGCCGCGCTGCGCAGCTCCGAATAGCGGTCGTCGCGGCCGCGCCAGACGCGGCCGATCACCTCCGCGATCTCGTCGTCGCCCGCACCGCCGCGAAGCATGGCCCGGAAGTCGACGCCGGTCGAGGCGAAGAGGCAGAGATAAATGCGGCCGTCGGCGGCCAGGCGGGCACGCGTGCACGTACCGCAGAACGGCTGCGTGACCGAGGTGATGATGCCGACCTCGCCGGCGCCGTCGGCGTACTGCCAGCGCTCGGCCACCTCGCCGAAGTAGTGCGGATCGGCGGGGACGAGCGGCCATTCGCGCCGCAGCAGCTCCACGATCTCGCGGCCGGAGACGACGTCCTCCATCCGCCAGCCGTTCGAGTTGCCGACGTCCATGTACTCGATGAAGCGGACGATGTGACCGGTGCCGCGGAAGTGCCGCGCCAGCGCCACGACCTGCGACTCGTTCACGCCGCGCTTGACCACACAGTCGATCTTCACCGGCGCGAGTCCCGCCTCCGCGCCGGCGTCGATGGCGTCGAGCACGCGCGCGACGGGAAAGTCGACGTCGTTCATGGCCCGGAACACCGCATCGTCGAGCGCGTCGAGACTGACCGTCACGCGGCGCAGCCCCGCGCCCTTCAGCGAGCGCGCTTTCTCGCGCGTGAAAAGAGAGCCGTTCGTGGTCAAGGCGATGTCGTCGAGGCCGTCGATGGCGGCGAGCTGCGCGACGAGGCGCTCCAGGTCGCGGCGCAGCAGCGGCTCGCCGCCGGTGAGCCGCACCTTCCGCACGCCGTGGCGGACGAAGAGGCGCGCCAGGCGCGCGATCTCCTCGAACGTCAGCAGCTCGTCGCGGCGGAGGAAGGCGAAGTCGCCGCCGAAGACCTCCTTCGGCATGCAGTACGTGCAGCGGAAGTTGCAGCGATCCGTGACCGAGATCCGGAGGTCGTGCAGCGGGCGGCCGAGGGCATCTGGCGTCACTGTCATCCTGAGCGCAGCGAAGGACCCCCGAATTCCGTGCGCCGCGGGAGGTCCTTCGCCGTCTGCGCGGCTCAGGATGACACCGGAGGGAACAAAAACTCCAGCGCCTGCCGGATGCGCCTGGACCAGGCGCGCTCGCTGTGATCGCCGCGGCGGTCCTCGAAGAAGCGGAACGTCTCTTCGCGCCACCCCTTCGCGGCGATCTTGTCGCGCAGCGTGCGCGCGTCCTGCAGCGCCTCGTTCCCCTCGCGGCCGCCGATGTCGAGCCACATGCGCGGCGGGGGGGCGTCGTACGCCTCCGTATCCTGGAGGATGGCGCGCTCGCTCCACCACACCGAGGGAGACATCACCGCGGCGCGCCCGAAGACGTCGCGATGATTCAGCGCGAGATAGAGCGAAATGAGCCCGCCCAGCGACGAGCCTCCGACGCCGGTGTGCTCCGCGTCGGGCAGCGTGCGATAGCGCGCGTCGATGGCCGGCTTCAGCTCCTCGATGAGGAAGCGCGCGTAGTCCGCGGCGCGGCCGCCGCCGTTGTGCTTCTGGTCGGGCACCGGCGTGTACTCGTCGATGCGCGCGGGACCGGCGTGGTCGATGCCGACGATGATCATCGGCGCCGCGGTGCGCTCCCCGATGGCCTGGTCGGCGGCGTCCTGCACGCGCCAGTGATTGCCGGGCACGTACGCGCGCTCGGCGTCGAAGAGGTTCTGCCCGTCGTGCAGATAGAGCACGGGGTAGCGGCGGTCTTCGCGCTCGTCGTAGCCGGCCGGGAGGTAGACCGTGATCTGGCGCTGATTGCCGAGGATCTGCGACTCGAATCCCTCGATGCGCTCGATGCGGCCGGGGCGGATGGTGGCGCGGCGGTTCTCGAGGCGCAGCACGCGACGGAAGGTGTCGCGCAGCGTTTCACCCATGTCACGCAAGTTCGCGGTACCCGCTGCGGAAGTAGACGAGCGGCGGGCCTTCACTCGTGCGCGCGCTGACGACTTCGCCGACGAAGATGGTGTGGTCGCCTCCCGGGAGCGCGCTGTGGAGGCGGCACTCGAGGGCGCAGATGGAATGGTCAATGAGAGGAATCCCCAGCTCGCCGCGGCTCCAGTCGATGCCGGCGAACTTATCGTCGATTTTTTTGGATGCGAATCGGCCCGAGACCTCGGCCTGCTCGTGCGCCAGGATGCTCACCCCGAACTTCCCCGCCGCGGCCAGGGCGTCGTGGGTCTTCACCGATTTCTCGATGCAGATCAGCACCAGAGGCGGATGGAGCGAGAGCGAGGCGAAGGAGGCCACGGTCATCCCGTACGGCGTCCCGTCGTGCTCGGTGGTCACGACCGTGACCCCGCTGGCGAAATGGGACATGGCCAGCTTGAAGAGTGCTTCGTCGATCGGCATCGCGGGGCGGATCTTACTTCAAACTTTTGCCCCTGCCGTGCGTATGAGGGGACATGCGCCGCACAATCATTCTCATTGCCGCTCTCTGTTTCGCCGCCAGTGCCTTCGCAGCCGAGGACGTCATCAAAAAGGGATTCACCGTGTCGGACGGCGGGACGCTCCGCCTGGACGGTGCGAACGGCAACATCCGCATCGTCACCGGCGGCTCGGGTGTGGCCGTCGAGGTCACGCGCTCCGCGGATGGCCGCCGCGCCGAGAAACTCATGCGCGATCACAAGATCACGTTCGAGCAGCGCAGCAACGACGTGGTCATCGACAGCGAGATGGAGAACGACAACTCGTGGTTCTCCTGGCACGATGACTACGAGGTGCAGTGGAACATCCGCGTGCCCGACCGCTACAACGTGGACGTGGAGACGTCGGGCGGCTCGATCCATATCGACGACATCCAGGGCAACGTCGAGGCGTACACCTCGGGCGGCGGCATCAAGACGGGCCGCATCTCCGGCGAGGGAACGCTGAAGACCTCGGGCGGCTCGATCTCGATCGCCGGCGGCGGCGCACGCATCGTCGCGCACACCTCCGGCGGCAGCATCGACATCGGCGACACCATCGGCCCGGTGGAGGCCAAGACCTCCGGCGGCAACATCACGCTGGCTCGCACCGCCGGCGACGTCCTGGCGCGCACCTCCGGCGGCGGCATCACCATCGAGGACGCACTGGGCAAGGTCGACGCGCACACTTCCGGCGGCACGATCCGCGCGACGCTCTCGCGCCAGCCGAACGCCGACTCGACGCTCAAGACCTCAGGCGGCGGCGTGATCGTCTCGCTCGCACCGTCGATCGCCGTGGATCTCGACGCGCAGTCCAGCGGCGGCGGCGTCCGCGCCGACGTCCCGGTGACCGTGCAGGGAACGCAGGACGACGACTCCATCCGCGGCCGCATCAACGGCGGCGGCCCGAAGCTCACGCTGCGCAGCTCGGGCGGCGGGATTCGCGTGAAGAGTCTGTAATCGCAACTGTCATCCTGAGCCCCGCAGAGGGCGAAGGACCCCCTGCTGGAACCCTGTGCACACTCCGTAGGCAGGGGATCCTTCGCCGTCTGCGCGGCTCAGGATGACAGGATGGCCTTCGCCGCCGCGCGTGCGCTGGCGAAGGCCGCATCGGACAGCAGTCCTTCGTCCCCCACCCAGTCCCCCGCCAGATACAACCCGCGCACGCCCGTCGTCACCGGCGGGCGTTTTGCGCCGGGCGTGACCAGCGCGTTCGACACGGTCATGGACGGCATGTATCTGCGGTGCACGACGTGCTCGCGCCAGCCGGGCTGCATGCGGTCGAGCAGCGCCTCGAGCTCGCGCTCCTCGCCGCCTCCGTACTTCACGGTGTGAATGAGCGCGCCCCCTTTCGGCGCGAGCTGGGCCCACGTCGAATGCACGGCGTAGTAGAGCGGCTCGTCGATGCCGAGGGCGAACGTGCGTTTCGGGTGCGGCAGCCTGCGCAGCGCGACGTCGAGGCAGGCCGCGGTCACCGGTTGCGCGTTCCACGTCTGCCCCGAAAGCTCCGACGCGGTGGCGGGATCGACGGCCAGGATCACGTTCTCCGCCGGCAGCGGCGCGCCGTCGACGCGGTCCGGCGCGGTCTCGGGATAGGCGATGGACATCGTGTCCATGCGGTCGGCGTCGAGCTCGAGCCC
>Ga0196976_1000679_pt1 | contig 19910 bp, 14 predicted proteins | sample S3v_513CmetaG_FD_148644 | JGI IMG/M metagenome (GOLD analysis project Ga0196976, IMG submission 148644) | Soil microbial communities from Anza Borrego desert, Southern California, United States - S3+v_5-13C | ecosystem: Environmental > Terrestrial > Soil > Desert | place: USA: California...
TAAAAACCCCGATGGCACCATCAAGGGTGTGAGCGCTGTGCCGATGGAGCAGGAGGGGTGGGAATTTGTCGAGGCCACCTCGCGTGAATACGTCGGCTTTCTGGAGAGCGCTCTTGCTATGCAAGACCCTTTCCGCGAAAGCGATATCCAGCTGGCACGCGTGCTGGAGGATCTTATTTCGTTATTGATCGAACGGGATCTGTTGCGCTTTACCGACTTTCCGGATGCAGCCCAGAAGCGCCTGATTGCGCGTCAGAATTTACGCAAGAAAAACCGCATGTCCGGCATCATTGATGAGGATGAAAACCTTATCTGAATGAGACGGCTGCCAAGAGCAGGCTCTATGCCTAGCCCTTGACGCCTGGACCGGTCACGGCATCAATGCCCAGCTCGGGCAGCGACGCAATTTCTCCCTCATTCTGCACGCCCTCGGCAATCGTCATCCAGCCTATGGTATGGGCAATCAGACACAGGCCTCTCAGGAACGCCTTGTTGCCCGGGTTCTGGTCTATGCCGCGTATCACCGATGCATCAATCTTGATGTAATCCAGCCCCAGATCATGTAGTTCACCCAGACGCGACACATGTGCACCTACGTGCTCTATGCCGATCTTGCAGCCCAGCGGCTTGAGCATGGAGGTGAAGTTACGGAATTCACGCAAATGCTCAAACACGCCTTGTTCCGGCACTTCCAGCCATAAGCTGGCGGCATGAGCCGAGTTTTCCAACAGGCGGGAGAGGTGGGCGACATAATCCGGATTGCACATGGCGCGGGTTGAAACATTCAGGCCGATGGCGTTTTGCTGCGTCCGCAGGGCGTCAATGGCAAGCTCTGCCGCAAGATTGTCCACGCGTGTAATGAGATCGAGTCTGATGGCCCAGGGCACGAATTCACCTGCCGACAGCCACGGCTCGTCGGGTGCCGCCTGCAGGCGAACAGGACTTTCAAGATGTACCAGTTGTCCGCGATTATTGATGACCGGGAAATGCGCGAGCTTGAGCCAGCGGCTGTCGAGCGCTACCACGAGCAGCTTGAGCCACTCGGTTTCATCCTTGTTCTGGTGTTTCTCGATATCGTCTTCATTCAGCACGTACGGCAGATTGGTATCACCTGCACTGATCTCGGCTAGCGTGTTTTCCATGAGTTTTTCAAAATCTTCGATCTTGCTGCCGCTCCTGATCCTGCTGGCAACAGTGGGAAGCTGAAGGTTTTCATGCGGAGGCGCAAGGCTGGCTGCGGTTGCCAGAATGCCCTTGACCTGGCTGGCAAGAGTGAAACCATCGCCGGGATGTCCGCTGAAGACGGCGAGATCGGTGCCATTCAGGCGACCCGCCATGAGGGACGTACTGTTGCCGCAAAGCCCTGACAATGCTTCGCCCAGTCGCTTGAGCAGAGCGTCAGTTTCCTTGCGGCCCAGCGTGCGGTCGATTTGCGCAAGCTCGGCGATTCTGGTGACCACCATCAGGCTGCTGTTATAGTTTTCTTCGTTGGCAATATAAGCGGCTGTGCGGTTGATGAAATAGTCATGGTTCATCAGGCCGGTGACCTGGTCGTAATTAGCTTCCAAGCGCAGTTGTTCCAGGCGCTGCGATTCCTCGCTCAGCATGTGCTTGATTCTGGTTGCCAGGCGGTTCATTGCAGCGACCAGTGTCTTGAATTCGAGTGTCTGCGGTTCGTCAATGGTAATGAAACGACGGTCACCGATGGCTTCGGCCTGATTCACAATGTCATTCAGTGGCTTCAGGATGCGACGCAGCGCAATGGTGCCCAAGATTCCGCTCGCTGCAATCATGAGCAGGCTCCACAGCAGCATGAGCAGGGTGGCATTCCATAATTCACGATAGGCGAACCCGGCATGGCTTTCTAGCTGCAGCGTTCCGTATTGCAGCCAGCCGTTCTGCACCTGTGCAATTCCTGGCTGCACATCCAGCGGCACCAACTGCTTGAACCATTGCGGCACCTCACCTTTGGGCTCCTGCGCGCTGCGCTGACTGATGGTCTCGCCCGATGGCGCTGTCAGTGAGATGTGTTGATAATGGCCTGTATCGAATTGCGCTGACAGTATCAGCTCGATCTGCACCGGGTCCTTTTCCATCTGGGAAAGGGAAAGAGCCAGCGAGGTGGCGTTATCGATATTTTTCATTTGCAGCTGCTGCTGCAGATAATTTTTGGCGGTGATCGTGCTCGCAATGAAGCTTCCGCCAAAAGCCAGGACCATCAACACGATGATGGCGATCCATAGTTGTTTTATTAGTGACATAGGCATTCCTTGCTCATATTAATCTATTCCATCCGAACGGACACGCGCCAGCAAATCGCGCCAGCGTGACAGGTGTGCGGTGGGGTTCCCCCTGGAGGCGGTGGCATTACCGACCCATAGGCCTTCACTGTTAAAGCTGAAAACAGGGGTGAGATCCGGCCGTCGAGAGGCCGGGCGAATATCCGAAATCAGGTTATCCAGAACCAGCGGCTCCGCATTGGGTGTGGCGTAATAAGTCAGTACCATGTGCGCTTGGGATATCTTGCTGTGTGGTCCCCCGATCTGCGCCTTGACGTAGGTCAGCTTCAGCTTGTCATCGGGAATATCAAGTTGGCGCAGGAAGACGTATTTGGCGATGGTGTAATCCTCGCAATCGCCGCTTTCCTTGCCCAGCGATTCCAGAGGCGTGGCCCAGTAGTCGCTCTGCCCCCAAATATTGGTATCAGAGTCGAAATTTCTGATCTTGCGGTTGAAGAATGTGTTGATGTCACGAATCTTGTCAGCTTCGGAGGCTGGCGCTAGTTTCTGCAAAAGTGTCTGTAATTCGACAATATTGACTTGCGTGCGCTGCCCGTAACGCTGGGCAGCCAATGTAGAAAGTTTGGTGAAATCGGCGCCTATTGCGGAAAGCTGCAGCGCAAGTGAGCCAAGCAACATTCCTGTTACGACGGCGGTTTTACAGGCCTGGCGTGCGATTTTAGAGCGGTGTGAGAACGTTAAGATTGCTGCACCTTATAGGAAACTGTTGCGGATGGCACAGGACTTGCTCCCCTGTTAGTTGACAATTCTATGTATTTGTTTTGTTTAGAAACTAAAATAGTGTATAAATAGAATGAATTACTGTAATTACATCATAAGTTACTATAGAAAAACATCTAAAGAAGCTAGGACATTGGGACTAACAAAAAAATCCTTTAGGCGAGTTTATCAGACGGGGATAGGGGCTGCGGCGTTATGTTGGGCCTTTGCCGCGCAAGCTGATGCACCGCCCACGCTGCAGGAAATCGTTGCCAAAACGGTGACTTCGAATCCGGAAGTCCAGGCGCAGTTTCATACTTATCGCGCGGCTGAATATGAGCGCGACATCGCCCGCGGCGAGTTACTGCCCAGAGCCGATATCAACACCACCTATCGCCGCCAGGAGGACACGGGCCCCAATATCGGCGATACCAATGTTCCTGAGCGCCAGACTCAACTTGTATTAAGCCAGCTGCTTTTTGACGGATTTGCTACCCGGAGGGAAGTCGACCGCCTGAGCCATGCCGCGCGCGTCAGGTATTACGAATTGCTCTCCACCATGCAGAATATAGCGCTGGAGGTGGTCAGATCTTATATCGATATCCAGCGGTTCCGCCAGCTGGTTTCATTCGCGCAGGATAACTACATCGTTCACAAGCAACTGTTCGATCGTATTCAAGAACGAGTTGAAGCGGGCGTTGGCCGCCGCGTCGACCTGGAGCAGGCAAGTGGCCGTCTCGCCCTTGCCGAAGCCAACCTGCTCACCGAGCTGACCAATCTGCATGATGTGGAAGCGCGTTATCAGCGTCTCGTAGGCGATTTGCCGCCAGCTTCCCTGTTCGATGTGGATTTTTACAAAGGGGGCGTTGCGCCGACCGCGACCGAAGCCCTGCAGCTTGCCTACCAGCAGAACCCCGCATTGCTATCCACCATTGAAAACATCATTGCTGCGCAACAGGAAGTTGCCAGCAAGCGTGGTGTATACAGTCCCCGTCTTGATTTGCAGGCGAGAAAAAATCTCGATGTCAGCTCCGATGGTGCCAATAGCTCTTCAGCTGCGGATGTGCTGGAACTGACCCTTAGATTTAACCTGTTCAATGGCGGCGCCGATCGCGCAGCCGTCAATCAGACGCTGGAAAGACTCAACGTCGGTGAAGCGCAGCGTGACCGCGCATGTGTTGAGACCCGTCAGGAGCTGGTCATTGCCTATAACGACATCCAGCGCCTTAAAGAGCAGTTGATTTATCGCGATCAGCACCAGCTTGCCATTGAAAAGGCGCGCGAGGCTTATCGCAGGCAGTTCGACATCGGCCAGCGTACGCTGCTGGACTTGCTCGACACCGAAAATGAATTCTTCCAGGCGAGACGCACCTACGCCGTGACGGAAAAGGATTTGTATATCGCCTTTGCCCGTACGTATGCCACCCAAGGCGAGCTGCTATCCAGGCTGGGCGTATCGCGTGCCGATTTGCCTGAATTCACTCGTACCGACTACATGGATAACGAAACGATTTGCCAGGCTGTGGCGCCTGCCATGATCAAGATTGACAAGGCAGCACTGGTGGCTGATGCCAAGCCGATCAGCGATACGCTGGTTTCGCTGGTCAACAAGCCCATCGTGCAACCTCAGGTATTGCCTAACACCAAGGAAGTCGTGACCTCACGCATCCAGCAGTGGGTTAGTGCCTGGGAGCAAAAGAATTTCGATGCGTATGCCGGCTTCTATGGCAAGAACTTCGAACCTACCGGTTTCCCCAACAAGGATGCCTGGCTCCAGAGCCGCAAACAGCGGCTTGCCAAGGCGGGGCCTCTGCGTATTACGCTGCAGGATATCAATATCACGGTTGAGGGCAATCGCGCCGTTGCCGAATTCATGCAGATCTATTCCTCGCCCACCTACAGCGACAAAGTCATGAAGCAACTGGTGCTGGAGCTGGAGCAGGAAAACAAGCAGTGGGTCATCATCAAGGAAACTGTGAAGTAATCGTCAGCTGGTAGACATCCCGATACATGTCGGGATTTCTCCATTCCTGTCTCGCCATTCGATAATGGCTCAGAACGAAAATCCGTGGCAAAGCGTGTAAAATACCGGCCTTCGCCCGGGTGGTGAAATTGGTAGACACAAGGGACTTAAAATCCCTCGACTGGAAACGGTCGTGCCGGTTCGACCCCGGCCCCGGGCACCATTCAAGCGTTATTTGGCAGTAGTGGTATCCACGCCGACGCCGTGCTTATGCACCATCTCTGCTCCCAGCCAGCCTGAAATCCCAAGCAAACCGACCGCGATCAGCGAAAGCACCAATGGCGTGTGGGTGGAAGTGCCTTCAACCCTGAGCCAGATATTGACTGCATAGAGCGTCACGGCTACCAGGTTGAGCGCCATGTGCGTCATGCCGATCTTCTTGATCTTCGAATCCGTGATGGCCATGAGATCTATCGTGCCCGGCACGGCAGCGATCAGAGCGCCTATGAAGCCGCCAACCATGGTGAAGAATGCCACCACAAGCCAGACGTCAGGTTGTTCGGCCAACAGTGCAATGATGTCGCATATCAGGGAAAATATGAGCAGCCCGACCGGAATGGTAATCAGCATGGGATGAATGGGATGGCTTGCGATACTGGCTGGCGTGCGCATAATAACCTCACTTGTGTTGAGTGTGGCGTCAGTCTAGGGGCCAGAAACACATGGGTCTGTGCGTTTATTCACCTTATCAGTAGTGGGATTTGACACAATGAATATGAAAAAAACATCAGGTTTTTTGCTTGCATCGAGTTGTCTGTTGGCAGGCTGCAGCAGCGTTGACGTATGGCCGTTTGGCGAAGACTCGGTTGAACGCTCCACGGGGCCGGCCAACTCGATCGAATATCAGTGCGCGGAAGGCAAGAAGTTCTACATCCGCCAATTGGACAAGGGCAGCGCCGTCTGGCTGATACTCAGCGACAGGGAAGTCGCCTTGCAAAAAGTTGAGGGCGCAGGAGAGAAATACAGTAATGGTGTTTCCACGCTGACGATAGAGGAGGGCGTGGCAAGGCTGGAAGAAACGACGACAAGCCTCTATGCGGATTGCAAGATACCCGTCCCGCAGAAGAAAAAGGACTGATCCACCACTCGTGTTGCGGCCTGTCGAGCCCTTCGGCAGGTCGTTCAGTCATCGTATTTGTAGTTCATCAATTGCTGCGCGGTCAGCGAACAGAAGAAATTCAGTTGCAGTCATACCATTCCAGGAACTTGCCCGGAAGCCTGCGGCCATAAACCTGGAATAACAAGCACTGCCATGCATGCGGGAGGAAATCATGCTCACATTCACCATCACTCTGGATTCCCTGGCTTTCTACATCGTCGTGTTCGATGTCGTTGTGCTGCTGAGCTACGTGCTGTGGATATTCCAGCGCAACCGCAAGCGCGACAGAGCCATCAAGATTGTGTCCGACTTTATCGTGCAATATTTCAGCAATAGCGGCACGCACGTGCAGGTCACAATCGTGCCTTCACAGAACAAACAGCACTTCATCGCCATGGTGGAATCCGAGCCGCTCAAGCGCTTCCGTTACTCCAACATCATCGAGAGCAACCTCATCAACCATATCCTCAAGTTGACGGGCTATGTGGTGGAGAAAATCTATTGGCGATTCCCGGTCATGCTGGCCAAGGATACGGTGTTATCAATGGATGCCGACGAGCAGCGCGACCGCGACCTGTATTTCCAGGATGCTCCGGCCGCGCAGGCCAGCTTTGAGTACAAGGTTTCAGAAGTGACGTGGGACCAATTCGAGGAAGAGCAGAGCAGGGCAGAACAAAGCCCGGCAGAGCAGAACAAATTTGAGAAGTAGCTATCTCCCCGTCAGCTGCTTCAGGTCGTCGATGATCTCCTGAGAGTGGCGGGACGTGTCAACGCTCAGGTAAACCTTGGCAATCCTGCCTTGCGGGTCGATAAGGAATGTATAGCGCTTGGCTTTGCGAATCACACCCAGATTCATCAACGCGCCGTACTGGTCCGCGACCTTGCCCTCCTTGTCGGAGAGAAGCGGAAAGGGCAGGTTGTACTTCTTCGCGAACTCGGCATGTGATTTCGAGTCATCCACGCTCACGCCAACCACCTTCCCGCCCAGCTTCTCCAGCTGAAATAGGTCATCGCGAAAACTGCAGGCCTCCTTGGTGCAGCCGGGTGTATCGTCCTTGGGGTAGAAATACAGCACCAGCCAGCTGCCGGCATAATCAGCGAGCGAATGCTCCTTGGACTGCGCATCCGGCAATTTGAAATTAGGCGCAGGCGACCCGACCTTGGGCACATCCGCAGCCACGCTCAAGGCCTGATATGCAATAAAACACAACGCTCCCAGCACCAGCACAACCAGAATCTTCATCATGACTATTCCATCGCGGCAAAGCCAAATCATAACAGTTCGAGGCAAGGGCTTAGTAGCGACCGCCGGATTATGAGAAAATAACGCCCGGCGCCCTCGTAGCTCAGTGGATAGAGCATCCCCCTCCTAAGGGGAGGGTCACACGTTCGATTCGTGTCGGGGGCACCAATTAATGTCTCGCGGAATCTCTTTCCTGGTCTTTTCTGCGAACCTGATACTTCGTACCTAGATACACAGCAATTCCAGTTGTAAGAGTAGCCAAGGGCAACAACCCAGGCTCGCTTTCAAAGTACATCATTGCTGTGACCATCGCTAATCCAATGCTCATTAGACATTTCGAAAGCAGTAACCTTAACTTCTGCCCTTTGGAGGAATTGTTCATTCTATCGGCCACACACTCTCTCTTTCCGCTTGAGACTCAATGTAGTTAGCCAGTTCTTCAATTGGCATAGCCTTGGCAAATAACCATCCCTGAGCATAGCGAACACCTTGCTCATGCAGGAATTCAACCTGCGCTTCTGATTCGACCCCTTCTGCAACCATTTCAAGTCCCAATGACTTCGACATATTAATGATATGCATTGCGACGTATCTAGTTGGCGCTTCTGTACCTACGGCATCTACGAATAGTTTGTCAATCTTCAAGTAATTCAAGTTAAACGACGCTAACCTGGACAGGCTTGAGTAACCAGTTCCGAAATCATCAATAGCGACATTCAGGCCTAGGTCCCGTAATTGCTGCACGATCATGCGTGCCTTTTCGGTATCTACAAAGCCGCGCTCGGTTGCCTCCACCATGAGATTTCCAGCAGGAATACCTGATCTTGCCAACAGTTTTGAAAAGAGCCCGACTATTCTTTCAGATAGAAGGTCATCACAAGACAAATTGATGCCAATGTGGCATTGCGGACAACGCTCCAAGAGCTTTGGAACATCCCGTTCAATAATGGCAAGTACCTTGTCTGTGATTGGCTGAATGAGGCCTGCACTTTCCGCTACTGGTATGAAAGAGTCCGGCGGAATGATTGTTCCGTCGGCACGCCGCCAGCGGATAAGCGCTTCGGCGCCCGAGCACCGCCCTGTCGATAGATCAATGACCGGTTGGTAAACCAGGAAGAATTCATTGCGGTTCAATGCCGTCTGTAATTCGGCTTTAAGGGAAAGGCGTCTTTTAGACAGAAATAGAATGACAGTTACCATCATGCAGCTCAACAACAATCCCATCGGCACCAGCACTTTGATGAATCTCTGCTCAGCCAGTTTGATATGAGGGTCAGGAACAGCAGCCAATGCAGCGTAATTGAAAAGCTTTGAGCGCTTGATGACGACCAGGTACTCGCCATCTTGGAAGGTCAGTTCATCTTGTCCATCATAATGTTCTACCCACTCTTGTTTTACTACCTTGCGGGAAGCCGTCACATGCTTGGAGGGTAGGTATAAAGTTGCCAGCGAGACGTTCTGGCTGGGTGAGATTACATCGATAGTGAGGTCCCTATTGATGATAGTTGCATAGCCTTGGTTAGAGGCGATAACAAAGCGTTTACCGGGGGCAAAAGGCAACGTGACATCTGTCCAGACCCGTCCACTCCGTGAATTGAGATATGGCTTTCCAAGCGGTACCCCCTCGCCATGGGAGCCCAACGTGGAACACATCAGCCGGTTGTTTTCTTCATAGCCCATGCCCAACAGATACGTGCCTTTTATAGCTAGGCTACGCATTAGCTTTTGGTTGTTTTCTGAGCAAGGGTTGTTTGCTCTGTTTTTTATAAGCTCGGCGGTAGCCTCAACGACTTGGCGTCCAGTGACATCCCCCCGTCGGATGATGTCGGCTGAAAGCATCCGCATGCGATCTGTCTGCTCTTCGAGACTTTGCATTTCTGCAAGCTTGATAGCGGTCATCAAAGGAATTGCAATCGCGAGCAGGCTCAATATCACCGATATCGTCACTATTGAGATTCGACTCATATTGATGTCAAAACTATTGCCTCATAAATAGTTTGTGGTTGATATTATTTAGCAATAAAGGCTGTGTTTTATATAGTCCAAGTAAAAATAATTGCCAATTACTGTCTATCTGCATTAAGAAAAGGCCTATTACCGCCTCAAAAGGTTGTTGTCATATTGATTGACCTACGAAACAAGCTGATAGAGGTAATAAGACCAGCTAACACCCCTAATCTTTCGTTGTTTGTGGCCCTACAAACTGAAGCTTATCTTTAGTTCGAGTAAAGATTGAAGGCTCTGCACATCCGCAAGAGAAGGTAAAACCATATTGGTTGAGCCTCATGAGTAAGCAATTCGATGATTGACTGCTTACGAAAGGAGAGAAGCTTGAAACCTACTAAGCGCGACCATCTTAAACAGCTAAAGATTCAGGCATATAAGAATGAGTCTGCTGAGAATGATCCAAAGACCACCAACCAAGATTACCGCCTCACCGTTGAGTCTGCCGTCATGCACGCCATATTACGTACGGACGAAAATGGCGTCATAGTCCAATGGAATACCGGCGCTGAGAATATGCTTAAATTCAGCCGCAATGACATCATTGGCATGCACATTTCCATAATATTCACAGAAGAAGATATTGAGGCAGAAGCCCATGTGGCTGAAATGGAAGGCGCTCTCAAGGATGGGTACATGGTCGATGAGCGCTGGCATCGACGAAAGGACAAAACCTTATTCTGGGGAGCAGGCATGACCACGCCAGTTTACGGTGACACAGGCTCTCTGGTTGGCTTTGTCAAACTTATCTGGGACCGTACAAGCGAAAAACTGACACAGGAACGTATCTCCCACATCAGTCGGCATGACGGGCTCACTGGCTTGCCCAATCGGCAAATGTTCCATGACGAATTGCTTTCTGCTTTGGAACATGCACGAACGACTAAAGCGAACTTGGAACTGCTGTTTATTGATTTAGACCACTTTAAATTCATCAATGACACATTTGGTCATCATGTAGGGGATTTGTTTCTAAAACAGGTAGCTAAAAGATTAAGACATACTGTGCGCTCGGGTGATCTTGTAGCACGCCTGAGCGGGGATGAGTTCGGCATTATTTGCAAGCAACTAGGCCAACAGACTGATGCCAAATCTCTAGCAGAAAAACTTATACATGAATTGGCTCAGCCATACATGATCGAGGGCAAGGAAATCCGAAGTAGCGCTAGCATCGGCGTAACGACTTACCCAAGGGATTCCGAAGAGTCCGAGCAGCTTCTCAAGAATGCTGATATTGCTATGTATGCTGCGAAAAATGATGGACGTTCAACCTGCCGTACGTACTCTGCTGATCTTGATCAAGATGCCAAACGACGAAGGGCATTACAGATAGGCTTGAAAAATGCGATAGCTAACGACGAGCTGACTTTGTACTATCAACCGCAGTACTCAATTGATGGCCGCACAGTACACAGTGTTGAAGCTTTGCTGCGTTGGGAGAATTGCCCCTTCATCGACGTCACTCCTATAGAACTCATCAGAGTTGCAGAGGAAACTGGACAAATCAATATTTTAGGGGAGTGGGCTTTGCGCAAAGCCTGTCAACAAGCCTGCCAATGGATTGAGGGTGGATACGATAATTTTCGCGTCGCCGTCAATATATCAGGTAGACAGATCATGGATCCGACATTTCTTCAGATGGTTGATTCCATTTTGGATGAAACCGGTCTAGCTCCAGAATATCTTGGCTTAGAAATTACTGAAGCGGCATTGATGGATAATAATCAAGCCAATTCGCTCATGCTGCAATCGTTGAAAAAACTGGGCATTCACGTGTCCGTAGATCATTTTGGCACTGGTTTCTCCTCCCTGGGTTCTCTTCAGTCATTCCCGGTCGACGCCCTTAAAATTGACTGCGCATTCGTTAGCAGGCTACCGCAAAGCAAACATGACGAAGCGATTGCTTCCGCAATCATCGGCCTGGCACACAGCCTCAATATGCGTGTAGTTGCAGAATGCATTGAGACGCGCGAGCAGGCGGACTGTCTTTCTTCACTAGGTTGTGATCTGGGCCAAGGATATTTCTATGCTGCACCAGTGCCTCCTGCACAAATGTGGCGATAACATGTTGCAATGTTTTGGCGTTCAGCATATTCATAAGCGCTTCAATAGCCAGGTTGGCGGGTTTAGTTTTATCCGCTCTCATCTACCTTGTCGAATTGGATCCTGACCAGTAGGCCCCCACCCTCGGCGTTGCATAATTCTAGGGTGCCTGCGTGCTTATGCAATGCTCGCTGAGCGATGGCCAAGCCCAGGCCATAACCAGATGACTGGCCCTTATCCTTTTGGACCGGAAGGCGATAAAAGGGTTGAAAGACCTTGGTCAACTCTTCACCTGGTATGCCTGGGCCGTAGTCACGAATCTGTATGATGAGCTTGTCTGATTCGCTAGTGAGTCGAATCTCCACGGTGCTTGCCTCAGTAGTGTATTTGATGGCGTTGCGGATTACATTTTCGAAAGCGCGTCTTAGCAGTTCTCGTTGGCCTGTGATCTCGGTCTTGATATCAGCACGATAGTCGACCTTGCGTCCGCTGGCCTGGGCTTCAAAACCGACATCCTCGACAATTTCTTCGAGCAGTTCGTCCAGGCTGACCGTCTCATTAACGTCGCGACTCAGATTTGACTCCAGTCTCGCCAACGTGAGGATCTGGCCAAGCAGTTCGTCCAGCCGTTCGCCTTCACGCTCGATGCGTTCTAGCGCAGTCGGCAGTTTTTCAGGTTGCTGCTGAGCAAGACCGACCGCTAGCCGCATGCGCGCGACTGGCGAACGCAGTTCGTGGGAGACGTCGTGCAACAGCTGGCGCTGCGCATTGAGTAGGGTCTGCACGCGAGTGGCCATGAAATCGAAATCCTTGCCGAGATCGGACAGCTCATCATTGCGATTACCGATGAGCGGCGTGACGCGTGCATCTAGGTCGCCTTCGGCCAGCCGAGTACTGACCCTGCGCAAGTGACGAATTGGTCGGGAGAGGTAAGTCGCGAAAATGCCGCTGAACAGCAGGCTTGCAAGGAGCGCGATTGCAATCTGTACGCCGGGCGGCGGCATGCGTGGCGGGCCGTGTGAGCCACTGTCGGCAGGCAGAAACAGCACATAATGGGTGCCGTTTGGCGCAGTCACTTGGGTTACACTGCGTTTGGACTGACTTTGCTTCAGCGTCTGCAAAGCCTGGGAAAGTGCGCCTTCGCTGACTGGCCTGTCGAGTGCATCCCGGCCATGTTGGTCGACGATGAGCACGCGTGGCGAATGCTCGCCGGGCCAATTGGCCATGAGGTCGTGCGCACCCGCCGTGCCCCCATGGCGCAGTGCGTTGGCGACCAGGCCGACCACGAACTCCGCACGGCGATCTCCCTGTATCCCTTCCTCACTCTGCAGGCGCTGGTCGTGCAGGTAGACCGCACCCCCGATTCCGGCACCGATGAGGATCAGGGTGAGAGATAGACTGAGAAACAACTTCCAGAACAAGCGCCCCATTGTATCTCCAGCATTAACCCGGAATGAATTGGTAACCGACATTGCGCACCGTTTGGATCGGCGAGCGTCCGTCATCCAGCGTGCCCAGCTTTTGGCGCAGGTTGCTCACATGCACGTCGATGCTGCGGTCGTACCTGGTTTCAGCACGGCCCAGAGTCTGCAAGAAGAGATCGGCCTTGGTGACGACGTGGCCCGCGTTCCGGATGAGCGCTTCTAGTAGAGCGAATTCGCTGCTGGTGAGGGAAAGCGGTACACCGTTCCATTCGATGATGCGCTCTGCGGGGTTGACCATAGCGCGCCCGATACGCAGAATGCTGTCCTTTTGCACACTGGCGTCGCGTACTATCACACGGCGCTGGATGGCCTTGAGTCGGGCGACCAACTCGCGGGGGTTGAAGGGCTTGGTGAGGTAATCGTCCGCGCCGAGCTCCAGCCCGACGACACGGTCGATATCGTCGCCCTTGGCGGTCAGCATAATCACGGGCACCTGACTGGTGTCACGGATGAGGCGCAGGGTGTCGAAGCCGTTCATGCCAGGCATCATGACGTCAAGCACAACAATGTTGTAGGCGCCCGACACGGCCATGCGTGCTCCATTTTCGCCATTGTGGACGAATTCCAGCGCAAAGCTCTCGGCCGCCAGATACTCTTCCATCATCTGGCACAACTCGATGTCATCATCGATGAGCAGAACCTGGAGCATACTTTCTATACTCTGCAAAAAGGAATCAATGTGATTTTGCCAAAGAATTCGATCGTTCTGGGTCGCTCCTTACATTTCTTTACCTAGTATTACGCTCTCTAAACCCAAGCCTGCTCGGCAATCCGGAAAATATGCACTGGCAGCGCATCCAAGCAGACGTCAGGTATATGACCTGCTTGCCCTATGAACAAAAGCGAAAGGGGATGCCCAAAATGCGAGCGTCTTACGATGCCGAAAGAGTATTGCTTAAAAAGTCTGATTTGTTCACTCCTCTGGTGGTAATGAAAACATACCCTGTTTTCTTTTCGAAGATTATGAATACTAGAAACAGATTCGCCCTGGTAAGACTTGCTTTGCTGCCGTTCATCCTGCTGCTTGCGGGATGCGGTGCGGATGACCAAAATGCGCCGCCCCCTCAGCAGGCGGCCGAAGTCGGTGTGGTTGAGATCGTGCCTGGCTCACAGGCTGTCGTAACTGAGCTGCCGGGACGCACTACGCCGCGCCTGGTGGCTGAAATCCGGCCGCAGGTGAGTGGCATCATTCAGGAACGCGCATTTGTCGAAGGCGCCAATGTCAAGGCTGGCGACCTGCTGTATCGCATAGACCCTGCGCTGTACCAGGCGGAAGTCGCCAGTGCCCAGGCCGCTCTGGAAAAGGCGGAAGCCAACCTAAAATCCATCCAGGTCAGAGCCGAGCGCTATGCCGAGCTGATCAAGATCAATGCCGTCAGCAAGCAGGATTACGACGATGCACAAGCGGCGCGGAACCAGGCGCAGGCGGATATCGCGCTGGCCAGGGCCGCGCTTGAAACCGCACGCATCAATCTGGGCTATACCCGTATCACCGCGCCGATCTCCGGCCGAGTCGAGACTTCAGTCATCACGCCCGGCGCGCTGGTCACCGCCAACCAGGCCAATCCGCTCACCACCGTGCAGCAACTAGATCCTATTTATGTGGACGTCACCCAGCCCACCAGCGAACTGCTGCGCCTCAGACGCGATCTCGCGAGCGGCAAGCTGAAGCGCATAGGCCGCGACGAGGCACGCATCAAGGTGCTGCTGGAAGATGGTTCGGAGTATACACATCCCGGCCGCCTGAGTTTCAGCGGTGTGACGGTCAACCCGACTTCAGGATCCGTAACCCTGCGCGCGATTTTGCCCAATCCTGATGGCCTGCTCATGCCAGGCATGTATGTGCGCGCCTTGCTGGAAGAGGCCGTGGATGAAACCGCTATCCTGGTGCCGCAGCAGAGCGTGACGCGTACCGCTAAAGGCGAGGCGCTGGTGCTGGTGGTGAATGCGCAAAACAAGGTGGAGCAGCGCTTTATAGAGGTAAGTCGAACCGTGGGTAGCCAGTGGGTCGTCGATAGCGGTCTGGGCGCAGGTGACCGCGTGATTGTGGAGGGCTTTCAGAAAATCAAGCCCGGTGACGAGGTGAAACCGCGCGTAGTGACAGCCGATTCAGCTGCTCAGACGCCTGCCGGGAACGCTTCCGCACCGGCCCGACAGTCGGCGCCTGATGATCCGCTATCCGGCCCTAACACTCCAGCACAAGGCAACTAAGGCGAATCATGGCTCGTTTCTTTATTGACCGGCCCATTTTTGCGTGGGTCATCGCTATCGTGATCATGCTGGGGGGATTTGCTTCCATCTTCTCGCTGCCGCTGGAACAGTATCCGGACATCGCGCCGCCGCGCGTCAACATCAACGCCACCTATACCGGTGCCTCGGCCAAGACCATTGAGGATTCGGTGACGCAGGTGATCGAGCAGTCGTTGCTGGGCATCGACAATCTCACCTACATGACTTCGTCTTCGAATGCTTCGGGAAGCGCCAGCGTGTCGCTGACCTTCAACGCGGGTACCGACCCCGACGTTGCGCAGATGCAGGTGCAGAACAAGCTGCAGCAGGCCATGCCGCGTCTTCCGCAAGTGGTGCAGGAGCAGGGCGTGCGGGTCAACAAATCCAATGTGGATATCCTGCTGGTGATATCGCTTACTTCGGAAGATCCCAATGTTTCGCCTATCGATATCGGCGATTTCATCAGCAGCACCCTGATCGACCAGATCAGTCGGGTGGACGGAGTCGGTGAGGTCAACGCCATCGGCGGCGGTTACGCGATGCGGATATGGATGGATCCGGCACGGCTGGTGAAATACAACCTCATGCCGTCCGACATCACGGCCGCCATTCAGGCGCAGAACACTGAAGTTTCTGCCGGCCAGCTGGGCGGGTTGCCGGCAGCTCCCGGCCAGCAGCTCAATGCGACGATTACCGCGCGCAGCAAGCTCAGCACGGTGGATGAATTCCGCGATATCGTCCTCAAAACCACGACCGAAGGCTCTGTCGTCCGGCTTAAGGACGTGGCTCGTGTGGAGCTCGGTGCGGACAGCTACACGCCGCGCACCCGATTCAATGGCAAGACCTCAGCCGCGATGCTGGTGCGTCTGGCTGCCGGCGCAAATGCGCTGGGTACGGCAGATGCGGTCAAGGCAAAGATGGCCGAGCTGGAGCCGTATTTCCCGTCCGAACTCAAACTGCAGACTGAGTTCGGTTATGACACCACGCCTTTCGTGCGCATTTCCATCCAGGAAGTGGTCAAGACGCTGGCTGAAGCCATCCTGCTGGTGGTGCTCATCATGTACATCTTCCTGCAGAACTGGCGCGCCACGCTAATTCCCGCGATCGCGGTTCCGGTGGTGCTGCTGGGTACCTTTGGCGTGCTCGCTGCCTTCGGCTACACCATCAATACGCTGACCATGTTCGCACTGGTTCTAGCCATCGGGCTGCTGGTGGACGATGCCATTGTGGTAGTCGAAAACGTCGAACGCGTGATGAGTGAGGAAGGGCTGCCGCCCAAGGCCGCGACGCGAAAATCGATGGACGAGATCACCGGTGCGCTGGTGGGCATCGCGCTTGTGCTGTCCGCTGTATTTGTCCCGATGGCATTTTTCGGCGGCTCGACCGGCGTGATCTACCGCCAGTTCTCGATCACCATCGTCTCCGCGATGCTGCTGTCAGTGCTGGTGGCCGTGGTGCTCACCCCGGCGCTGTGCGCCACATTGCTCAAGCCCATCGACAAGGAGCACCCGCACGGGCAACGCGGCTTTTTCGGCTGGTTTAACCGCAATTTCGACCGCTCCTCGCGCAAGTATGAATCCATGGTGGGGTCCATCATTGCGCGCAGGTTTGTTTCGCTGCTGGTATATGGGGCCATCGTTGCGGTGCTGGCAATCCTGTTCCATCGCCTGCCCACTTCCTTCCTTCCGGATGAGGACCAGGGCATCCTGATGGCGCAGGTGCAGTTGCCTACGGGTGCGACGGATTATCGTACCGTCAAGGTGATGGACCAGGTCGAGGCCTACTTCGCCGAGAAAACAGACCTGGTTGAATCCATTGTCGTTATCACCGGTATGGGGCAGGGCGGAGGCGGTAGCCAGAATACTGCACGCGCTTTCATCAAGCTACGCGACTGGTCGGAGCGTACGGATCCCGCCAAGAGTGCGGCTGCGATCGCCATGCAGGCGACCAGGGATTTGTCGACCATTGGTGATGCCCGGATATTCATCATGCAGCCGTCCAGCGTGCGGGGCCTGGGCCAGAGTGGTGGCTTCACCATGCAACTGCGCGACTTGGCCGGCAAGGGGCACGAAGCGCTCATGGCTGCGCGCGACCAATTCCTGGAAATTGCCGGACGTGATCCGCGTTTGACCAAGGTGCGCAGCACCGGCCTCGACGATACGCCGCAATTCCGCGTTGATATCGATGACGAGAAAGCGGGCGCCTTCAACCTGCCCACGTCAGCCATCAACAGCACCCTGTCGCTGGCGATGGGCGGCAATTACGTCAACGATTTCATTCATAACGGGCGGGTGAAAAAAGTTTATGTCCAGGCCGATGCTCCGTATCGCATGCAGCCGCACAATATTGACCAGTGGTACGTGCGCAACAGTGTGAGCGAAATGGTGCCATTCTCGATGTTCTCCAACAGCTACTGGACTTATGGTTCCCCGCTGCTGGAGCGTTACAACGGCATCTCTTCGCTGGAAATCGTGGGCGAGGCGGCGGATGACGTGAGCTCGGGGGATGCCATGAGCATTGTCGAGGGCATCGTGCGTCAGCTGCCCGAGGGCTTCAGCCTCGACTGGACTGGCGCCTCTTACCAGGAACGCCTGTCGGGTTCACAGGCGCCGCTGTTGTACGCGATTTCCATCCTGTTCGTATTCTTATGTCTTGCTGCACTCTATGAGAGCTGGGCTGTGCCGTTCTCGGTGATCCTGGTTGTACCGCTGGGCATTATCGGCGCCGTGCTTGCAACCACCATGCGCGGCATGTCGGCTGACGTGTATTTCCAGGTCGGCCTGCTCACGACTGTCGGGCTGGCAGCCAAGAACGCGATTCTGATTGTGGAATTCGCCAAGCAATTGCAGGAGCAGGGCCATTCGCTGATAGACGCCACCATGCAGGCGGTGCGCCAGCGTTTGCGGCCCATTCTCATGACGTCGCTTGCCTTCCTGTTTGGCGTACTGCCGCTGGCGCTATCGAGCGGCGCGGGTGCAGCCAGCCGACAGGCGATTGGCACCGGTGTGCTGGGCGGCATGTTCACCGCCACGGCGCTGGGCATTTTCTTCGTGCCGCTGTTTTTCGTGCTCATCCGTACGCTGTTCCCGTACAAGCCGGATGAGGAACAGGTATCGGCAGATCAACGGATCGCAACATGAACAAGATATTGATTTCCCTGTTGTTGACAGGCCTGCTTGCGGGTTGCGCCTCGATGGCCCCTGATTACCAGCGCCCTGAACCGCCTGTGCCGTCTGAGTGGGGTAGCGCAGCAGGCGATGGCGAACGCAACCTGGCTGATGTCGGCTGGCGCGAATTTTTCGTCGATGAACGCCTGCGCCAGCTCATCATGCTCGGCCTGGAAAACAACCGCGACCTGCGCATTGCCGCGCTCAATATCGAGCAGGCGCGCGCGCAATATCGCGTCCAGCGCGCTGATTTCTTCCCCACGGTGAATGCAGGCGGAAGTGTATCGATACAGCGCAATTCATCGGGTGCGCGCTCGGGCAGCGTGGATAACACTACTGGTACGAGTGTGGTGACCAATCCCGGCTCATCAGACAATGATGAAATTACGCGCAATTACCGCGCGAGCATCGGCCTCAGCGCCTACGAGCTGGATTTCTTCGGTCGTGTCCGCAGTCTCAACGAGCAGTCGCTGCAACTTTATCTCGCAACCGGGGAAGCGCGACGGGCAACGCAGATTTCGCTAGTAGCGGAAATCGCCAATGCCTGGCTGACGCTTGCCGCTGACCGCGAAAGGCTGCGCCTCGCCGAGGAGACCCTCGCGAGCCAGAAGCAATCGTACGAGCTGACGCGCCGGCGCTTCGAACTTGGTGTCTCCTCAGAGCTTGACGTGCGCCAGGCACAGACGACCATGGATACCGCACAGGTGGATGTGGCGCGTTACAGCACACTGGTGCGACAGGACGAGAACGCGCTGACGCTGCTGCTTGGAACACCGCTGCCTGAAGCTCTCAAGCCGCAGGATGGCATGGTAGAAGTCACCGCGCTGGCCGACTTGCCCACCGGCCTGCCGTCGGAGGTTCTGCAAAACCGGCCTGACGTGCTGCAGGCCGAGCGCCAGCTCATGGCGGCCAATGCCAACATCGGCGCAGCGCGCGCGGCTTTCTTCCCGATGATTTCGCTCACCGCCACACTCGGCACTGCCAGCCGCGACCTAGCCGGCCTATTCGGTGCGGGGTCGGGGTTCTGGTCGTTCATTCCGCAGATCACCGTCCCCATTTTCAACGCCGGGCGCAACAAGGCCAATCTTGAAGTGGCTGAGCTGCAGAAAGACATCAACATCGCAGAATATGAGAGAGCGATCCAGATCGCCTTCCGTGAAGTGGCCGATGCGCTTGCCCTCAAGGCGACGGTGGCTGAGCAGCTGGCTGCGCAAAGATCGCTGGTCGAAGCCACGGACGTCAGCTATCGCCTGGCTGAAGCCCGCTTCAACAGCGGCATTGACAGCTATCTCACCGTGCTCGACTCGCAGCGCGCGATGTATGCCTCTCAGCAGAACCTCATCACGCTGCGGCTGCTGCTGTTGAATAACCAGGTAACGCTATACCGGGCGCTGGGCGGCGGGTGGGCAGAGTGATCCGATACCCTTCGAATATATCACCGTGTAAAATTTATCATCACCGTGCATCATGCGTAATGATTGATTCGTTTATGGTCACTTCGTCCAGCTCGAAAAGCGTGATGCACTGAATGACCCGACTGTTGGACAACTCGTTTCTGGGCTGATAATGGCATCGATAGTGTGTGCCATCCGATATTTGATTTTTTATAGATGTTGCTC
>Ga0196976_1000680_pt1 | contig 19906 bp, 17 predicted proteins | sample S3v_513CmetaG_FD_148644 | JGI IMG/M metagenome (GOLD analysis project Ga0196976, IMG submission 148644) | Soil microbial communities from Anza Borrego desert, Southern California, United States - S3+v_5-13C | ecosystem: Environmental > Terrestrial > Soil > Desert | place: USA: California...
GGACCCGCAGGGTCAGGAGCAGCAGACCGCAGACGTCGCCGCCCTCGAGGGGCGCCTCGCCGCGCTCGAGGAGCAGCTCGCCGAGGCGAAGGGCTCCCTCGTGTCGCTCTCGCGGCTGAAGTTCTCCGGCTACGTCCAGGCACGCTGGGCGTACCAGGATTGCATCGGGAACCGGCAGCCGACCTGCTCGTACGACGCGTACTACGAGTCCCCCTCCTCGGCGCCGTCGAGCGGGCCGAGCCAGACCGGGTTCCACATCCGCCGCGCGCGCCTCAAGGGCGTCTACGACGCCGACCTCGCCCAGTTCGTGCTGCAGCTCGACGCCTCGCCGTCCTCGGTCACGGCCAAGGAGGCCTACGCCAGCGTGAAGCTGCCCCGGGGTCTCGCGATCGACGCCGGCCTCCAGCTCCTCCCGTTCGGCTACGACGTCGGGGTGCGGTCCTCCGCGGACCTCGATCTCCTGGAGCGGTTCCGCGGCGCGCGCACCTGGCTCGCCGGCGAGTACGACCTCGGCGTCACGGTCCGCGGCGCGTACGGACCGTTCAACCTCCGCGCGGGCGTGTTCAACGGCAACGGCGTCGAGGGCGGGAAGAACTGGGACAACGACCAGCACAAGGACGTCGTCGGCCGGCTCGGGTTCGACTTCGGGATGGTCACGGGCGGAGTCTCGGGCTGGTATGGCAAGACCACCGACTACCGCGCCAACCCGGACGTCACGAAGGATCGCAAGCGCCTCGGCGCGGACGCGCAGCTCTTCCTCGACCTCCTCCCGTTCGGCGGCACGGCGCTCAAGGGTGAGTTCATCGTCGGCACCACCACGCTCGCGAGCGGCTCGGGCGCGGGCGGCGACCTCGGCGTCACCGGCCACGCCTGGCACGCGACCCTGACGCAGAACCTGGGGCGGATGTTCGTGCTCGCCGCGCGGTACGAGTCGTACATCCGCGACAACAACCTCGTGGCGGCCGCCCGCACGGTGAAGGAGCTCCGGCAGCTCGACGTCGCCCTGCACCTGTTCGTCGGCGGCAATTACAAGCTCACCGCGCTGTATACGCACCCCATGGACGGGGAGACGATCGGCCCCGGGACGGGCGACCCCGCCGGCACCGTCGAGGGGACCGACGTCTACACGATCCAGGCCCAGGCCAAGTTCTAGGACTCACAGGAACGAGAAGGAGCACCCCATGATGAAGCGTTTCCTCGTCGCCCTCGCCCTCGGCGCACTGCCCTTCGCCGCGAGCGCCGCCGTCACGGTCAAGGGCTCGGACACCATGGTCATCCTCGCCCAGCGCTGGGCCGAGGAGTACATGAAGCAGAACCCCGGCAAGAAGGTGCAGGTCACCGGCGGTGGTTCGGGCATCGGCATCGCCGCGCTCATCAACGGCACGACCGACGTCGCCAACGCCTCCCGCCCGATCAAGAAGGACGAGCAGGCCAAGGTCCGCGACCGCTACAACGTCCTCCCCACCGAGACGGCCGTGGCGCAGGACGGCGTCGCCATCTACGTCCACGCGGCGAGCGCCATCCAGCAGCTCACGGTCGAGCAGCTCCGGTCCATCTACAACGGCGACGTCACGAACTGGAAGGACGTCGGCGGACCCGACGAGAAGATCGTCCTCTACTCCCGGGAGAACTCCTCGGGCACCTACGTCTTCTTCAAGGACAACGTGCTCCAGGGCGACGACTTCGCCGCGCACGCGCAGACGCTCCCCGGGACGGCCGCGGTGGTGAACGCGGTCTCGAAGGAGCGGCACGGCATCGGCTACGGCGGCGCGGCGTACGCGAAGGGGGTCAAGGAGGTGAAGATCGTCGGCAAGGACGGCCAGGGATGGCTGCCGACCGCGGAGAACGTCGCCTCCGGGAAGTATCCGCTCGCGCGCCCGCTCTTCATGTACACCCGGGGCAAGCCGTCGGGCGAGGTCGCGGCGTTCCTCGCCTACTGCCTCTCCCCGGCGGGGCAGGCGATCGTCACCAAGGTCGGCTACTTCCCCATCCGGTGACGCCGTAACGTGTTCGTCACACCTTCGCCACGCGCGCGAGGCAGAGGCATGGGAAGTTCCGCACCCGTGCGCGTGGCCTTGGACGTCGGGGACGGAAGGGCCGCGGGTCCGTCCGCCTCCATCCGCAGGCGGCAGGCCCGCGAGGCGCTCATCGCCGCCGCGATCACCATCGTCGCCGCCACCGGCATCCTCGCCATCGTCCTCATCTTCGTCTTCGTGGCGCGCGAGGCGTTCCCGGTGATCGTCGGCGCCCCGAGCGTCCACGACGAGGTGGACTACGCGCGGATGTTCCTCCCGCAGGTCTGGCGCGAGGGCCGGCCCGCGAGCTTCGTCTGGCAGCCGGTGGGCGACGTCCCCAAGTACTCGATGATCCCGCTCTTCGTCGGGACGCTGAAGGTGACGCTCGTGGCCATGCTGGTCGCCGCGCCCATCGGCGTCGCCGCCGCGCTCTACACCTCCGAGTTCGCTCCCCGCAGGGTGCGGGAGATCCTGAAGCCGACGATCGAGCTCCTCGCCGGGATCCCCTCGGTCGTCGTGGGGTTCTTCGCCCTGATGGTGCTCGCGACGTTTCTCCAGGACACCTTCGGGTTCTCCTCCCGCCTCAACGCGGTGGTGGCCGGCGTCGGCCTGGCCCTGGCGGTCGTCCCGGTCATCTTCACCGTCAGCGAGGACGCGCTCGCGGCGGTGCCCCGCTCCTACCGCGAGGCCTCGCTCGCGCTGGGCGCGACGCCGTGGGAGACGGCGTTCAAGATCGTCCTCCCCGCGGCGGCGCCGGGCGTGCTCGCCGCCGTCGTCCTCGGGTTTGGCCGCTCGATCGGCGAGACGATGATCGTGCTGATGGCGAGCGGCAACGCGGCCACGACGACGTGGTCCTTCGGCGACCCGGTGCGGACGCTGCCCGCCACCATCGCCGCCGAGATGGGCGAGGTGGTGTTCGGCGGCGCCCACTACTCCGTGCTCTTCTTCATCGGCGTCGAGCTGTTCGTGTTCACGTTCGCCCTCAACTCCGCCGCCTCGTTCTTCGTGCGCCGGCTCGTCCGCCGGATGTCGGGGAAGACGGCGTGAGCGTCCGGGGCCGCAAGCTCGCCGGTCGCGGCCTCACCTGGCTCACCGGGGGCGCCGCCTTCCTGGTGGTGGCCATGCTGACGGTCATCCTCTGGGACGTCGTTCGCGGCGGCGCGGGTCGGGTCACCTGGCGGTTCCTCACGTCGGCGCCCGAGGAGGGCATGGCGGGCGGCGGCATCTTCCCGGCCATCTACGGCACGGCGGTGATGACGCTGCTCATGACCATCGTCGTGCTGCCGATCGGCGTCGCCACCGCCGTGTACCTCCACGAGTACGCGCCGCCGCGCTCGCGGCTCGCGGAGGCGGTCCGCGTGGCGGTCACGAACCTCGCCGGCGTCCCCTCGATCGTCTTCGGCCTCTTCGGCCTCGGGTTCTTCATCCAGTTCATCGGGACCGGCATGGACGCGGCCTTCACCGCGCCGACCCCCGAGGGCGTGCTCGAGCCGCATTACGCGAAGCCCGCGCTCATCTGGGCCTCGCTCACGCTGGCGGTGCTGACGCTGCCCGTCGTGATCGTCGCCACCGAGGAGGCGCTCCGCGCCGTGCCGCGCGACCTGCGCGACGCGAGCCTGGCCCTGGGGGCGACCAAGTCGCAGACGCTCGCCAAGGTGGTGCTGCCGGGCGCGCTCCCCGGCATCCTGACCGGCGCGATCCTCGCGGTGGCCCGCGGCGCGGGCGAGGTCGCGCCGATCCTCTTCACCGGCGTCGCCTACTTCCTGCCGGACCTCCCGGACTCCCTCTTCACCCAGTTCATGCACCTCGGCTACCACGTGTACGTGCTCGCGACGCAGTCGCCCGACGTCGAGGCGACGCTGCCGCTGCTCTACGCGACCGTGCTCGTGCTGCTCGTGCTCACGTTCGCCCTCAACCTCGTGGCCATCGCCATCCGGACCCGCACCCGCCGCAAGGCGGCGGGCGCCCATTGATCATGAGCTCGCCCAACGGAAACGGCGTCGCACAGAAGATGGAGACGCGCGGCGTCTCGATCCGCTACGGCCAGAAGGTGGCCGTGAAGAACGTCAGCCTCGCGCTCCCGGAGCGGCAGGTGATGGCCCTCATCGGCCCGTCCGGCTGCGGGAAGTCGACGTTCCTCCGATGCCTCAACCGGATGAACGATCTCATCCCCGGCGCGGGCGTCGAGGGCGAGATCCTCCTCGACGGGCGGAGCATCTACGCGAACCACCTCGACGCGGTGGAGCTGCGGCGGCGTGTGGGAATGGTCTTCCAGAAGTCGAACCCGTTCCCGAAGTCGATCTTCGAGAACGTCGCCTACGGCCTGCGGGTCGGCGGCGTCTCCGACCGGAAGGTCGTCGAGGAGCGCGTGGAGCGCTCGCTGCGCGGCGCGGCGCTCTGGGACGAGGTGAAGGACCGCCTCCACGAGAGCGCGCTCGGCCTCTCCGGCGGCCAGCAGCAGCGGCTCTGCATCGCCCGCGCGCTCGCCGTGGAGCCGGAGGTGGTGCTGATGGACGAGCCGGCGAGCGCCCTCGACCCCATCGCCACCGCCAAGATCGAGGACCTCATCCACGAGCTCAAGCTCAGGTACACGATCGTGATCGTGACCCACAACATGCAGCAGGCGGCCCGGGTCTCCGACCAGACCGCGTTCTTCTACATGGGCGATCTGGTCGAGGTCGGTCCCACGGAGCAGATCTTCACCAACCCGACCGAGCAGCGGACCGAGGACTACGTCACCGGCAAGTTCGGCTAGATCGGGAGCGCACCGGGCGCGCCGGAGGGCAACGGAATGGCCACGACGCACATCGACAAGGCGTACGAGCGCGAGCTCACGGAGCTGCGCGACCGGCTGCTCGAGATGGGCGGCCTCGTCGAGGTCGCGATCTCGCACAGCGTGAAGGCCGTCATCGAGCGCGACGCCGAGCTGGCGAAGCAGGTGAAGGCGAAGGACCGCGAGATCAACCGGATGGAGGTGGACATCGACGGCGCCTGCCGCCGGATCCTGGCGCTGCGCCAGCCCGCGGCCTCCGACCTCCGGTTCATCACCACCGCGCTCAAGATCGTCACCGACCTCGAGCGGATGGGCGACCTCGCCGTGAACGTCGCCGAGCGCGCCATGGAGCTCTCGCAGGCGCCCGCGCTCGGGCCGATGCACGACCTCGCGAAGCTCGCCGACCTCTCGGAGGCGCAGCTCAAGCTCGCCCTCGACGCCTTCGTCACGCGCGACGTGGAGAAGGCGGAGGAGGTGCTGAACGGCGACGAGCTGCTCGACGCGCTCTACCTCAAGATCTTCAACGCCCTGCTCGCGATCATGATGGAGGACTCGCGCAGCATCCGGCGGGCCACGTCCGTGATGTTCGCCGCCAAGTACCTGGAGCGGTTCGGCGACCACGCCACCAACCTCGCCGAGATGGTCGTGTACATGGTCCGCGGCACGGACATCCGGCACCCGAAGAGCCGGATGCTGGACGCGGCCAAGTCGGGGAAGTGAGACCCCACCGGCCCCGGCGGCGCGCCCCCTGTCCGTCACGGTTGTTTTTCGTTCCCGTCGCCGCGCGCGGGGTGCCCGGCTGCTAGAAGCTCTCCGTCCACGACGGAGGCATCATGCGAAAGCAGCTCGCGGTCCTCGCCGCGCTCTCGGCGCTCGCCGGCGTCGCCCGCGCCGAGCCCGGCGCGCGAGCGCCGGAGATCCACCCGCTCGACCTTCAGGCGCTCTACGTGGAGCGCGGGGGTTCGCTCGTGTTCTCGCCCGAGCTCGAGAACCTCCGCGGCGCGTGGGTCCGCGTGCGCGGCTACATGATCCAGATGGAGGACGGGCCGCGGGGCGCGTTCTACCTCGCGACGCGGCCGATCGAGCAGGACGAGTCCGGTGCCGGCACGGGGGACATCCCGGTCCACGCGGTGCGGGTCGAGGTCCCGGGGGCGGCCGGCGAGATCCCGTGGCGGCCCGCAGCGGTCGAGGTGGTGGGGACGCTCGACATCGGGCGCGAGGAGGACGACGAGGGTCGGGTCTCGTCCGTGCGCGTGATCCTCGCCGACCCCGCCGCGCGTTGACGTTCTCCGCCGGCCGACGCCGCGCGGTTCATGGAGTTCCAGCAGACAGGAGGAGTTCGATGAAGCAGACGAGACTGCTCGCCGCCGTCGTGTGTGCGTTCGCGGGGGGGATCGCAGCGGCGGCGCCCACGGAGGTCCAGATCACGCCGCCGCAGGGCGCCCGCTTCCTGCAAGGGCAGCGGTTCGACGTCCGCGTGGAAGGCCGGGGCACGGGGCCGTACTCCGCGACGCTCACGCTGGACGGGAGGCCCCTCTCGTTCACGTCCGGCGCGCAGGGCAGCACCACGACGGACGGCATCACCCAGGCCGGGTACGGCGGGTTCAACCTCCGCGGGTTCAGCCTCCGCCGCCCCGGCGTCCACACGCTCGAGGCGACCTTCACCGACGCGACCGGGACCACCACGGTCCGGAGCTCGTTCGAGATCGTCGACGTCGGCGAGCGGGAGGGCGGTCGCCAGGAGCTCGGCGACGGCCGCAGCCGCGGGATCAAGAACGTGATCTTCTTCCTCGGCGACGGCATGGGGACCTCGCACCGGACGGCGGCCCGGATCGTCGGGAAGGGCGTCACGGGCGGCAAGCCGAACGGGTGGCTGGCGATGGATCGGATGCCGGGCGTCGGGCTCGTCTCCACCCACTCGCTCAACAGCATCGTCACCGACTCGGCGCCGGGCATGTCCTGCTACACCACCGGCAACCACGCCAACAACAACCAGGAGGGCGTGTTCCCGGCCCGGGTGGCGAACCCGTTCTTCGCGCCGCGGGTCGAGTACCTCGGCGCCTACCTCCACCGGCTGCGCGGGACCTCCACCGGCATCGTCTCGACCGCCGACGTCGAGGACGCCACGCCGGCCGCGAACGCCGTCTACACGGCCCACCGCGGCGCGGGCACCGGCATCGTCGACCAGTACCTCGACGAGTCCGGCGGCAACGGCCTGGCGGTGCTCCTCGGCGGCGGCCGCCGCTGGTTCCTGCCGGCGACGGATCCGCTCTCGTCGCGCACGGCGGCGACGGACTACCCGGCGCTCCCTGCCGACCTCGTCGCCGCCTGGGACCTCCCCGCGGCGGGCGCCCAGGATCCGGGCCGCAACCTCGTCGACGGCTTCCGGTCCGCCGGCTTCACCTACGTGGAGAGCGCCGCCGAGCTCGCGTCGGCGACCTCGCGCGGCGCCCCCGACCGGCTCCTCGGCCTCTTCGCGTACGGCAACATGAACGTCGCCCTCGACAAGCTCGACGCGCGGCGCGGCGTCTCCTCCGCCGTGGTGAACGATCACCGCGCGCCCGACCAGCCGATGCTCGACGAGATGACCCGCGCGGCCCTCTCGGTCCTGTCGAAGAACCGGCGCGGGTTCTACCTGATGGTCGAGGCGGCCCACATCGACAAGCAGTCCCACGCCATGGACGCGGAGCGGGCCATCGGCGACGTGCTCGAGCTCGACAAGGCGGTCGGAGTGGCGCTCGACTTCGCGGAGCGGGACGGGCGCACGCTGGTCATCGTCACCGCCGACCACGAGTGCGCCGGCTTCTCGATCATCGGCGCCCTCACCGGCGGCGTCGCCGCCGCGCGCGCCCTCCCCTCGGACGCCGCCGCCCTCGATCCCGCGACGCAACCCGCGCGGCAGCGGCTCGTGGGGACGTACGAGGCGGCGGGGTTCCCGCGCTACGCGATCGCGCCGGACGGCTATCCGATCTCGTACGACGTGGACGGGAAGGTCCTCGTCGGCTTCGGCGGCAGCGCCGATCGGTACGAGAGCTGGCTCACGGCCGACAGGCCCATCATCGAGAGCCTCACCCCCTCGGCGCTCCGGAGCGAGCTCGCGGCCCGGGCGTATGCGCCCGATCCGGTGAGCCGCCCCGACCAGGCGAACGGGTTCTTCCTCCGCGGACAGGCGGCGGGCCGCTCCTCGGCCGTCCACACGGCCGCCGACGTGCCGATCACCGTCTACGCCCGCGACGAGCGCGTCTGGCGGAGGTTCGCCGGCGTGTACCGGAACACCGACGTCTTTTTCAAGATCGTCGAGGCGATGAAGCTCGAGGACTGACGGCAGGGCCCAGCCCACTCGGGCTGAACCACCGCCACCGCTCGTGCTTCGACAGCACGAGCGGGACAAGCCACATCCGCTCGCCGCGAGCTTGTCGAAGGGCGAGCGGTGTTTTCGTCTTCGTCGTGCCGGCCTGTTTCGACACGTACGTGCGGGTGAGGCCTCCCCGCGTCGTTCACCCCACTTTTTTGCCCAGTTCGCGGAGGCGTTGCCGAGGGCCGATGAGATTCAGGCGCAGGGCGGGCCGGGGGAACGCCGGAGGGCAGATTGCTGATCGCGCACGTGTCGGACCTCCACATCGGCAGAGACGCGCGGACCGACGAGGCCGCACGGTCCGTGGCGGAGGCGCTCGAGGACGCCGGCGTCGGCGCCGTCGTGCTGACCGGCGACGTCACCAACCGTGGACGGGCGGCGGAGCTGGAGACGTTCCGCGCCATGTTCGGCCGGCTCCTCGCGCGCCGCCGCTTCTGGGTCGTCCCCGGCAACCACGACCGCCTCGGCGACGGCGCGGGCGACGCGTTCATGCGAGGCACCAGGGTCGCCGTCGAGCACAGCCCCGGGCTCCACGTCGTGCGGCTCGACTCCACGGGCCCCCACAATCGCCACCTGCTGGCCGCCCACGGCCTGCTCACGCTTGCGGACCTGAACGCGGTCGACTCCGCGCTCGCGGCCGCACCGGAGGGAGCACTCACCGTGCTGGCCCTCCACCACCACCTGCTGCCGCTCCCGGGCGACGGGCTCGGCGAGCGGATCGCCGACCTGTTCGGCCTCCCGCACGTCACGGAGCTCCCACTCGGCGCCGCGCTCCTCGCGCGCATCCAGGGCCGCTGCGATCTGGTCCTCCACGGCCACCGGCACGTGCCCGCCGAGCTCGTCCTGGGCGCCGCCACGGACCGGCCGCTGCGCGTGCTCAACGCCGGCGCGACCGGCCACCTCGGGTCGATCCGGGTGCTGTCGGCGCGCGGGAACCGCGTCACGGACGCGGAGTGGCTGGAGATCGACGGCGCCGGAGCGCGGCCGCTGGCGGGCGCGCTCGTGGGGCGCGCCGCGGTCTGAGTCGCGCCGGGGCCGGCCGCGACGAGCCCGTCGCCGGGTGCTGCCCGAGAGGCGCCTCCGCGCTACACTCCACCCCGCGTGGACCAGCGCTCGGGCGCAGCGACCTCGGAGCAGCACGGCCGTCCGGCCGGGTCCCTCCCGGTCGACGTCCGGGTGCTCGCAGAGCAGGTGTCCATGCTGTACGCCCGCGCCCCGATCGCGCAGGCGACGGTCGTGGTCAATTCCCTGCTCGTCGCCGCGGTGTTCTGGCGGCTCGTCCCACCTGCACGGTCGATCGCGTGGGTGGCCGGGCTGTGGGTGCTCGCGGCCGCGCGGATCGCGCTCGTGCGCGCGTACGGGAGGGCCGCCCCGTCCCCCGCGGAGGCTGCGCGGTGGGCGCGACGGTTCGCCGTGGCGGCGTTCCTCACCGGCGCGGGCTGGGGGGCGGCGGCGCTCGTCTTCTACGTCCCCGGCGCTCCCCTCCACCAGCTCTTCCTCGCGTTCGTCCTCGGAGGGATGTCCGCCGGCGCGGCGTCGAGCAACTGCACGTACCCGCCCGCGTTCGTCCTCTACGTCGTGCCCGCGCTGGCGCCGATGGTGGTGCGCCTCGCGATCGAGGGCGACCGCGTCCACGCCGCGATGGCTCTCCTGGTGTCCGTGTTCGGTGTCGCGGTCGGCACGATCGCGCGCCAGCTCGGCGGCACGGTCGAGCAGGCGCTCCGGCTGCGCTTCGCCAACGAGGTGCTCGTCGAGGATCTGACCGAGACGCGGCGGCGCCTGGAGCGGGCCAACGCCGAGCTGGAGCTGCGGGTGGCCGATCGGACCGCCGAGCTCGAGCGCGCCCTCGACGTGGTGCACCAGGCCGACGCGCGGAAGGGCGAGTTCATCGCCGTCCTGTCGCACGAGCTCCGCAATCCGCTCGCGGCGATCCGGAACAGCCTGTACCTGCTCGACCACGCGGCGGAGGACCGGCAGCGGTCCGCGCGCGCGCGGGAGATCATCGAGCGCCAGACGCGCCACCTCGCGCGCATGGTGGACGACCTCCTCGACGTGACGCGCATCTCGCGCGGGAAGTTCGAGCTCCGGCCGGAGCGGTTCGACGCGCGGGAGGTGGTGCGCAGGCTCTGCGAGGACCACCGGGCGACGTTCGAGGCGCGCGGCGTCGCGCTGCGCGTCGACGCGTCCGACCCCGCGCCGGTCGAGACGGACGAGGTCCGGTTCGCGCAGGCGATCGGCAACCTGCTCCATAACGCCTCCAAGTTCACGCGCGAGGGCGGCACGGTCGAGGTCCGGCTCCGCGCGCCCGACGGTCGCGTCGAGATCGGGGTCCGGGACGACGGCGTCGGCATCCGCCCCGAGCTCCTCCCGCTCGTCTTCGAGCCGTTCGTGCAGGCGGAGGAGGGGCTGGCGCGCACGGAGGGCGGCCTCGGCCTGGGCCTCGCGCTCGTGAAAGGTGTCGTCGAGCGGAGCGGCGGGACCGTGCGCGCGCACAGCGAGGGCCTCGGCCGGGGCGCCGAGTTCGTGCTCACGCTCCCGCTGGCGGCCCGGATCGATCACGCCGCACCGGCACCTCCGCCGCGCCCCACCGGCCGGGGCGACGCCGGCGCAAGGATCCTCGTGGTGGAGGACAACCTCGACGCCGCCTCCTCCCTCGCCGACGTGCTGGCGCTCGAGGGCTACCGCGTCGAGGTCGCGACGAGCGGGACCGCGGGGATCGCGAAGGCCCGCGAGCTGAGACCCTCCGTGATCCTGTGCGACCTCGGGCTGCCGGACCTGGACGGCTACCAGATCGCCCGGACGATCCGCGGGGACGAGGCGCTCCGCGCGACGCGGCTCATCGCCGTCAGCGGCTACGCCCAGCCCGAGGACCGCGAGCGCGCGGTGCGCGCCGGGTTCGACGCGCACGTCGCCAAGCCGCCGTCGATCGACGCGCTGCTGGCGGCGGTGGCGAGCGGGTGAGTCGATGCCGCTCGAGCGGACGGGGAGAGCGAAGACCCGGGCGACGCAGCGACCGGCCACTGAGCGCACGCGCGAGCCCGTTCGCCCCTCGACAGGCTCAGGGCGAGCGGGATGGAGCGCGGGAGCTCAGGGGCTCCCGCCCGGCGAAGGCGTCACCTGCTGCGCGCCGCCGGTGCCCGGACCGCCGAGCGGCGTCCCCGGCGTCGTCGGCGAGGTGGCCGAGCCCGGTGTGCCGGGCGTCGCGCCGGTGCCTGCGCCGCCGCTCGCGCCCGGCGCGTTCGGCCCGCCGAGCATGCCGCCGCCGAGGTCCGTGCCCGTCGTCGTCCCCGCACCGGCTCCCGTCCCGGACGTCGACTGGGACGTCGAGCCGATGGGGACGCACCGGCGGGTCCCCGAGACCGTGGCGCCCGGGCTCGTGTCCGGGACCGTGCCCGGCGGGCACTCCTCGAGCGTTCCCGCCGTCCCGGCGCCGGCGCCCGTCCCGGCGCCGCCGAGGCCCGTGCCGGGCGTGGTGTTCGGGATCGTGCCGGGCGCCGTGTTGGGTTGCGTGCCCGGCGTCGTGTTCGGCACCGTCCCCGGCGCCGTGTTGGGCTGCGCCCCGGTCCCCGTCCCCTGCGCCACCGCCATCGCCGGCACGAGGGCCAGCGCCGCCATCCAGATCGCGCGTCTCATGCGGGACGGATGCGCATCGCGGGCCCCGTCGGCCCGGGCGTCCGCCGGCTCAGGGGACGAGGAAGCGCGCGGCGACCCCGGCGGCCGCCCCCAGCAGCGCCCCCGCGCCGACGTCGAGCGGGTAGTGCGCGCCGAGGTAGACGCGCGAGAGGCCGATGCCCGTCGCGAGGAGCAGCGCGAGCGGGCCGAGCGCGAACGGCTCGCCCGCGAACGCGATCGCCACCGCGAACGCCGCCGCCGTGTGGCCGGAGGGGAACGAGAAGCGGTCCGGGTTCTCGGCGAGCGCCTCGAACCCGTGGATCGCGGAGTTGGGCCGCGCGCGCGTGAGGCTCCGCTTCAGCGCCTGCGACGCGAGCGTGGCGAGGGTCGTCGCCGCCGCGAGCTTGAGGCCGAGGTGGATGCCGAGCCTCGTCCCCGTCGCGAGGCACGCGATCCCCGCCGCCGTCCAGCTCTTCGCGTCGCCGAGCGTCGTCAGCGCCCGCGCCACGATCGTGCGCCACGGCCGGCGGTACCGCTGCACCCCCACGAGCAGCGCCTCGTCGAGCGAGAGGATCCGCTGGAACCGCCCGATCTGGACGACGACGGTCCCCGTGGCGGCATCCACGGTGACGGCGGCGCCTTCTGCGGCGGTGGGGGTGTTCGAGTCGGCCATGTGCGAAAGGTGAGGTGCGCCCGTGTCCTCGGCGCGGCTCGCCTGGAAAGTCTGCGTGACGGCGCTCGCCATCAAGGCCCCACCCCGGGCAGGTCGGAGCGGCCGCACGCCGGCGAGGTGGGTGGGCGCCGGGTTACGCGGTATGTCGGGGCGCGTAGCGGAGGATCGCGCACGCGACGCCACCGTTCCGCACCGGCAGGACGGACGTCGGGACGAGGTCGAGGAGCCGCTCGAGCCCGCGATCGGGCCCGAGCACGACGACCTCCCACGACGCGAGCCGCGCCGCGAGCGCCGCGAGCGCGCGCCACGCCGCGGCGACGCCCTCGTCGAGGCGGACGCCGTAAGGTGGGTTGGTCGCGCACAGCCCTGGCCCGGGCGGCGCCGGGGCCGCGGCCGCGTCGCACCGCTCGAACCGGATGACGTCGGCCACGCCCGCCGCCTCGGCGTTCTTTCGCGCGAGCCGGAGCGCGCCCGCGTTCCGGTCCGAGGCCACGATCGGGACCGCGATGCGCCGCGCGCCGTCCCGGAGCGTACGCCGGAGCCGCTCCAGCCGGGCCGGGTCGCGCCCGGGCAGCGCCTCGAGGGCGAGCGGCCGGTCCAGGCCCGGCGCGCGGCGGCCCGCGGCGAGCGCGGCCTCGATCGCGATGGTCCCGGAGCCGCACATCGGATCGCAGAACGGCCGGTCCCCGCGCCAGCCGCCGGCGCGGAGCAGCCCCGCGGCGAGCGTCTCGCGCAGCGGGGCGGCGCCGATCCGCGCCCGCCACCCGCGCCGGTAGAGCGGGCTCCCCGCGGCGTCCACCGAGACGCTCGAGTCCGCGCCGTGCGCGCGGACGAGGAGCGGCAGCCCGCCCGCGCGGCGCGCCGCGTCCCGCTTCGCCGCCCCGAGCTCCGCGGCCGGCCCCTCCCAGAGCCGCAGGTGGACGGCGTCGGCGAGGCGCGCGCCCAGGCAGGCGCGCGCGGCCGCGTCCTCGCCCTCCGCCATGGCGCCGCCGGGCGTCGCGCGCGCGTCGAGGCCGAGCTCGGCGAGCTCCGCGGCGAGGAGCTCCTCGAGCCCAGGGGCGCAGGCGCAGAAGGCGCGTTCGCGGGGTGGCTTCACGGTCCGTCACGCGGCGGCGAGGCGCTCGACGAGCGCCCGCACCTGCTCGACCGTCCGCGCGTGGGACCAGCGCCGGCCGATGTGGGCGCGCGCGGCCGCGCCCCAGGCGCGGGCGCGGTCCCGGTCGGCGGCGAGGTCGGCGAGCGCGGCGGCGAAGGCGCGCGGGTCGGCGGGCGGCACGACGCGCCCGCACTCGCGGTCGATGACCACCTCCCGGTTCCCGGGCAGGTCGGTGATGACCGGCGGGACGCCCACGCACATCGCCTCGATGAGGCTGCGGGTGAGCGACTCGCCCCAGCGCGACGGGAGCGCGTAGCCGTCGCACGCGGCCATGAGCTGGAGCGCGTCCTTGCGGTAGCCGAGGAGGTGGAACCGGTCGGCGAGCGGGCTCCGCGCGACGAGCCGCCGGAAGCCGGGCGCGTCGGTCCCGGGGCCGGCGAGCACGAAGTGGAGCGGGAGCTCCGGCGGGAGGAAGCGCGTCGCCTCGACGAGGTCCGGCACCGCCTTCGACGGCCGCACCTCCCCGACGCAGGCGACCGCGAACGCGCCCGCGGGCACGCCGAGGGCGCGCAGGTCGGCCTTCGGCGTCCCGTCGTACCAGGCCGGATCGTGCCCCTTCGAGATCGCCACCGCGCGGTCCTTGCCGGAGAAGAGGTTCCGGCGGACCGTCTCGCGGACCGACTCGGCGTTGCACCAGTAGGCGTCGATCCGTGGGTGGAGCAGCTTCAGGTAGTTCGTCGGATCCCACCAGCCGAGGTTCCCGTCGAAGCCGCGGTACGCGACGAGCTTGACCGGGAGCCCCCGCGCGGCCCAGACGGCCGTGCCGAGCGCCTTGTTGTTGAAGGCGAAGGCGACGGCGTGGCCGCCGTCGGCGAGCTCGGCGCGGACGCGGCGGATCTCGGCGCGGTCGAGCTTCCGGCGCGGGTGCCAGGGCACGACGCGCACGCCCGCCTCCTGGAAGCGCGGGAGGTACGGGCTCTCCGGCCTGGTCATCACCGTCACCGGGAACCCCGCCCGGCAGAGGTCCACGAACACCTCGGCCTCCGGGCGGCAGGTCACGATGCTCTGGTACTCGGACAGGACGAGGATCGAGGGGGGCACGGAGCCCACAACCTACAATGCTCGGGGCGGCGGTGCCCATCCCGTGAACGAGCCCGCGCCCGAGCCCGAGCGCCCGGTGCCGCCTTGCGATCCACGCCTCCGGCCGGTAGGGTGCTCCGGCGCGATGTCCGTGAAGATCTCCGCGACCATCATCACCTACAACGAGGAGCGGAAGCTGGAGGCGTGCCTCCGGTCGCTCGCCGGGGTGGCCGACGAGATCGTGGTCGTCGACTCGCTGTCCACCGACGGCACGAGGGCGATCTGCGACCGGTACCCGGTCCGCTTCGTCCCCCATGCGTTCGAGGGGTACGTCGCCCAGAAGAACTTCGCGGCCGCGCAGGCGACCCACGACCACGTCCTCTCGCTCGACGCGGACGAGCGGCTCTCGCCGGAGCTCCGCCGCTCGATCCTCGCCGTGAAGGAGCGCTGGGACGACGACTGCGACGGCTACGCGTTCAACCGCGCGAACTTCTACTGCGGGAGGTTCCTCCGCCACGCCTGGTACCCGGACCGGAAGATCCGGCTGTGGGACCGGCGGAGGGGCTCCTGGGGCGGCACCGATCCGCACGATCACGTCGTCCTCCCGGCCGCGCGGGTCCGGCGCCTGCGCGGCGATCTCGTGCACGAGGCGTACCTCACGGTGGACGAGCACGTGCGGCAGACGTTCAAGTTCGCCGAGGTCGCCGCCCGGGCGAAGTACGCCCGCGGCCGCCGCCCGAGCGTGCTCGTCCACGTGCTCCTCGGCCCGCCGTTCAAGTTCCTGAAGCGCTACCTGCTCCGGCTCGGCTTCCTCGACGGCTGGTACGGGTTCGTCTTCTCCGCGCTCGCCGCCTCGGTCAACTTCTTCAAGTACCTCCGGCTCGCGGAGTACCACCGCCGCGGCCTCCCCGAGGAGCAGGCCCGCCTCGCCCCGCCCGCGCCATGAGAGTCTCGATCGTCGTCAGCACCTACAACGCGCCGGACTGGCTGGAGAAGGTCCTCTGGGGGTACGCCGCCCAGACCCACCGGGACTTCGAGCTCGTCGTCGCCGACGACGGGTCCACGGACGAGACGCGGGAGCGGATCGACCGCGTCCGCGCGGCGACCGGCCTCGAGCTCCGCCACGTGTGGCACGAGGATCGCGGCTACCGCCGGCAGACCATCCTCAACCGCGCCATCCTCGAGACCCGGACCGACTACGTGTTGTTCACCGACGGTGACTGCATCCCGCGGAGCGACTTCGTCGCGGTGCACGTCGCGCACGCCGCGCCGGGCCGGTTCCTCTCCGGGGGCTACTGCAAGCTGCCGCTCGACCTCTCGCGCCGGATCGAGCGCGAGGACGTGCTCTCCGGCCGCTGCTTCGACCCGGCGTGGCTCCGCGGGAACGGCCTCCGCGGCCGCTCGCAGCTCCGCAAGCTCTCCGCCCGCGGGGGCTGGGCCCGCCTGCTCGACGCGACGACGCCGGCCCGGGCCACCTTCAACAACTGCAACTCCTCGGCCTGGAAGCGCGATCTCCTCGCGGTGAACGGCTACGACGAGCGGATGCAGTACGGCGGCGCCGACCGCGAGATCGGCGAGCGCCTCGTGCACCTCGGCGTCCGCGGGAAGCAGATCCGCCACCGCGCGGTGGTGCTCCACCTCGACCACGCGCGCGGCTACAAGACCCAGGAGTCGATCGACCGCAACCTCGCGATCCGCAGGGAGGTCCGCCGGCGGCGGCTCGCCTGGACGCCGTTCGGGATCGCGCGCGACCCGGCGCAGCGGGACGGCGGCGGGACCCCGGGTCCGACGCCCTGATCCCGGCCGCGCGCCGTGGAGCGCGCCGGCCCCACGTTCACGCACGGTCCAGGTCGGACGCGGGAGCCTCGTCCGGCGCGGCCCGGGTCGACGCGGCGGCGGCCGCCCAGAGGAGCGCCGCCGCGAGGAACGCCGCGGGCGCGAACCCGAGGGCCCGGCCGAAGGTCGCGCGATCGGCGAGCGCCCCGAGGAGGATCGCCCCCGAGAGCTCGCCCACGCCGTGCACGAGGACGAGCACGGCGCCGAGCAGCGCCGGCGCGTCGGCCCCCGGCGCCGCGGCGAGCGCCGCGCGGACCCCGACCGCGGCCCCCAGCATGCCGACCATCAGCGCGGGCAGCGCGACCGCCGGGGAGGTCCAGAGGAGCGCCGCCGCGAACCCGAGCGCCGCGGCCGCGGCCCCACCGGACGCGAGCCAGCGCGGCCCGAGCCGCTCGCGCCCGGAGCGCAGGGCGGCCCGGCAGAGGGCCTCGGCGAGGACCGCGGCCGCCAGCACCGCCGCCGCGAGCTGGACGCCCGCCGTCGCGCGCGGCGCCGTCCGGACGCGGACGAGGAGCGCCGGGATCCAGAACGCGGAAGCCGAGAGGGCGACGGCCCCCGCCACGGCGCCGAGCAGCGCCAGGACGCGCCCCCGATCGGCGGCCAGCCGCCGGAGCGCCGCGCCGCCGCCGGCGCGGAGCGTCTCCCACGCCGGCCAGCGGGCGGCCGGCAGCGCCCGCGCCCGCACCGCGCAGAGGCCCGCGGCAGCGGCGAGCAGCGCGCCGGAGAGCACGAACGCGCCCCGCCATCCCGGCCACCGGCCGCACAGGCCGCCGAGCAGGTAGGCGAGCGCGAGCGACGCCGCGCCGAGCACGATCCCGCCTCCGGCCCGCGGCGCACGCCCGCGATCCCACAGCACGTCCGCGCCCGCGCCGACCGCGATTCCGGCGCCCAGCCCCGCGACGCCGCGCCCCAGCGCGAGGAGCGAGAAGCCGTTCGCCGCCGCGGAGGCCGCGGTCGCCGCCCCGCAGACCAGGAGGCCGGCGGCGAGGCCCCTGAGCCGCCCGCCGCGCACGGCGAGCCACACGCCCGCCGGCAGCCCGACGACGTAGCTCCCCGCGAAGGCAGACACGAGCGTGCCGAGCGCCTGATCGGTGAGCCACAGCTCCGCGCGGAGGCTCTCGACCGTCCCCGCCGCGACCGCGCGGGCGAGGATCGTCGCCCCGACCGCGACGGTGAGTGGCGCGGCGCCGCGGGCCGGGGCCGGCGCGGAGGAGCGGTCGCGGGAGTGGGTCACCGGGTGGGGAGACTACCGTGGCCGGCTGGGGGGGTCGAGACCTGCGGCGCCGCGCGCCGCGTCGCCGCGCGCACCGCGGTGAGGTCGCAAATCGCACCGGCTTCCGCTAAAAGGCCGCTTCGATGATCTCCGTCCAGAACGTCAGCAAGGCCTACGGCCCCAAGAAGCTGTTCGAGGAGGTGGACGTCGCCTTCGCCCCCGGGAACCGGTACGGCCTTACCGGCCCGAACGGCGCCGGCAAGACGACGTTCATGAAGATCCTGTCCGGGGACGAGGAGCCCGACACGGGGCAGGTCCACAAGCCGAAGAAGCTCGGGATCCTCCGGCAGGACCACTTCCGGTACGAGGACAACCGCGTCCTCGACGTCGTCCTCATGGGGAACCAGGGCCTCTGGGAGGCGATGAGCGAGAAGGAGCGGCTGCTCGCGAAGCCGGAGATCAACGACGAGGACGGGCACCGGCTCGCGGAGCTCGAGGGGGTCATCGCCGAGGAGGACGGGTACTCGGCCGAGGCGGACGCGAGCGAGCTGCTCATGGGCCTCGGCATCGAGGAGCCCTGGCACGACCAGCCGATGCGCGCGCTCGCCGGCGGCTACAAGCTGCGCGTGCTGCTCGCGCAGGCGCTCTTCGGGAAGCCGCAGGGGCTGCTGCTCGACGAGCCCACGAACAACCTCGACATCGACTCGATCCGCTGGCTCGAGAAGTTCCTGCACGCCTACGAGGGCGTGCTCATCACCATCTCGCACGACCGCCACTTCCTGAACGCGATCTGCACGCACATCGCGGACATCGACTACGAGACGATCATCCTCTACCCGGGCGGCTACGACGACATGGTCCGGCAGAAGGCGCAGGTCCGGTCGCGCGTCGAGTCGGAGAACGAGGAGAAGAAGAAGAAGATCGCCCAGCTCCAGGAGTTCGTGGCCCGGTTCCACGCGGGCACCCGCGCCTCGCAGGTGCAGAGCCGCATCCGCGCGATGCAGAAGCTCCGCCTCGAGGACCTGAAGCGCTCCAACATCGCTGCGCCGTTCATCAAGTTCGAGATGAAGGCGCCGTCCGGGAAGCAGACGCTCGAGATCCAGGACATCGCCAAGGCGTACGGCGGCAACGAGGTCATCCAGCCGTTCAGCGCGCTCGTCACGCGCGGCGAGAAGATCTGCGTCATCGGCCGGAACGGCGTCGGCAAGAGCACGCTCGTGAAGATGATCGCGGGCGAGCTCCCGCCGGACCGGGGCCACGTGAAGTGGGGTCACCAGGCGCAGGTCGGCTACCTCCCGCAGGACCAGGCCGGCGTCATCCGCCCCGGGACCACCGCGTTCGGCTGGCTCCGCGAGCTGGAGGACAAGCTCCACAACGAGGAGATCTCGGGCCTGCTCGGGCGGATGCTCTTCTCGGGCGAGGAGCGGATGAAGCCGACGGCCACGCTGTCCGGCGGCGAGACCGTCCGCCTCCTCATGGCGAAGCTGATGCTCTTCAAGGACAACGTGCTCGTCCTCGACGAGCCCACGAACCACCTCGACCTGCAGTCGATCGCGGCGCTGTCCGAGGGGCTCCAGCGGTACGAGGGGACGGTCATCGTGGTCACCCACGACCAGGAGCTCATCCGCGAGGTCGGGTCGCGCATCTGGTCCCTCCACCGCGGCGAGCCCGTGCTCGACTTCCCGGGGACGTTCGACGAGTTCGTGGAGAAGCACCCGGATCTCGCCTCCGAACACCATTGAAACGGGGGCTGCGCCCCCGCCCCGCCGGCTCGCCACGGGACCGCGGCTTTCGGTCGGGACGCGTTCGCGTCCCCCGAATGCTGCGCGGGGCTTTGCGCCGTGCTCGCCGCTTCGTGCTGCGCGCGGCTGCCCCGCGTCGGAGGGGCTTACGCCCTCGCCCTGCTTCGCAGGGGCCCCCTCCCGAACGCGAACGCGATGTTCCTCTATCGCTCCGGTTCCCGCCACAGCTCCGGTCGGCTCCGCTCGTTCGGGAACCCGCCCACGACCAGCACGCGTCGGTCGGGGAGGGCGACGGCCGTGTGCCCTCCGCGCGCGAAGACGAGCGCGCCGGCGTCGGACCACGCGCCCGTCGCGGGGTCGTAGATCTCGGCCACCGGAGTGGCGAACCAGCCCGCGCCCTTCGTCGCACCGCCGGCGAGGAGGACCCTGCCGTCCGGGAGGAGCGCGGCGGAGTCGCGGGCGCCGTCGTGGACGGACGCGAGCGCGCCGGTCTCCGACCAGGTCTCGGTGT
>Ga0196976_1000681_pt1 | contig 19886 bp, 11 predicted proteins | sample S3v_513CmetaG_FD_148644 | JGI IMG/M metagenome (GOLD analysis project Ga0196976, IMG submission 148644) | Soil microbial communities from Anza Borrego desert, Southern California, United States - S3+v_5-13C | ecosystem: Environmental > Terrestrial > Soil > Desert | place: USA: California...
GGTCCCCCGATGACGAGCGAGTGGATGCTGTTCGCGATGGTGCATTGGTACGAGGTGAAGAGGACGCTCCACAGCGTTCCGGCAATCGCCGACGCGACGAGGGTGATGGCGAGCGCGCGTCCGAACGACGCCGGCCCAACCTCGAGCCGGTCGTAGACGACGCCGAGGAGCAACGAGAGGAGGAAGCCGATCAGGAGATACGGCGGTGTGGTAACGACGTTGACGTGCCACGGGTAGATCTCCGTCCACCCGATCATCACGCCGATCCCGAACAGCAGCCAGCCGCCGACGTTCAGCAGGATGAGATTGCTGGTAAACGATGGCTTTCCTTCTTCGAGTTTTCTCACCTCGCGCTAGCGCGCGAGCGGATCCGGCCGCAGCTGGAAGTGGTACACCTTGCTCGTGTTCCCTTTCCCGCCTTCCATGTGGAATGGCGCGCGCGTGCTGATCGTCGCCCAGAGACCACGCCCCTTCCAGCCGGCGTTCGGATCATCGATGCGACCATCCAGCCACTTCGTGTAGAAGCCCATCGGATACGGGACCCGCAGCACGACAAACTTCCCGTCCTTCAACACGAGCAGCCCCTCCGACTGGTTCCCGGTGCTGATCGGGACGTTCGCGCCAAGGCCGAGCGTGTTGAACTGGTCGACCCACGTGTAGTAGCTCCCCTCGCCGCTCCCCGCGCTGGTCACGTTCCCCAGGTTCGGGAGGGGCTCCGCGTAAAAACTCCATCCCTCCGGGCAGTGCTGCCCCGTCGCCGTCGGGCCGTTCAGCGGGCCCTTGCACTTGCGCCGGTCGAAGCTCGCCATGTGGCCGCTCGCGAGCGCCGCCCAGTACACGCCGTTGCGGTCGACGTCGCCGCCGCGCGGAGAGAAACCCTCCATCGGCTTGCCGTCCCGCATCGGCAGCTCGAACCGCTCGGTGAGTGCCGTCTCGGTTGGGTTTGTGCCAGGCACCAACCGGAATACTGCGCCAGGAAATCCGAACATCGTTCCCCATACCGAACCGTCCGGCGCCGGCGCCAGCGCGTACGCACTGCCGTACTGCCCCGGCAGCAGGCGCCTGTCCTTGCTGGAATCCGCTGGCATGTTCGGCTCGGTGTGTGCGTCGCGCCGCCCGTTGCCGTTGAAGTCGAGAATCAGCGGCGTCCATCCCTGCGCGCTCTCCTCGTCGCCGGTCTCGTCCCACAGCTTCGTGTTCACCCACCCCACGACCTGGCCGCCGCCGCTCAACCAGAGGGTACGGTTGGCGTCTTCGGCGAACATCAGGTGATGCGTGCTGAAACACGTGGAGATGTGCTTCATCTCCTTCGTCTTCGGGTCGTACACCGCCACATGACGCCCGGAGCCGTTCAGCGGAAATACTTTCGCGGAAGGATGATTGGACCCTGCCCTGCAGTAACCCGGCTGTGCGTTCGGCGCGCGAACCCTGGCAGTGATCCACACCCGTCCTTTCTCGTCGAACATCGGGTTGTGCACGTTCGCCTTGCTGTTCCAGATCGGTTCGGTGCCCCAGTACGGCGACGGGCCCGCGACCTGCTGCGGCACCGCGGGTGGAATGCTCGTGTCGCGGAGGGTGACGGGGACCCTGCTGACGGTGTGCGTCTTCGGGTCGAGCACCGGCAGGTAGTCGGCGCTCGCTTCGAGCACGCCGTAGATCTTGCCGTTGGCATTCAGCGTTGGATTGCGGCGGTCGGTGGAGACGAGGTCGTGCAGGTACACCTTCGGGTCGGCCCAGTCCCACATGGTGATGACGACGTTGCGCTCGATCCCCTGCGGGCGAGGCGGCGTTGGTGGAACCTCACCCGCCGCGATGCGGTCGGTCCAGTCAGCGAACATCTGCAGCGTGCGCGGGCCCATCTGGTTCACCATCCCCGCCATGCCACCGCCCGCCTGTCCCGCCTTGAGCCGTTCCGCCCACGCATGCACCGACGACGGGAATGTGCCGAGTGCCGGGTTCAGCTCACGCGTCCCCTTGCTTCCCATCTGATGGCAGCCCAGGCACGCGTTGTTCTTCAGCTGGCGCACGTAGTCCGGCTGGCTGGTGATGAACGTGGCGATCCCGTTCCCTTCCGGCCCTGTACCCGGGAACTCGCTCTCGGCTGGAACCTTCATGAGCGAATACCAATACCCGGCCGGGAAGTACTGTGCGGCGGCTTTCGGATCCGGCGCGATGACCGCCGTGTGATTCATGGTCGCGCCCGGGCGCGCGCGCTTCTTCGGCGAGTCCATGAGCCCGTAGCCGCGCACCCACACGTCGTAGCTGGCGCTGGGCAGCTCGGGAATCACGTAGCGGCCGCGGTCGTCGGTGACGACGATCTTCGCGAACTTCGTCGGCAGGTCGTTCGTTTCCGCGATGACCCAGACGCCCGCCTCGGCACCTTTCGGTCCCGTCACAGTACCACTGATGTCATTTGGCCCTGTTTGCAGTGGCAGCCCAATGGAAGCGGCACTGCTGGTGCCGAGCGATGCGAACGTGAGAACAGACGCTGCCGCGATGATGGCGACGATCCACGTGATCTTCGAATGCAGCATACGGTGACCCTCGAGTGTGCGTAGCGCTATGGAAAGCTGAAACTTGAAAGCGGAAGGCGGGAAGCGGTAAGCCGAAAGCGGTTAACGGTATTCCGAAGGCGGTAAGCGGTCTGCGACGGCGGTAAGCGGCAAAGCGGTAAAGCTGATTTTCTTCGACGCGGAGCGCCGCGGCTGCGGCCACCCGGCTTGAACGAAAGACATGAGTACACTACACGAACAGGTGGAGGTCAGAGTTTCGCGCCCCCCGGCAGAAAACCCGCTTCTCCACAAGTTGCACAATCTCAAGGTTACGTGATGCGAATCCTGAGGCTTCTCGCCGTCGTCTTCCTCGTTCCCCGATTGGGTGCCGCACAGGCTGCTCCCGAGCGCTTTCTCAACATCAATCCGTCCTGGTCCGCGGACGGCCAACGGCTCGTCTTCGAGAGCTCGCGTCACGGCAACGTCGAGCTGTACGTCATCAATGCCGACGGCACGGGCGAACGCCGCATCACGCAGTCCCCGTCAAACGTCGTGAACAGCCACGCCTCCTGGTCCCCCGATGGCAGCACAATCGTCTTCGATTCCTTCCGCGACGGCGCCTTTCATCTATACCTCATCCGCCCGGACGGCTCGGGCGAACGCCGGCTGACCCAGGGAGACGCCGGCGGCGTGCAGGAGTTTGCGCGCCATCCCGAGTGGTCACCCAATGGCCGCTATATCGCCTTCGACTCGCGACGGGACGGCAACGGGGAGTACTACGTCATCCACCCCGATGGCTCAGGCCTGCGACGACTCACCAACACTCCGTCCGTCTCCGAATCTCATCCCACCTGGACCCCGGACGGCGAGTTGATGCTGAGCGCCGTTGCGCGAGGCACGCGCGCCCTCTCCGGCGTCGACCCCGCGACCGGCCGCACCCGGCCCCTCTTCGGTACGCCCGTCAGTCGCTCCAGCATCACGATTTCGCCCGACCGACGACGCTACTTCTTCCGCTCGAGCGCAGACTCGACTCCGCGGCTACACATCGCCACGTTCGACGACGCCTTCGTTGTCGCCATCACTCCGCCCGGCAACACGAGCTACGAGGGCGCCTGGTCGCCCGACGGCTCGAAGCTCGCCTTCTATTACGACATCGGGGGCGCGCACCAGCTTTTCGTCGTGGACGCCGACGGCCGCAACCTGCGCCAGCTCACCCACACGGTGATCCCGTAGCGAGCTAGCGGTGCGTCAGCAATCGCATCGCGACGGCTGGCATGTCGGCGAAGAAGTTTCGCTCCGTCAGACCTGGCCGACGCTTGAGTTGTCGCGCGATGACCAGCCTTTCTTCTGGGAGAACGAGCAGCCACTGGCCCAGCGATCCGTTGGCCGAGTAGCCTCGGGATGGACCAACGATGACGCGCCGGGTGGGCACCCCAGCCTCACGCGCCAGCATCGTGAATCGCGGCATCCCGCCGACGGGCGCCAGATGCTTTACCCATTCACCACGCCATTCGGCACCAAAATGCTTGCCGACGAGTGGTGCCAGCGCCCGGATGATTTCGTCGGGAATGCGCGCCTCAGTCCAGCTGCGCACCAGCGCTGCGTCGATGGTGGACTGCGTCCATTCGGCCTCCACCCACCACATCAGGCCATACCGCGGTTCGATCGCCTGACTGGCGACAACCGACTGGGCGACCCAGCGCTCGGGAAGGAGGCGCACGCCATCCCATGTGCCTCCATCAAGCATCAATTGCCCGAACCTGGCAAAGTCGATTGCCCCGAGGGACAATCCCGCCATTCCGTACGGCGTGCCTGCCTTGTCACGGAATGGCCATGAGGCCGCCGTGATGCACATCGGCGTGAGAAACGACTTGCGAACGTATTCGTCGAGCGACATGCCGCTGCGCTTCTGGACGATGCCACTGAGGAGATTCGTCGCCTTGTTGCTGTAGAACCAAGCCATCCCCGGCGCCGTCATGAGCTCTGCCGCGAGGGCCAGTTGTACTGCATCGGGCGCGGGTTCGATCTCTGCCGCGTCACTGGGAACGTCCTGCAGACCGGAGGTGTGGGTGAGCAGATTCCGGATGGTGATCTGGCGCTTCTTCCCCTGCCGCCACTCTGGATAAATCGTCCAGACGGGCTGATCGAGCGAATCGATGAGGCCATCGTGGATCAGCCGGCCGACAGCGAGACCGACGATCGACTTTGTCGCGGACATGGTCTGCGTCGGCGTGTGGCCGCTGTCCGAATACCACTCCGCAACGAGTTTCCCATTCTTGAGGATGACAATGGCGTCGGATCCCGTTGCGCGCGCCGAGTCCATGAATTCCTGCACCCGTGCGGGGGCAAGACCTTCGGCGGCAGGCGTGCTGCGAGGAAGGGCACACGCCCGCTGCGAAGGGGATGCTGCGGCCTGCGCCTGGCTGGCCGCCGCGAGAATGAGCGCGATGAGCATTGGCGTCCGACGGTGGAGAAAAGGCACGCGCGACGACGAGTCGTGCCGGTGAGGGTGCCGTGCATAATACCTGTCGGAATTCAATACTTCACCTCGCAGTCATAGGAGCTTGGTCTGGGGACTCAGCCTGGAGGACCAAAGCCGCCAGACCCCTGCTCGTCCTGCGTCGCGGCCCGGACCTTCGGTGGGCGGCCGTAGGAATAGTTGAAGGCCACGAACACCATGCGAGCGCCCATGTTGTGCTCGGTGAACTGGAACACCTTGTCGTCGCCCGCGCGCACCCGGAAGCGCTGGGTGCCGAAGGGATCGTTGACGCGCAGGGTCATGTTCGCCGTGGGAGTGAGCTTCTTCTGCAGGGCAAAGTTGGCCATGTGCACAGGGTCGAACTGTCCCTTCTCGATCGGCATCGCCGCGCGATAGAAGTACGCCGCCTGGAGCATGACAGTCTTCGTCAACTGTGAGCTGCCGTTCACGCGGCCGAACCAGCCGATGGCATTCGATCCGAGCGCCGACAGCGAGCCGCCATCGACCACCTGCTTGAAGACGTTGAACGCGGCGAAGCCATTGAACTTTGGCCCGAGCCGCAGGGTGCCGCTGACGTCGGTGCCCCACGAGTTGCTGCTCGCCAGGTTGCCGAAGGAAATGGACGTCACCTCGCGGTTTTCGATCGTGTCCACCGGGTTGATGTCGAACCGGATGACATTGGAAGTGGAGCGATAGAAGGGATTCACCTGCACGGTGCCCTTCTTGAGGGTGAACATCACGCTTCCCTCGAACGCATCCGTATACTCGGGCGCGAGCGCCGGATTGCCGAGGAAGACGTTGCGGACGTCGAAGTACGTCGGGAACGGATTGAGCTCGTTCGGATTCGGCCGCCGGATGCGGCGCGAATACGACGTCTTCAGCTGGGTCTTGGGCGACACGTTGTAGAGCGCGATCGCGCTCGGGAACAGGCTGCGATACGTGAAGGGATACGCGACGGACGACAGTGCAAAGTTGCGATCCGCGTACTCGGCGCGGAGGCCAGCCTGCAGATCGAACTTGCCCACGCCCTGACTGAAGACGCCGTACACAGCCTGCACCTGCTCGTCGAACGACAACGCGTTGCTCTGGGGGCTCGGCGTCCACGTCCCGCTGCCGCTCTGGTCTTCCAGCGCAGTGTACTCGCGGTCGAGCAGCCGCATGGTGCCCTTGTACCCCGTCTCGATCTTGCGACGGTTGGCGAGGGTCTTCACGTAATCCAGCTGGGCAACGCCCATCGTGTTGGAGGCGTCGGTGGTCTTGCGCTCGCCCTCCGTGAGCACCGGCGTCGCATCCGTGGAGCGGCGCCACAACTCCTGCTCGTCCTTGTCCGCGGAGCGGTTGATGCGCCCCTCGAACGAGAGCTCGTGCTTCCGGGGATCGAAGGTGCGCTTGAAGGCGGAATTGTAGTCCACGGTCCAGCCGTGCATTTCGCCGTCCTTCGGGCGGAAGTAGCTGGCCGTCACCGCCCCCGACGCGTCGCGATCCTCGAACGCGTTGAAGGAATCGTCCATCATGAAGCGGCGGTTCATCATGATGGCGTTCGACCACACGTCGCGCTTGTTGCGGGCGTAGTCGAGGGTGGAGGTGATGTTCAGTCCACCGTTCTGGCGGTCAGCGTCGATGTCCTCGCCGCTGGTCGAGAGCAGCGACCGGGTGGCGTCGAAACGGTCGCGGTCATTGATGCCGACGACGTTGCGCGCGTCGCGGCCGAAGCCGGCGGTGGTCATCGAGCTGAACTTGCCTGCCTGGTAGCCCAGGCTGCCGTTGCCGTTGAAGCGATCGGGCTTGGACATCTGGACGTTGGCCGTGGTGCTCAACCCGAGGTCCACGTTCTGCTTGAGGACGATGTTGAGGATGCCGGCCATCCCTTCGGGATCCTGCTTCGCCGAGGGATTCGGGACGACTTCGACGCGCTCGATGGTGTTCGCCGGAATGGTCTTGAGGTACGACGCGAGCTGCGTCCCGCCCATTGGCGTCGGACGGCCGTTGATCTGGACCACGACATTCTCATTCCCGCGCAGCGACACCTTGCCGTCCTGGTCCACCTGCACCGCCGGCACATTGTCGAGCACTTCGCTGGCGGAGCTTGCGGCGGGCGCGACGTCCTTCGCTCGGTAGGTGGTGCGATCGGGCTCGGTGACGACCGTGTTGCGATCTTCCTGCACAGTCACCGCGTTCAGCTCGACCGCAGCGCGATTGAGCTTGATGGTGCCGACGAGCACCGGCTGCGCGGGCGTCAATGTCATGTCCTGCACCTGGGGCGCAAACCCGAGGTAGGTGGACCGGAGCGTGAAGGTGCCCGGCCGCAGTCCCGTGAGACGGAACGAGCCGTCAGGACCGGCGATCGCGCCAGTAATGAGCGTCGTTTGTCCCTTGATGCGCAGGGCGACAGACGCGCGCGGGACGGGCGCGCCGGTCTCGCTCTCCACAACCTTGCCGCGGATCTCGAACTGCGTTTGTGCGTTCGGGGCGGGGGCCTGCGAGCCAGGCGCCTGGGCGGCTACCTGTGTCGACGCAAGCAATGCGAGCGCTGCAAGAGACCTGAACAAAGGGACTTCTCCTGACTTGGGGAGGAACACTCACGAACTGTTCGTGGCTATCCACTAGACACGTGTCCCTACGTGCGGAGGTTTCACCTGCGGCGTAAGGGGATCGTAAGGGTGATGTAAGCGCGCTATTCGGCCCGCAGCGCTTCGGTCGGTTGCACGCGCAGCGCGCGGGCCGTTGGCACCACGCAGGCGAGCATGCACACGCCGAACATCAGGATCGCGTAGCCCGCAAGCAGGGCGAGGCCTTCCAGCGTGAGCCCGCCATACTGCAACGCGGCGAACCTCGTCGGGTACAGGCGCTGCAGGGCGACCCAGCCCGTGGCAATCAGCACGCTTCCCGCCGTCACCCCCAGGACCACCTGCGTCAGCGGGCTCCGGAAGATCGACGTGATCACCATACCCGCGCTCGCGCCGAGGGCGACTCGCACACCAATCTCCCGCGTGCGGCGGGCGACCGTGTACGACAGGATGGCATAGATGCCGGCCAGAGAGAGCAGCAGCGCCACGGCGGTCAGGCCGAAGATGACTTTCATCCACAAGCCGAAGAACCAGATTTGCGACGTCTCCATCTGATCGAGGCGCGTCATCTGCTCGATGCGAAGGGCCGGGTCCACCCGAGTCGCCACTTCGCGCACGCGCGGCGCGAGCGTGAGCGGATCGCCGCGCGCATGAACGATGAGGCCGAGTGCGCCCATGCTGCCCGGCGTGGTCGGCAGGTACAGGCCGGCTGGCCGCCTGGTCTGGCTCGCTTTCCCCACGCCGAGATCCTTTACGAGACCAACGATTTCGTACAACGGCTGTTGCGCCGCGGTCGTGTCACCCTTCTCTCCCGACGTCAGACGCACGCGATGTCCAATCGGGTTCTGGCCGGGCATCAAGCGTTCCACGAAGCCCTCATCCACGATCGCGACGCGTACGTCCGGCGAGAGATCGCTCTCGTTGAACGCGCGCCCGGAAACCACCTCCGACCGCAGCACGGTGAAGTACGACGGATCGATCGCGGCAGTCGACACCCACTTTGGTGCGCTCCCCGGCAGGGACACGACTTCGCCCTGCCGAACGATGTGGGACTCCCCCGGCAACCGGTCGACAAAGGTCACGCCGGCAACGCCCGGCTCCGCCTGCAGCCGCTGACGCAACACTCCCAGCGATCTGCGGAACTGACCGTCCAGGGCGGCACGGATGTCCGCGGTCAGCGTCTCGTCCGGCGGTGCATCGATGTCGAGGGTCACGCCGAGGTACTCGTTCGTCGGGAAGCCGGCGTCATACGACGCGATGCGATTCCGCTCGCCGCGCACGAGCATCACGACCGATGGCAATGCGACGGTGAGCGCGACCTGCGTCACGATGACCGCCGTCCACACGCCGCCGAAGCTCACCCCACCGCCGGCAGTTCCGGCGCGCAGCTGCGTCCCGAGCCCCCGGGTGATCTTCCGCGCGGGCATCACCCCCGCCACGACCGCACCGATCACCGCGAGCGAAAGCGCGGCGACAATTGACGTCAACGACAGGTCGAATTCGTACCAGAAGGGAAGCTGGTCATAGTTCGCGACGAGATACGGTTCCCCGAGGCGTTTCAGCGTGAGCTGCGCGGCTGCCAGCCCGAATGCCGCCGCTACGCCGGCGAGCACCAGCGCCTCGGCGAAGAGCTGCGTCACGATTCGGCGCCGGCTCGCTCCCAGGGCGCTGCGGACGAGAATCTCGGTCTGACGCGACGCCGCACGCGCGAAGAGCATCAGCGCTACGGTGCTGCAGACCACCACCATGAGCACGACGATGAAGAAGTACGTCAGCGCGGTCACCTGAGGCATGTCGCCGCTGTCGATGTCGTGCTTCGTGTACGCGATCACATGCGGCTGGAGCTGCGCATGCGTCGTCGGATGTTCCGCCGCGAGCCGCTGGCTCAGTGCCGTCAGCTCGGCCTTGGCGTTCTCTAACGTGATGCCGGACGCGAGGCGGCCGAAGACCGTAATCGGGAAGCCGCCGAGAGGCTCGACGCCGGCGACATCCGTGCGCAGCGGCAGCCACAGTTGGTGTGACACGGGGAACCCATACCCTTCCGGCATCACGCCCACGACGGTCGCGAAGCTGCTTCCGAGCTGCACGTTGCGCCCGATGATCCGGGGATCACTCCCGAAGCGCTCCGTCCACAATTCGTGGCCGAGCACCACTACGGGCGCTGCGCCCGCGCGTTCGTCCGACTCGTCCAGCACCCTGCCGTGCAGCGGACGGTCTGGAGCAATCCGAAACGCCGCCGCGGTGATCGCCGCGGCATTGGCCGGGTGCGCGCCGCCGTCCTTGCCGACCAGGTTGACGCTCGCATCGCGATAGGCGCCGAGATCGGTGAACGACCGCGCGGTGCGCCACAGCCGGTAGTCGTACAGCGTCCGGTTCTCGGCCGCATTCGTCTTTGTGTCCCAGTAGAGGACCTTCACGATGCGATCGCCGTCGGGAAGCGGAAGCTTCGTGCTCGTGATGACACCGAACATTTCGAACGTCACGGCGCCAAACCAGATGCCGAAGGCCATCGCCAGCCCGCCGACAATCGTGAGTCCTGGATATTTCAGCAGCATCCGCAGACCCAGCTTGAAATCCAGCGTCAGGCCACTGAGCCACGCAGTGCCGCGGCCCTCGCGCAGCGTCTCGCGATGCTGCTGGACGCCACCAAACGCGACGAGTGCACGGCGCTTTGCCTCTTCGGGGTCGAGCTTCTGTTCACGCATGAGGCGCTGCGTCTCCATCTCGATATGGAAGGCGATCTCGTCATCGATCCTGGATTCGGCGGCCTGCCTCGGGAGCAGGCGCAAGCGCGCGCGTACGGCGTGGAACCACGTCATGGGATGCGTCTTCACTCGGCCCGCAGCGCTTCTGTCGGCTGCACGCGCAGCGCGCGCCTGGTGGGGACGATGCACGCCAGCGCGCACACGCCAAGCATCAGGATCGCGTACGCGACCAGCACCACGTAGTCGACGAGCGTCAGGACCCCGACGCCCGTGCCCTCGAACTGCGTCGTCTTGCTCGCGACAGCCGAGGCCAGGATGATCAGGACGACTCCTGCAATCACGCCACCGGTGACCTGCGTCATCGGGTGCCGGAAGATGGAGGTGATGACGCGACGCGCGCCGGCGCCCAGTGCCACCCGTACGCCGATCTCGCGCGTGCGGCGCGCGACGGTGTACGAGAGCACGGCGTAGATGCCGGACAGCGAGAGCAACAGCGCGATCGCCGTGAGCCCGATCATCATGCGCGTCCACAGACGGTTGAACCACACACTGGCGTCCATGGACTGATCCATCCGCTGCAGCGTTCCGATGCGCAGTGTGGGATCGACCGCCGTCGCCAGCTCACGCACGCGCGGCGCGATGGACAACGGATCGCCACGCGCATGCACGATCATCTGCAACGCGCCCCGGCTTCCCGGGACGACCGGGAAGTAGAGGCCGGGCCAACGCTGGGGCATCGCGGACGGTGACAGTCCCAATTCCGTCACGAGGCCGACGACCTCGTACAGCGGGATGTCCGTCGCGGCGGAGTCGAACTGCTTCCTGGTGCCGATCCGGATGCGTTGGCCGATCGGGTTGCGTCCCTTGAGCACGCTGTCGACGAAGGCGTCGTCCACGACAACGACGCGGGAGTCCGGACGGAGATCCGTGGTCGAAAAGCCGCGCCCCGCCTTGGGCGGCTGCTGTAGCACCTCGAAGTACGACGGGTCGATGGACGCGGTGGAGACGAGATGCGTCCCCTTCTCGCCAAGCGACGTGAGCTCGACACGAATGACGTCGTGATATTCACCCGGCAGCTCATCCACGAAGGTGACACCGACAACGCCGGGCTCCGCTTCCAGTCGCTGCCGGAAGTTTTCAAGCAGGGCGCTGAAGCGCGCGCGCGTTGCATTCCTTGCTTCGCTCGTGTCGTCGATAGCCACGTTCACGGCGAGATACTGCTCTTCGGCGAAGCCCATGTCGTAGGACTCGACGCGTTTGGTCTCGCTCCGCAGCAGCATCACCACGGCAGGAAGCGCGACCGTGAGGGCAACCTGCGCCACGATGACAGCCGTCCACAGGCCGCCGAACTTCACCCCGCCGCCGCCGGCCGTGCCGACCTTGAGCTGCGTGCCGAGGCCGCGGGTAATCTTGCGCGCCGGGATGATCCCCGCGATCGCCGCCCCGAGGACGGCGAGCCCGCACGCGATGAGCACCGTCGTTGGCGAGAGATTGAATTCGTACCAGAATGGAAGCTGGTCGTAGTTCGCCTCGAGGTACGCCCGTCCCCAGTTGGCGAGCGCAAACTGCGCCGCGGTCAGGGCCACGACGACGGCCACGCCACCGAGCACCAGCGCTTCCGCAAACAGCTGCGTGACCAGGCGCCCGCGCGTGGCACCGAGCGCGCTGCGCACCAGGATCTCACTCTCACGCGACGCGGCGCGCGCGAACAGCAGCAGCGCGACGGTGCTACAGACGACCACGAGGAGAGCGATGATAAAGCCGTAGATGACGACGGTCATCGCGGTCTCGTCGGCGCTGGGCGTCTCGGGAGTTGCGTAGGCCCGAATGCGCGGCTGCAGCTGCGCATGCGTCACCGGCGATTCCGCCGCCAGACGGCGGCCAATCGACGCCAGCTCTGCCTGTGCTGTCTCCAACGACACGCCGGGCGCGAGCTTGCCGAAGACGTTGATGGACGGGCCCGTCCTGGGCGCGACATCCGCTCCATTGGCCCGGAACGGCATCCACAGCTCGTGCGCGACCGGGAAGCCGAAGCCCTCCGGCATGACACCCACCACCGTCGCGTGCCCACTGCCGATCCGTACGCTCCGGCCGATGATGCCCGGGTCCGCACCAAGGCGGTCGCGCCACAACGCGAAGCCGACCACGGCGACGGGCGGCGCGCCTGCGCGTTCATCCGACTCGGTGAGGACGCGTCCGTGCAGCGGACGGTCGGGCGCGATGCGAAATGCCGACGCGGTGATCTCGGCGGCGGTCACGGGATGTGCGGCGCTGTCGGCGCCGACGACGTTGACGGTCAGGTCGCGATGCGCGCCGAGGTCCGTCACCGAGCGAACGGAGGAACGCCACAGCTGGAAGTCGTGCAGCGCCTTCCCTTCGGGCTGGTTCGCCTTCACGTCCCAGATCCCCACCTCCACGATGCGATTGGCGTCGGGGAGCGGCAGCTTGGGGGTGAGGACGATGCCGAGCATCTCGATGGCGACGGCGCCGAACCAGATGCCGAACGCCATCGCAACTCCGCCGATGATCGTCAGCCCTGGATACTTCGCCAGCATCCGGAAGCCGAGCTTGAGGTCCAGCGACAGGCCATTGAACCAGGAGGTCCCGCGTCCCTCGCGAAGTGCCTCCTTGTGCTGCTCCACCCCGCCGAAGGCGACGAGCGCGCGTCGACGTGCCTCATCGCGATCGAGCTTCTGCTCGCGCACCAGACGTTCCGTTTCCATCTCGATATGGAAGCGGAACTCCTTGTCCATGCGGGATTCGGTGGCGCGACGACCGAAGAGCAGACGCAGGCGCGCTCGGGATCCTTCGAACCAGCTCATGAGGGATTCTGCAGAAGGGTGAAGTCTTGGTGATCAGCCTCGGCGATCAGCCTCGGCCTCGGCTTGCCGAGAGCCGAGGGCCGAGAGCCGAGAGCCGAGAGCGTTACGTGGTGCGCAGCACGGCCTCGAGGCCGGCCGCAAAGCGTCGCCAGCTTTCCAGCTCCGCGCCGAGCGCGCGGCGGCCGGCGGCGGTCAGGCGGTAATACCGCGCCTGGCGATTGTTGTCGGTGGTTCCCCACTCACTGGTGACCAATCCCACCTTCTCCAGCCGCTGCAGCGCCGGATACAGTGAGCCCTGGTTCACCTCCAGCACGCCATCCGAGATTTGCTGGACGCGCTGGCTGATGCCCCAGCCATGCATCGGCGTCAGGGAAAGGGTCTTGAGCACCAGCAGGTCGAGCGAGCCCCGCAGGGCATCGGTCTGAGGTCGTGGTGGCACGTGCGCTCCGAAGGTTTCTGTAGCTGTCGACAGGACACGCTAAGGGCGGTTCCTGTCGCTGTCAAGAGAAACGGTATCGGGCGCCGCCAGGTTTCAGCCTTCCCTCGTCCTCCACCAACTTTCGTCGTATTCTTGGTCGCGTTGGATCAAAGTACGAAGTGGGCGCTTTAATACCTCCCTCACGCCGGCGTGACCCTCGACTGGCTGTACCTCATCATCCTGTTTGGCGCGATTCAGGGCGTTTTCCTGACCGTTGCGCTCGTCACGAAGCGACGCAACCGGACGGCAAACAAGCTCCTCGCCGCCGCGATGCTCGTCTTCTCCGTCGGCATGGCCTCGACGGTGTATCACGCCGCGGGCCTGGAGCAACGCTTCCCGCATTTCTTCGGATGGGCGTACCCACTTCCCTTCCTGTACGGGCCGCTCGTCTACCTGTACGCGCGTGCCGCGGCTGACCGGGATTATCGCCTGACGAGACGTGACACCTTCCACTTCGTTCCCTTCCTGGTCGTCGTACTCCTCGGGATTCCCATCTACCTGATGAGCGGTGCTGACAAGATCGCCTGGTACCGCAGCCTGGTGGCCGGCGACATCCCGCTGTGGATTCGCATCGCCGACCCCCTGAAGTACGTCTCGGGCATGGCGTACATCTGGGCCACGATCGCGTTCCTGCGACGCCATCGCGAGAACGTGAAGAAGAGTTACTCCTCCACCGAACGGGTGAACCTCCGCTGGCTTCTCTGGCTCGGCGGTTCCGCCACCGCCATCTGGCTGATGGCAATCGGCATCGCGCTGGCGGAGTCCACGGGATGGGTGCGCATCAGCCGCGGCGACGATTTCGTGGCACTGGCGATCGCGCTCTTCATATATGGTATTGGCTACATGGGGCTCCGGCAGCCTGAGGTCTTTCGGTTCGAGACCGCCGAGTATCCCATCGCGGTGGCGAAGCCGGTGCAGGCGCCGTCCGTAATGGCCGTCGCGAGCGTCACGGCCGCGCCGGCCGAGAACTCCGAACCGGCGTACGAGCGCTCCGGGTTGTCGGACGCCGAAGCGCGCCGGTTGAAAGAGCAGCTGTTGGCACTGATGGACGCCGAGCGTCCCTGGAAGAACAGCGAGCTGACGCTGGCGGACCTTGCCGAACGGTTGAGTACGACGCCGCACAAATTGTCCGAGGTCCTGAACACCGGAATTGGCGAGACGTTTTACGACTTCGTCAACGGGTATCGCGTTCGCGAGGTGCAGCGCCGCATCGCCGCCGGTGATGGGCGGACGCTGAAGATCCTGTCGCTCGCGCTGGACGCCGGCTTCGCGTCCAAGTCGACCTTCAACCAGGTGTTCAAGAAGCACACGAGCCAGACTCCCTCGGACTTTCGACAGACGGTGGGCGCCTAGCCGCCAGTCTGGGGGTCGCCTGGCAATTGTAAGGTCCGACCCGGCGGGATTGGACGTCCCGACCGACCGGAACGAGCGATCCATCGCCTTGTCCCCCGCATCCTGATCGCACGAGTGACCGACTCACGGTCGCAGACAACGATCAGACAATGAGGGGGACCGTATGACAATCACGACCTGGGCGAAATTCCTTGCCACCAGCATGCGCCGCGCAATCGTGCTGGCGGCGGCCATCGCGGCGGTCGCGCCGGCGCAGGCGCAGTCAAGCCTTCAGCCGTATAGCGGCGGCATGATGAACCACGGCGGACACTCGCACGGCGGCAGTGGGCCCGGGCAGCCGACGCTGCACGTCAGCCCGCGGTGGAAGGAATGTTCCTTCCAGCTGGACGCAGCGCTGACGCAGGCCGCATGGCGCCAGTTCACGGGTGAGGCGGCGGTGGTCACGTACTTCAAGCCACTCACCGGCGCGAAGCCGATGGGCGCAGGGAACTTCGACATCTCTGTGGTGCAGTGGAAGACGGGGATCGACGCAACTGACGCCGCATGGAACGACACCTTCGTCCACCCGGATTCCACCCATTGGTTGTTCGAAGGGAGTGGGCTGGAGTTCCCGGGATTGACTGGACGGGTGGGCCTCACAGACCGCACTGACGTCGGCGTCTTCTTTACGAAGAATCCGGCGGCGAACTACGGCTTCTATGGGGCACAGCTGCAGCAGAACCTGGCGCGCGAGAGCTGGGGCAAGCTGTCGGCGGCAGGACGGCTGAGCGTCGTGTCAATGTTCGGCCCGGACGACCTCGCGTTCAGTGTCTATGGCGTGGACCTGCTCGCAAGCCGGGAGTTCACCGTGTGGCGCGGGCGGGCGTCCATCGCGCCCTACGCGATGCTGTCGAGGAGCCTCGGCCGGTCGCACGAGAAGTCCGCGGCCGTGGACCTGGAGGACGAGAATGTGTTCGGCTCGACATCGACGGTTGGCGTCGAAGGACGGTTGTGGAAGGCGACGGTCGCTGCGGAGTACGGATTCGCCCGTGTGTCGTCGTTCTCCCTCAGGATCGGAGTCGGCTCATTGTAAGACCCGCGCAGTCATATTTCTGACCCATGCGAACCTGCCTGTCCGTGATGTTGCCGCTGCTCCTCCTGCTCACGCCAGCAATCGAGGCGCAGCGGCCCGATTCCGGGACCGTCATCGTGACGGTACGCGAATCCATGGGAATGCTCGACGGCTTCCTGGTGCGCTCGGAAGGGCGCACTGCGACGACGGACGCGAGCGGCCGCGCGCGTCTGGTGCTCCCGGCCGGACGTCGCACCGTGGACGTGACGCGCATTGGCTTCACGCCGAAGCGCGCTACCGTCACCGTCGTCGCCGACAGCACGATCTCCGTGACCATCGACGTCGCCATGGAAGACCGGATGGCCGAGATGGAGGAGGTGACCGTCAGCGCCACCCGCACCGAGCGGCTGGCCGGCAAGACGCCGCTGCGCGTCGAAGTCGTGGACGAGATGGAGGTGGATGAGAATACACTCATGGCCCCCAGCGGCATCACGATGCTGCTCAATGAGACGCCGGGGCTGCGCGTGCAGGCGGCGTCGCCCGGGCTTGGCACGGGCAGCGTGCGAATCCTGGGGCTGCCCGGGCAGTACACCGCCATGCTCGCGGATGGCCTTCCCCTATATGGCGGCGCGGCCAGCGCACTCGGACCGCTCGACATCTCGCCCGTGGATCTCCGGCGCGTGGAAATCATCAAGGGCGCCGCGTCTTCCTTATATGGGGCTCAGGCCCTCGGCGGGGTGATCAATCTCGTCTCCAAGTCGCCCACCGGCGACAACCAGCTGCTGCTGAATCGACGGACTCTGGATGTCACCGACGCTGCAACCTGGATGAGCCGTCGGCTTTCGTCGCACGCCGGTGTGTCGCTGCTCGCCTCCGGAACGAGGCAGGGGGCCGCCGACGTGGACGACGACGGCTGGGGCGACCAGGCGCGCGCCGACCGCTGGGGCGTGCGGCCACGGCTGTCGTGGGACGACTCAGCCGGTCGCTCGCTCTTCGTTACCGCGGGATACGGCTACGACGACCGGCAGGGAGGGACGCTCGGAAGTGCACTGGCGCCCGACGGTTCACCTTTTCGCGAGGGACTGACCGGTCGGCGTACCGATGCCGGGCTCACGTTGCGTCTGCCCCGGGGTGACTCTTCGCATGTCGCCGCGCGGGTCGCCTTCTCGACCAACGGACGCGAACGGGCTTTCGGAACTGGTCCTGTGGAGCGCGATCGCATCTCGACCGGTTTCGCCGAAGTGACACACACCTCACGGGTGAATCGCGGAGTAGTCGTGGTTGGCGCAGCCGTGCAAGGTGACGCCTATCGGAACCAGCTCAACGATGCGTTCGATCATGACTGGGTGACACCAGGATTATTCGGGACGACCGATGCGGATCTCGGCCCTGTCACCGTTTCCCTGAGCGTCCGGCTCGATCGACACCCGGCAGGACTGATGAACTTCGCCGGCGAACTCACCCAGACCGAGCGCGTCGCTGTCCTCTTCAATCCCACTGACGAGTGGTCGGTGCGTGTAAGTGGCGGGACCGGCTTCGCGCCCCCGTCATCAATGACGGAAGAAGTCGAAGCGATCGGCCTTCGCGCAATCCAGCCAGCGGCGCTCGCCGCCGAACGAAGCTCGAGTGGAATGCTGGACATCAGTGGCCACGCGCTCGGCGCGGAGTTGCTGGTCACTGGCTACACGTCATCCATCCGGAATGCCATCCAGCTGGTGGACATCGGCGACCCCGCGCGCAGCGGTACGCTCCGCAACGCGGCCGGCGCCACGCACATGTCCGGAGTGGAAGCTGCCGCGATCTGGCGCTTCCTCGGCGAGAACAAGTTCCTCCTGACGTATGGATATGCGCGGGGCTCCCGCACGAATCCGGAGACGGACGCGCGCGAGCCAATGCACCTACTCACCCGACACCGCGCGGGCGCGGACCTCATGTTCGAGAAGCCTGGTGTGTACCGTGGTGGGATCGAGGCCATCTACTATGGCCGACAGCTGTTGCACAACAATCCGTATCTCAGCGCGTCGAAGCCGTACGTCTATACGATGGCGCTCGCGATGCGGCAGTTTGGTCCAGTGGAGCTTGTGGCAAACTTCGAGAACCTGCTGAACGTGCGGATGACGGACTACCAGCGTCTCGTCCAGCCAACGCCTGGCGTCGGCGGCCGCTGGACGACCGACGTCTGGGGTCCGCTCGAAGGGTTCATGGCGAATGTTGCGGTGCGGTATCGCTGGCGGCAGCAGTGATCATTCGCGGTGCGATCGCACCCGACGCCCAGGTCATCGCCGAGCTCCTCGGAGAGCTTGGGTATCCCGCGACGGCGGAAGACGTTGTCGCGCGGCTGGAGCGGCTCGCCGCATTTCCTTCCGCGGTCGCCTTGGTCGCCGAAGTGGATGAGCGTGTGGCCGGTGTGATCACCTGCCACCTCCTTCCGTCGATTCACGCATCGGCGGTAGTGGCGTGGCTCACGACGCTCGTCGTGGACTCACGCTCCCAATCACGCGGCATCGGTCGCACGCTGGTTGCGGCTGTTGAATCGTGGGCGCGTGACGCTGGCGCGGTCCGCATTTCGGTAACGTCGGGAAGCCACCGCAGCGGAGCGCACGCGTTCTATGAACGGATCGGCTACGACAGGTCAGGGGTGCGCCTGACCAAACCGCTGTCGTAGGCTCACACGTATGCCAGCAGCGCTTTGACCTTCCCTGCTGGTCCCCCTGCTCCGCACCTTTCTGATATGCGCGATCAAACACCTCTACGGCTATCAGACGACGCTCGCAAGCGTGCGATCGCATCGCTTCGCCAGTACGTCGACAGGGAGCTCGATCAGGAGATCGGTGACCTGAAGGCCTCCCTTCTGCTTGACTACATCCTCGCCGATATCGGACCCAGCGTGTACAACCTGGCGATCGCCGATGCCAAGAAGTTCTTCGATGAGCGCGCGTCAGACCTTGCCGCGCTGTGCACGCGTGATGAGTTCCCGTATTGGCTGGCCCAAGGAAAACAGCGGCGGTAGGGGCCGCAACGAATGCCATACACACCTGGTCCGCCTTTCCTCATCGCGGCTGCACAGATCAGTCCTGCGTTCCTCGATCGCGACGCGACGGTCGATCGTGCCTGTCAGGCCATCGCGGATGCGGCGGCGCGCGGGGCACGCCTGGTGGTTTTCCCGGAGGCGTTCGTCCCGGGATATCCCGTGTGGGTGTGGCACATCGCGTCCGGCCAGACGCAACAGCTGCGCGCCTTGTATGCGGAGTTGCTCGATCAGTCCGTCACTGTTCCTGGACCGGCGGTCGCGAAGCTCTGCGATGCGGCGCGTACTGCGCGCGTGCACGTCGCGATCGGAATCAACGAGCGTAACGCGGAGGCCAGTGGCACGTCGCTGTACAACTCGCTGCTGTTCATCGGCGCTGACGGCGAGGTCCTGGGCGTTCATCGCAAGCTGGTGCCGACCGCTGGTGAGCGACTCGTCCATGCGCAGGGCGACGGGTCGTCGCTGAAGTCGTACGACACCACACTGGGTCGGCTTGCAGGCCTGGTCTGCTGGGAGAACTACATGCCGCTCGCGCGACAGGCGCTGTACGATACCGGCGTGCACCTCTACATCGCGCCAACCTGGGATCGGGGCGAGCCGTGGATCTCCACCGTGCGCCACATCGCGAAAGAGGGGCGTGTCTACGTGATCAGTTGCTGCAGCGCGATGCGGATGGACGATCTCCCCGACCGGTTCGCATTCAAGGCCAGTATTTCGCCCTCGCCGACCGGCTGGATCAACCCGGGAGACAGCATCGTCGTCGATCCGGATGGGAAAGCGCTCGCCGGGCCGCTGCACGAGCAACAGGACCTGCTCTTTGCCGAAGTGGACCCGCAGAAGATCAGTGGCCCGCGCTGGCAGCTGGATGTGGCGGGGCACTATGCGCGTCCCGATGTGTTGGGGCTGGTACG
>Ga0196976_1000682_pt1 | contig 19880 bp, 16 predicted proteins | sample S3v_513CmetaG_FD_148644 | JGI IMG/M metagenome (GOLD analysis project Ga0196976, IMG submission 148644) | Soil microbial communities from Anza Borrego desert, Southern California, United States - S3+v_5-13C | ecosystem: Environmental > Terrestrial > Soil > Desert | place: USA: California...
TGGGACAGCTTCGCCAGGAAGCATCCGGACGTCGAACTTATGAGAGGACGTCGCTTCGTCGAGAGTGGCGGCATCAGCACCGCTGGTGGGCTGACCTCGGGCATCGATCTTGCGTTGCGAGTCGTGGAGCGCTACTTCGGGAGAGAGGTCGCGCGCAACACAGCGGCGTACCTGGAGTACGAAAGCAAGCTCTGGCAGTCGTGACAGATAAAACAGGGCGGACCATGCGGGTCCGCCCTTGCCATAGCGATTGGCTACGTGGAACTAAAAACGAGTCCTATTTTGCTGCGGCAGCGAGTACGTAACTGGAGAGCACCTTGAGATAGTTGGTGCGCTCGTATGCAGCCGGGTTCGGCACTTTCTGAGCCGACATTGAGCCTTGCATCTGTTCAACGGACTCGTACTCGTGCTCTTCCATCCACCGAACGAGGTCGCGGCAGACGGTCGTGAAATGCTCCGGACCGTGCTCGAGGATTGCCGACGTCATGCAAGCCACTTTCGCGCCTGCCATCATCGACTTCACAACGTCTTCGGCCGAGTGCACACCGCCGGTGATGGCGATATCGGCTTTCACGTTGCCGTAGAGCAGCGCAGTCCAGTGCAGACGGAGCTTCAGCTCGTTCGGACGGCTCAGTACGAGGCTGGGCACGACCTCAAGGTTCTCGAGATCGAAATCCGGCTGGTAGAAGCGGTTGAACAGCACCAGTCCATTGGCGCCCGCCTTGTCCAGCAGGCGACCCATATTCGCCACCGAACTGAAGAACGGCGAAAGCTTCACGCTGAGCGGAATGCGGACAGTGCTGCTGACGTTCGCCACCAACTCCGTGTAAAGCTGCTCCACCTTCGCGCCGCTCATTTCGGGGTCGGTCGGCAGGAAGTAGATGTTCAGTTCCAGCGCGTCCGCGCCGGCATCTTCCATCATCTTCGCGTAGCGGATCCAGCCCCCGTTCGAGACGCCGTTAAGGCTGGCGATCACGGGGATGCCCAGCGACTGCTTCGCCTTGCGGATGTGCTCGAGGTACTCCTCTGGCCCGAGGTGGTACTTCGGCATCTCGGCGAACATGTTCGTCGCCTCTGGGCCTACCTCGCTACCCTGCCAAAGGAAATCGTCGAGCGCGTTCGATTCGAGGTTGATCTGCTCTTCGAAGAGTGAGTGCAGCACAACGGCTGCTGCACCCGCATCTTCCATACGCTTGAGAAGACCCAATTCCTTGCACATCGGCGAGGCCGAGGCCACGAGCGGGTTCTTCAGTTCAAGTCCGAGATACTTCGTGTTGAGCTTCATTAGTTCCCCGCTCCCTTTGCGGCTGCCGACGCGGTTTCAGCCGCCTTGGCCTCCGTCTTCTGCGCTACTTCCGCAGCCTTCATTGCGGCCATGTGCTCGTAGAGTCTCCAACGGCTGAGCACGTCTTCCTGCGCTTCCTTCAGCAGTTCCTGCGCTGCCTCAGGCTGCGAGTGCTTCAGCATGGTGTAGCGGGTCTCGTTGTAGATGTACTGTTCGAGCGGGATCGACGGAGCTTTCGACTCGAGCTGGAACGGATTCTTGCCCTGCGCGACCAGGTCGGGGTTGTAGCGGAACAGCGGCCAGTGACCGGACTGGACAGCCAGCTTCTGCTGGTCGAGACCGTGCACCAGGTCGTAACCGTGCGCGATGCAGTGCGAGTAGGCGATGATCAGCGATGGCCCGTCGTACGCCTCGGCCTCGTTGAACGCCTTCAACGTCTGCATGTCGCTCGAACCCATGGCAACGCGCGCTACGTACACATTGCCGTAGTTCACGGCCATCAGGGCCAGGTCCTTCTTCGGACGCGGCTTGCCGCCGGCAGCAAACTTCGCCACGGCGCCACGCGGCGTGGACTTCGACATCTGTCCGCCCGTGTTCGAGTACACCTCGGTATCGAGAACGAGGATGTTCACGTTGCGGCCGGAAGCCAGCACGTGATCCAATCCGCCGTAACCGATGTCGTACGCCCAGCCGTCGCCGCCGACGATCCACACGCTCTTCTTCACGAAGGTGTCAGCCAGTGCGAGCAGGTCTTTCGCGTCGTTCGATGTAACGCCCTGCAGCTTCTGCTTCAGCAATGCCACGCGTTCACGCTGCTGCTGAATGCCGGTTTCCGTCTTCTGGTCGGCATTGATCAGCGCGCTTACGAGTTCCTCACCGACCTGGCCGGCAAACCGCCGGAGAAGTTCTTGCGCGTACTCCGTCTGCTTATCGATTGCGAGGCGGATACCGAGACCGAACTCGGCGTTGTCTTCGAACAGCGAGTTCGACCATGCGACGCCGCGTCCCTGGCTGTTCACCGTATAAGGAGTGGTCGGCAGGTTGCCGCCGTAGATGGACGAGCAGCCAGTGGCATTCGCGATGACGGCGCGATCACCGAACAACTGCGTCATCATCTTGATGTATGGAGTTTCACCGCAACCCGAACAGGCGCCCGAGAACTCGAAGAGCGGCTGGAAGAGTTGCAGATCCTTCACCTGCGTAGTGCTCAGAGCGGTACGGTCCGTCTCAGGCAGCGAGAGGAAGAAGTCCCAGTTCTGGGCTTCGCGCTGACGCACAGGAGGTTGCGGCACCATGTTGATGGCACGGTGCTTCGGATTGCTCTTGTCCTTGACGGGGCACGCTTCGATACAGAGAGCGCAACCGGTGCAATCTTCGGGCGCAACCTGCAAGGTGTACTTCTGGTTGGGGAAGTTTTTCCATTTGGCTTCGACCGCCTTGAAGCCTTCGGGAGCATTCGCAAGCGCGGCGCCGTCGTACACCTTGGCGCGAATTACCGCGTGCGGACACACCAGGACGCACTTGCCGCACTGGATACAGAGCTTCTCGTCCCACTCGGGGATTTCCAGAGCGATGTTGCGCTTCTCCCACTGAGCCGTCGCCGTCGGGAACGTGCCGTCGACCGGCAGTGCGCTAACCGGCAGGTCGTCTCCGTAGCCAGCGATGATTTCACCAAGCACGTTCTTGACGAACTCGGGAGCCTGCTTTGGAACCGGCGGCAGCACGTCGAAGGTGCTGGTGGCAGCGCTGGGAGCCTTCACTTCGAACAAGTTGGCCAGCGTCGAGTCAACAGCCGCGTAGTTCTTCTGAACAACCGCTTCGCCGCGCTTGCCGTACGTCTTCTTGATCGAGTACTTGATGGCCTCGATCGCTTCCTCCCGCGGCAGTACGCCGGAGATGGCGAAGAAGCAGGTCTGCATAATCGTGTTGATGCGTCCGCCCATGCCGGTTTCGCGGGCCACGCTCACAGCGTCGATCACGTAGAGTTTCAGCTTCTTCTCGATGATCTGTTTCTGGACGGTCAGCGGCAGGTGTTCCCACACCTCTTCCGGACCGAACGGCGAGTTCAGCAGGAAGGTGGCGCCGACTTCGGCGGACTTCAGCACATCCACTCTCTCGAGGAACGTGAACTGGTGGCAGGCCACGAAGTTCGCGCGAGAGATGAGGTAGCTCGAACGGATCGGCTTCGGACCGAAGCGCAGGTGCGAAGTCGTCATCGAGCCGGACTTCTTCGAGTCATAAACGAAGTAGCCCTGCGCGTAGTTTTCCGTCTCTTCGCCGATGATCTTGATGGAGTTCTTGTTCGCGCCTACCGTGCCGTCTGCGCCCAGACCATAAAACAGTGCACGAACGGTCTTGGGGTCTTCGGTCGAGAATGCGGGGTCAAACTCAATCGACGAGTGAGTGACGTCGTCCTTGATACCGATGGTGAAGTGATTCTTGGGTGTGGACTTCGCAAGCTCGTCGAACACGCCCTTCACCATTGCGGGCGTGAATTCCTTCGACGAGAGGCCGTAACGGCCGCCGACCACCTTGGGGAAGCTTGCCATCTTGCCTGCGGCCACAGTCTCGGCCAGTGCGGTGAGGACGTCCTGATACAGCGGCTCCCCGGCAGAACCGGGTTCCTTCGTGCGGTCCATCACGGCGATGGCTTTCACGGTCGAAGGCAGGGCAGCGACGAAGTGCTCCAGCGAGAACGGACGATACAGGCGGACCTTCAACAGGCCGATCTTCTCGCCCTTGGCGACAAGGTGCTCCACCGTCTCCTGCGCGACGTCGGCGCCGGAACCCATGATGATCATCACGCGCTCGGCATCGGGCGCGCCAACGTACTCGAACAGCTTGTACTGGCGGCCGACCACGCTGGCGAACTTGTCCATTGCGTTCTGGACGATGGTCGGAACAGCGAAGTAGTACGGATTCACAGTTTCGCGAGCCTGGAAGTAAACATCGGGGTTCTGCGCGGTTCCGCGGAGGACCGGATGTTCCGGATTGAGCGAACGGTCGCGGTGTTGCTTCACCAGCTCGTCGCTGATCATCGCCCGCAGGTCGTCCATGCTGAGCTGTTCGACCTTGGCCACTTCGTGCGAGGTACGGAAGCCGTCAAAAAAATGAAGGAAAGGAATGCGGGACTCGAGCGAAGCCGCCTGGGAAATAAGCGCCATGTCCATTACTTCCTGGACATTGTTGCTGCCGATCATGGCCCAACCGGTCTGGCGGACTGCCATGATGTCCTGGTGGTCACCGAAAATCGAAAGTGCCTGTGCAGCAAGAGAACGCGCGGCAACATGCATCACGGTCGGCGTAAGTTCGCCGGCAATCTTGTACATGTTGGGAATCATCAGCAGCAGGCCCTGCGCCGAGGTGAAGGTCGTAGCAAGCGCGCCGCCCTGCAACGCGCCGTGCAGCGCGCCGGCCGCGCCGCCTTCGGATTGCATCTCGATCACCAGGGGAACCGTGCCCCAGATGTTCGGCTTGCCTTCCGACGACCACTGGTCCGACCACTCGCCCATCGGGCTCGACGGGGTGATCGGATAGATAGCGATGACTTCGTTGACCTTATGCGCAACGTAAGCCGCCGCCTCGTTTCCATCGATCGTAACTTTAGGTCTTGTCATTTCCAATCCATTCGCTATGGGATGGGCTGTCTCAAGGCGTGAAACCCTGCTCCAGTCCTCAAAAAGCCCGGCTCAGTTGGCGTATCCATGCCGGGGCTCTATCCCCTTTGGGGTCGGGCGGTCATGCCGCTGCCCGATCGGCGCAGGGGTTTCCCGAGCGCTGTTGTCGTGCTCGCGTTCGGGCGACTTTTGGGATCATTAGTAATAAGACTAGGCCTTGCGGGCGCACGGGGCTGTGACAAATGACCCTGCCATCCCCCATTTACACCCCGAGTCCAGCGTCCAGTTACCCGCTTTGTATGCGCGAACGGCTTACGGGCGTGCTCTGTTGCCGAAGCGCTTCCAGCGTGCCTGATTGCCAGTGGACTTTAGTTCTAGTGTCGCAACCAGACCGCATAGGCGGCTGTGATGAAGGTCACAGGGACTGAGGCAATTCGAAAGGCACCGACGAAGGTTGCTTGTTACTCAAAGGACCGCTGTGTCCGCGGCAAACCAATTGCCTTGCGCCAAATTGGCAGTTGGCCGACGTGATATGCCGTATGTCCCACAAGCACTTGCGTTATGGCGTGCCGAATAGTCGGAAAGACTTCAAGATAGGAAGGATCGGGGAACGGTTCATCAAGGCGGGAATCATCCAGCCGACCGATGAAATGGGTGATGCGAGACTCGGCGTCGCCGAGCATCGCCAGCGCGTCCTCTTTCGGTTCATACAGGCTGACATCAGCGACCGGCACGTTACCCGGACCGAAACGCCTGGCCCAATCAGCCGGCAACCATGCAGGCACTCCGACTGCACCGCCCAACATTTGACACGTGAATGTAAGGTGACCGATGACCCAAGCGGGGTGGTTCATGATCCCGTTTGGTTGTCGGACCATGTCTGCGGGGGCAACGTCTGCAACTTGTTGACGCAGAAAGCCGAGACAATAGGCAAAGCTGTGCAGGACAGGTTCGATTCTCATGGCACGAGTCCAGTCAGGTGTAGAACTCTGGTTAGACTGCTGCTGGCCGGTTGAGGCCGCGTTGGTTGAGAGAGTTAGCGCGCCGGTACAGAACATCAGGCACGTTGCTCGTGGAATTCACTGGTTACCACCCTGGCAGAAAACTGAACTGCCAGCCTGCGCTCGTCCAGGCTGTTACGTTCTGGCAGATCGATCGCCAGATATCCGGCCTGGCGGCCTATCCATTGATTAAAGCTGCTGATTTAGGAGATGTGAGGTGCGTACGGCGGGTTTTCAGGCTGTATGTGCGGAGATATCCGAACGAAACAAAAAGCCCGACTATTGCCGGGCTTTGGTCATAATCGTGAATAATCAGAAGCTTAGACGTGCTTGTCCAGGGCTTTCTGGATTACATCCTTTGGCACGAAGCCGACGATCTGCTCCTGAACCTGGCCGTTCTTGAAGATCAGCAGCGTCGGGATGCCCCGGACGCCGTAGCGCGACGGGGTCGCCGTGTTCCGGTCCACGTCCATCTTGGCGACCTTCACCTTGCCGCTATATGACGCTGCCACTTCATCGACCACCGGCGCCAGAGCGCGGCACGGTCCACACCAGGCCGCCCAGAAATCAATCATCACCGGCTGCTCAGACTTTAGCACTTCCTGGTCAAAATTGGCATCCGTCACTTCCAGAATCGCTGTACTTGCCATCATCCCTCCGAACTTATTCCGGCACGCGCCGGCGAGCATCAACTCCCGAACCGGACATCGTACCATTCCACCCACTTATAAGATGCAGTCAAATCCTGGACGTTACAGATACCGCTCTGGCCGTGGACTCACGCCGGTTTTTCGGCCCACCGCACCCGCCCACGGAATCCCCTGGGCAGCGCGGCGGGCCTGAGTCTTACTTGTTCAGCAGGTCGAGCATGAACTGCTTGGCCGCCTTATCGTCCATCATCGAGAGCCTCTCGATGATCTGTCGCCGGAGCGCGGGGTTCTGCTCTGTGCGAGCCATTTCAATCAGCGACTGCGAGTCGTCCTCCACGAACAGGGCTTCGATTGCAGCCCTCTTCACCTGCGGATCCTGGTCCGCCGCGTAGATAGACTTCAGAATGTCGCGGGTCTTCTTGCCACCAGCCACCTGGAGCCCACGGATGCCCGCAATCCGGACTGCCGGGTTGGGATCCGTGCGGGCGATCTGCGCCAGCGTATCCACGTCGTCCGCCACGCCGAGCGCCTCAATGATTACCTTCTTGTCCTCCAGCGACTGGGTCGACTGGTACATCTGCCGTAGTTGCGGAAGCGCGTTCATGGCGCCAAGCACTCGCACGGCCTCGCGGCGCATTGCGGTGTTCCGCTCCGTCTGAGCCACGGTGAGCACCTGCTGCTCGGCATCGGCTACGAGGAATGCCTGTAGAACAGCTCTTTTCACTGCGGGATCGGCGGAACTGTTGTACACCTCCACGAGCGCCTCGCGGTTGCCCTTGCGGTCCTCGATACCGAGGAACTCAATTGCTCTCCTTTGGAGCGCAGGCTGTCCCTGTCCCTTCGCAGTCGCGACGATGATCTGCTGCGCCCGAGGTGACTTGCTCTGAGCAAGGATGAACAGTGCCCGTTCCTTCAACTTCATCGAGTTATTCGAGGCCAGGAACTTTTCCAGCATCGGAATCGCGGTCTCATCGTCTGAGTGCATCAGGTTGTTGAGTGCGAGCAGCTTTAGTTCCTCGTCGCCAGTTGCCTCGGGGCTTACGCGCTGACCACCGCTCTGCCGGACTTCCAACTCCAGCGCGCCAGCGTCCTTGATCCACCGGCTTTGCGGATACGCTTTGCGCAACTCCGCAATCGTTCCAGCAGCCTCGGAGTTCCTTCCGGCCTTGTTCAGCGCGTATGCCTTCCAGTAGAGAGCTGCGTCAGCACGGCGGCCCTTGAGCGCGGCGACCTGCGAGAACGCTCCGACTGCGTCCTGCCATCGGCGCTCATCCAAAGCCTGGGTGCCCTGCTCGTAGAGAGTGTTTTCGCGGCTTGCGGCGGCCGCCCGTTGCTGCGGTTCGAGGAGGAAGGATGCGGGGACATCCTGTGCCCACCCGGCCGTTACGATGATTGCTGCTGCGAGTGCTTGTCGAATCATGTCGTTTTCCTCAGTTCTGTGTTGCCGTTGCGCTTCCGCTCCGGCGCTTGCTCGGCGCGAATGTTTGCCCCGATCACTCGCACCTTGAACAAAACTCCGCGTGAATCAATGCGCTGCTGAATTTGCGCCAGCTCGGCTCCGCTTACTTTCCCAGGTTGACGTGCCACATCCAGCAGCACGCGCTCAAGTTCCTCAAGTACTTCGGCGATCTGCTGGTCGCCGGCGTTCACGGTTGACTGCCTATAGAGGCGATTTGCGCTGATCAGGTCCTCTGCGCGCTGCTGCTCAAGGGAGATGTCCACTAGTCTGTCGGCTGGCGTGTTCATCAGTTCGACCAGCAGCGTCTGTGACCGCTCCAGATGGCGGCCAACGGCGACCAGGAGCAAACGGTCGCTGGCGGCCTGATCTCCGGTTTCGCCCGCGATCTCAGGAGGCGCCGGTTGCGGGCGCTGTGACAGACGACCCGCTATGAACGCGATGAAAATCAGGGCGGCTATGGCCCCGATGGGCAGCCATCGGCGCGGCTGCAGCCATGCAGACCAGCTACGCTCTTCCGTTTCCGGCAGGTGAGCGCGAATCCTGTTCCAGACTTCCGTGCCGTAAGCCTCGTCCCGCTCGGGCACTTCGGGCTGCGCCGCCGCAACTGCCGACAGCGTGTTGCGAAGCGCTTCCAACTCGGCCCGGCAGCCCTCGCACTCCGCGAGGTGCCGTTCTGCTGTTGCGCATTCAGAACCGGCTTCGTCGCCGTAGAAGTGCGCTACCAGTTCGTGTTCCTGAAGGTGTCTCATCGCACAGACCTCACTGCCGGTTCCAGCGCGCGACGCAGCTTCTGCACTGCACGAAAAACCGTGTTCTTGGCGGCGCCTTCTTTGACGTTGAGGATGGCGCTGATCTCTTCGATCGACTGCCCCTCAACGTGACGCATCACAAATGCCGCGCGCTCAACCGCTGTCAACTGGCTCATGGCTGCCGACATCCGCTGCCGTAACTCGTTGCTGTACAGCAGTCGTTCCGGGCTCGGATTCGACGACGATAACGGCAGTTCGCGCTCGTTTTCGTCGTCGACAATCGGGACGTCGTTCTGCGAATGACGGCGCCGTTCGAGCAGGTCGAGCGCGCAGTTCGTGGCGATTCTGTACAGCCACGTGCCGAAATTGGCGCGCTGTTCGAATTTGCCAATCTGCCGGTACGCGCGCAGGAACGTCTCCTGCACAACCTCCTCGGCATCGCTCTCGTTCGCGGTCATACGGAACGCCAGTCGGAAGATACTGCGGCTGTGGCGTTCCACGAGCGCACGGAAGGCCTCGCGGTCTCCGGCGCGGACAGCGGCCACGGCAGCGGTATCGTTCACTTCCATCCGACCCATTAGACAGCAACTTCCAGAAGCGGTTAGGAGAGTTTCGCGAATTTTGCCGAAGCCAAACGAAGCGCCCGCCGGGCGAGTGCTTTCTACAAGTTGTACCTCCCCGAAGGACAGGTATGCGGCTGTGGCGAGTTGCGAGACTTTGAATTCCGGCCACTACTTGCAGTAAAGTCCCGGAATTCATCGGGCATAGAGGTGGATACATGACCCGATCCAGATTCGCTAGCCTCGTCCTGCTACTGGCGCTGAGCTTGGCTCTCATCGGCGCCGGTGGCGAGAAACACAAGCACGACAAGTCAACCCATCCGCAAAAAACCTCCGCTGCCGCAGTTCCCGATTTCGACGTACAGGGCATTGGCTTCACGATGTGCCAATGCACCGCGTATGCGTGCCCGTGCCGTAAGAACGGGCACCCGACGCACGGTGGCTGCGATGCTGCGGACTTCGCTTACATACAGAAGGGCCGCATCGGAAACGTGAAGATGGACGGCTTCAAGGCTGTAATCGTGGGAAACCTGATCGACAAGCACCACGAAAACACCAGCGCGATCGTCTATTTCGATGAGAAGACAACGCCGGCGCAACGAGAAGCCTTCGTGAGCATGGCAAAGTTCATGTTCGGTGAAGGCTTTCCGATTACAATCGGGCCCCCGAAAGTTGTTCCCATCCACTTCAAGGAATCGGCCGACAAGACCACGTATGAAGTCACTATCCCAGGCATCCTTGAAGAGAAGGCGGTGCTCAGGCGAGATGCCAGCGGGAAACCTGTAAACACCGTCCCCGCAATGGACCAGTGGGGAAACAAGATCCATTACGCCGACAATGTAGTTTTTAAGTACAACGACAAGGAAGCTGGACGGCAATGGGACCTTTCTGGCCGCCAGAGCAACGTGAAGTATTTCCACACGAACAAGAAGATGTACGACAACAAACAGCTACTGGCGCAACACGGCGACATGAGCGGCGACTGGAATGACAAGCAGCGCCAAATGATCAAAAAGCTGGGCATGAAGCCTGAATAGTACGAGTGAGCACCGCGTCCGGAGCCCGGCCGACACGCCGGGCTCTACGCTCCCAACTTCACGACCACTTCGAGTGATGGTGGGGACACACATGCCCAATCCAGATGCCTGCTTGTTCTTCAGCAATCTTTCGACAGTCGGGGGTGAACCATGAGAAGAGGGTACTGGGTAGCTGTGACTGTTCTTGCAATGGCCGCGTTGGCCCTTGGACAAGCAACGAGTGGAGCGAAGCAGACCGGGAATGCGGCCACTGAAACCAAGTTGATCCAGATGGAAAAAGACCTCTGGGAAGCCTGGAAAAACAACAGCATGGACACGTTCAGGAAGCACATGGCCGGCCGTTCCGTGAGCGTGGGCCAATCAGGGGTGGTCGTCGGAACAGAAGAAGCGCTGCAGGCCATGAGTTCCGCGAATTGCAAGGTGAACACTTACTCGCTGGAGGACACGAAAGTCACCTGGCTCGACAAGAACACTGCGCTGCTGACATACAGGGCCAATCAGGACGCGGTTTGCGGGGGAGAAAAGGTTCCCCCTGCCGTCTGGGCCAGTTCTCTGTGGGTGAACGAACGAGGTCAGTGGAAGGCAGCGTTCCATCAGGAAACAGAGGCGAAGGCGCCAGTGAGCGCCGCATCCGAAAAACAACCCGAGTGATTCGAGCGAATGGGTCAGAGCTTTTAAGAGCAAAAGGCGCACCGGGGGTGCGCCTTCCTTATTGTGTCGTAAGTGCAGGCAGCGAGCGCATCGACTTCTCACGGGACGCCACAGGAAGCCATTCACTTTCGGCAGGCGTATCGGCGATACTCGACGAAAGCACATGCCAGAGCGCAAGAGAATGTTCCTCCTCAGGATTGCGTTTCTCCTGAGTCTCGTCATGCCGCTCGGACTCACGTCCGACGCACAGCAGCAGGCAACTTCGTCAAAGGCCCAAGCCCCGCAGGGAAGGCATACCATCAGGGATCTGCAGCCTACGGTGCTGCTGATCTCGCTCGACGGGTTCAGATACGACTATCCCGAAAAGGCAGCGACACCGAATCTGCACAGGCTTATGGCCGGAGGCGTTCGGGCGGAACGCATCGTGCCGGTGTTCCCCACAAAGACGTTCCCGACGCACTACTCAATGGTGACTGGCAGGTACGTGCAAAACCATGGAATCGTGGCGAACACCATGTGGGACCCCGACATACGAGCGCGCTTCAGCTTGTCCGCGCGCGACCAGGTGCAAGACGCACGGTGGTGGGGTGGCGAACCGATCTGGGTCACGGCGGTAAAGCAGGGACAAAAAGCGGCCACGCTCTTCTGGCCCGGCTCCGAAGCACCGATACAGGGTGTCCGGCCCACATATTGGCGAGCTTATGACGCGGGCATGACCCACGATGAACGCGTGCGGCAGGTACTCTCCTGGCTCGATCTACCGGTGAAAGAGCGCCCCACTTTCATATGCATGTATTTCTCGGATACAGATGACACGGGCCATGCACACGGACCCGACTCGCCCGAGGTGGCGCGGTCCATCGCCGAACTTGATCGCACGATAGGCGACCTGCTGGACGGATTGCGAAACCGTGGGATTCTCGACCAGCTGAATATAATCGTCGCGGCCGACCACGGAATGGCCGCCACATCACCTGACCGCCTGATCATCCTCGACGACCTAATCGATCTCGAGGACGCCGAAATCCTCGAAGTGACCCCGCTGTTGACGTTGCGTTCGCGTTCGGGCAAGGACGACGCGCTCTATGAGGAATTGGTAAAGGCGCGGCGTCCTATGAGTGTTTATCGGAAGATTGAGTTGCCGGAACGTTGGCGGGTGCGAAAGAACCAGCGCACTACCCCAATCGTTGCTGTTGCGGACGAGGGGTGGACGATTACCACTCGCAGTTGGCTGCGCAAGCACCCAGAAACGGGACGCGGCGGAACGCATGGTTACGACAACTCACTGGTGTCGATGTCCGGTGTATTCGTCGCACACGGGCCGGCCTTCGCGCGGGGTAAACGAGTCGGGCAGCTACGAGGGGTTGACCTTTACGCGCTTATGGCTCACATCCTCAGGCTGGCCCCGGCCAGGAACGATGGGTCTCTTCTCGAAATGGCGCCAGTATTGGCGCGACACGCGCAACTACGGCAAAGGTCGCTCCCGGCGAGGTCGAAGCCAGCAGTGCGCAGTCAGACTGCTCGGGTTGCCAGTGTTCGATGAATGGTGTTCTGCGCGCGGTTGAGATACTAGCGCTGCCTGCGCGACAACCAATCCGAGGCTCGCTGACTTGCAGTGGCGATCTGCTGGCCGGTCATCCGCGGTTCGAGCATTCGCTTGCGTTCCGCGCTCCGCTGGTCGCCGGCTGCTTCGGCCAGCGTGAACCATGTGTATGCCCTGACATTGTCTTCACGAGTGCCGATACCGGCGGCGTACATTTCGCCGAGCCTGCGTCGTATCTCCCTGATGTCGGACGCGGTCAGCTTCGGAGTCAATGTTTTTAGCGCCGTGCTGCTGTGCGGATGCCCGGCGGCGTCCGCCAGAACGAGCCACGTGTAGGCGGCCACGTCATCGGGAGCGCCTTCTGCGCCTTCCGCCAGCGCCATGCCAAGCTGGTACTGCGCTTCCACGTACCCCTGTTCAGCTGCCTTGCGATACCAATTCAGAGCCGTCGCACGATCCTGTGGCACGCCCTCGCCGCTCTGATGCCGGAGTGCCAGCGTGTACTGCGCCGAAGCATCACCTTGCTCGGCCGAGACGCGCAGGCGTTGAACAGGATCAGCTACGCCGCGAGATGACGGTGCATCATCACGCGCAGACGAACGGGCGAACACGCTTTGGACCTGGTACTGAAGGTAGCTCTTTCCGACCGGGGTGACGGCGAATACATACGTCAGCAGGGCCGCGATTGCGGCGACGAACGCGCTCCTCCTGCGCAGTACACGGGCCATGAAGTTGAATACTCGCGGAACCCCGACTTCATGCGTGCCAGACGACCACGAGCCGAAACTCGCAACCTCCTGGGACTCCAGTTCGGGAGACGGCTGCTCCGGAACATCCCTATCCTCAGGTTGGGCAGGCAACATGCTTCCTTCTGCCGATGCCGTCGCCTGAGCAGACAAGCCAGAGCCCGCTTCGCTTTGAACTTGCTCGGGCTCATCGCGGTCCACCAGACGAAGCGAGATCAATCGCGGGAGACCCGGTTGGTTGCGCGTGTGCACTTCTATTCCGACCGAGTTCAATTCGGCCGTGTGCTGTTCGAAGAGGCCGAAGAGTTCAAAAGGCGACATTCCGCGGATGCGGTCGTATTCCCGACCCTCCATAGCCTGAAACTCGCCGAGAAGCTCGCCTGAAGTGCCGATCCACATGGTCGCGGATTGCTTCATCCAACGGCGGATTGCATGGGCGAAATCAGTCTCGTTCTCGACCTCATCATTTTCAGAGTTGGCAATGGAAACAGCCTTGTTTGCGATTTCAGGAGGAAGAACACCCCCTTCTTCGCGAAAAGGATTGACGTGGGCAGTGAGTGGAAGCGCTGGGCCGCTCGAAGCTGTCTCGAGCAGGCCGGTGTCAGTGGACGGTAACATGAAGAGCACATCCTCGATGATTGCGCCATCAATCACCCGCTTTCCCACAGCGGCTCCTTTTGCCAACGCATGGAAACATAGTGTGTTGATGTTTCGCGGTATGCCTTCACTTCGGATCGAGATCTTTTCCAGCGCCTCCGGCGTGAAAAGCTGGGGGCCGTTGTACCCCGCAACTTCGATGCGGTGCTGGATGTAGCGGGCGGTTTCGACGGCATCCAGCGTCCCGAGGGTATGCTCTGCGTCGATGTAGGACCGCAGGCCGTCGTGACGCGAATCCTCCAGGTTTTTCGTAAGGTGCGGCTGGCCCGACAGGACCAATTGCAGTGCCGATGGTGAGCGGTCGAGGAGCGCATTCAGCTCTTCGAGAACATTGCTATGGAGATTCTGCGCTTCATCGAGGACAAGCAGAACACGACGACCCCACCGGTTTTCGCGTTTGATGAATCGGTCCATTTCGTGTCGCCGCTGGGTGAGCCTGGTGCTACCGTGGTCCACCCCAAGTTCACGAAGGATAAATCCCAGCGTTTCAGCCGAATCCCACTGCGTTTGCCACACGTAGGCCGTTCGTTGCACCCTGCGTGCGCGTTCCAGCAAAGCCAGCAGAATCGAAGTCTTTCCCGTGCCCGGTGGCGAAATGAGAGTCTGCACCCGGCAGCCCGACTCCAGGCATTTCGCGAGTGCAATCAGGATTTGCGAATGTGTTCTGCCCTGGTAGAGATACTGCGCGTCCGGTGTCTCTTTGAACGGCTGTTCGCGAAGATGGTAGAAGTCGAGAAACATAGGGCCGTGTTGACCGAGGAAAGCTTAGGTTTCTCCTGACCTGGTCGGATCAGCCATACTGCGCTGGTGATTGCCGGACGCGCCGAGCTGAGCGGACCGTCTAGGCGGCGATGGTGCGTGTCGTTCGTTCGCTGCTTTCAGCAGCAAGAGCTGCATGAAGCCGCTCGCGCAGCGACTTGGGAAGACCATCGATGTTGCGAACTATCCGCTCGACCGCACGAACGTTCTCGAATTGTTCCCGAACCTCGACATCGTCAACACCGTTCAAATCGTCGGCGACCTTTACGACCTCGATCACGGTCAGTATCCCGGTGCCGCGCTCGATATGTTCAACAAGCTCGCGGAGATCCATCTTGCTCGGGTCGGAAGTTGTCCAGGCTTTCATCTGGACCTTGTAGTAGCGCTGCGGTTCGGGCCGCGTGGTGGAGAAGAACTGCTCCGTGCTCTGCGCCATCAATGACACCCCTGGGGAATTCGAGCAGCGGGTGTGTGCCGCTGGCACACGATAAAAATTCCCCGCCGCTCTGGATAGTGCACAAGTAGTATACAGTCGTAAAGAGCGCGTAAATGGCGGATTCCAGAGCTGTTTCGCAAGGAAACCATGCTGGCGCGCTTCACCTCTTAAGTCGCTGATGGGGTCCATAGACCGATGAAAGTGGTGACGTTTCTGTTGGCTCTTTTGCTTCTCTTCACAGCGGCCTGCAGTCGTAAGCCCGCTGAAGGGGGCTCGTCGTCGCCTTCAGCGGGCGAACTGACGCAGACAGTTGATGCGGCAGCAGAGATGCTTCAGGAACTCGCGAAACAGCCATCCCACGCGATTCCGGACACAATCCTGAACAGGACTCGGTGCGTGGCCATCGTGCCGAGTAGTTCGTCCAGGCAAACAGGACTCGCAACCTGCCGGGTCACGCACGACAAGTGGACAGAACCCGAGGTGGTCACGTTCAAGCCGGCAGGCCGGGAGCTTGACGCAGACCTCCTGGTGCTTGTGTTGACGCGAGGCGGCGCGCTCAGCTTGAAGGGAGGCGAACTGAAACTTGGAGGTCCTCCGTCGTCAACGCCCGGAATTACGCTACGACAAACGACCGTAGTCACCGATGCAGAACTCACGCAGGACGCTCTTGTTTACGCGCGCGACGGGCAGTCGTTCCAGGGAGTCCAGGCGAATGGGACTCTGCGCACGCGCAAAATCTGGCCTCGCGACCCCGCCAATCGAAAGCAAAATGCAAGTTCCCTGGTAAATGCTGGCGTGTCCGAAGACCGTGAGAAACGCTTTACGGAAGGCGTCACGAGCTACTTCAACTCGATCATCCCCACGGGGATCATGATCCATCACTCCGGCGTCATTCCCGCGCGGGAGAAGGTGCCCGGCAACGTTGACGAGGTGGACGAGTTCCATTCCGAGCGAGGATTTGACATCTCGTGCTTCGGTCGCCACTACAACGTTGCATACCACTACCTCATTCTGCCGAACGGGGCCGTACAGGCGGGCAGGCCCGAAAGATGTGCCGGAGCACACGCTCGTGGCTACAACTCGTATATCGGCATCTCCGTCGTTGGCGACTTCAGTTCGGACGACAATCCTGCGGGTGCGAAAGGTCCGAAGGAGCCGACGCCACAGCAGATGCGCGCAATGGCAGATGTAACTCGGCGCCTCATGAGCCATTACAACATCCCGTTACAGCGCGTGATGCGGCACAGCGACGTCTCCAGCACGAGTTGTCCCGGCGACAACTTCCCGTTTAACGAACTGCTTGCTGAGCTCAGGTAACGTGCCCACGTCGACGCAGGCGCAACCCATATCGTTTGGAGCGGCACGCCCTCGCTGTGTATTCGTCGCCTTATTCGTGTGCGCGCTCGCCATGTGCGGTGCGGCGCAGCAGAGAGTCCTTGATGCCACAGCGAACGAGCCGTTCAACAGCTTTCGACTGCTGGACCGGCAACTCTCGATGCTTGATCGCCAGCTCTCGGCCACAAAGCAATCCCTTCTCGATGCAAGGACAGGCAAAGTAGCTACCGTTAGGGAGCGACGAAACCGACAACCATGGTCAGCCGCAGTGCAAGATGTCCATAAGACCGTGGCATCGATAACCAGCGCCGCCGCACGCCTCCGTACCATGTACAACCACCGCCGCCAGCCCTTTGCAATACGCGCATTCGGCGATCTCGAACACGGAGCACGACTGCTTGGCAACGCAGTGCGCGAGCTAAACGCCGCGCGGAACGCGGATGAATCCTTGCGGGCGCTGGAAGCCGCCGAAAAGGCGAGAGTACAGCTTGTGCTCCGCTACCAGGCAATCTCGGGCGGCTACGCGGCAGTGCACTGCAATCGGGATATGTGGGCCTGTTGCGAACCGAAGAATTCGAGTGAGCTCAAGGAATCGCCACAGGCCTGTTCGTGGTCTTGCGTCCGAGCCCCGAGTGTTTGCAAAGCCGGATTCCTCGGCCCACAATCGCGCGCCGCGCAATGAGTTTTGAGCCGCTTGCGGCAGCAGGACTGTTCCTTTTGCGCCCGGAAACTCACCCGAATCGAAATTTGGAAAAAGCCCTTTAGAGATTCACATTAGAGAGCTTCAGGCTGGTGCCGGGAGGGGGAATCGAACCCCCAAGGGCCGAAGCCCGGCGGATTTTGAGTCCGCTGCGTCTGCCAGTTCCGCCATCCCGGCGATTACTTCCGAGGACAAGCGCGATTAAGACTTACATCGCACTGTTTCATTGCTGAACCGACGCCCTCGTGCCGCGTGGCACTTGGACCGTCGCTCGCCCCTTAGTATCGCACAGCCGCTGTACTGCTGCCACTTGATGTTGTGGCGCGAGTTCCGCCCTGCGTCACTTGAAAACGAACGGCCCAGGTCCGCGCACCACGTCAGCGCCCACAAGGCCGGCGCGTTGAAAGCCCCTCGGCAGTGCTGCTTCGCTATCTTGCCGGTTCCTGTAATCAGTCGTTCAGTGCTTCGCGTACTTCTCGCCCGCAAGCACTGGTGTATTCACGCGGGCTGAACGTGGGGCGAGGGGGCAGAAGCCGAACGGCGTGACGGCGCAGGGAGGGCTGGTGGCTCGGTTGAAGTCGAGCACGGCGGGCTGGCCGTCCGACGGCATGTCGAAGTAGAGATAGCGGCCGCCCGGGTAGGTTTCCTTACCGTTGCTGGCATCACGGAACAGGAGTTGGAGTTTGTTCGAGCCGGGGCTGCTCTGGATGGCTTCCAATGTGAGGCTCTGCCCGTCGATGGTGAAGGTGACCGTGCCCAGGCTCATCATGCGCGTTTGGAAGTCGTTGCCAGAGGTTTCGAATCCGACCTCGCGTGGCGACGAATGCGGCGTGTAGCGGGCTGGAATGCGCCAGCGTCGTTCAATCGGGAAGAACTCCAGTCCGTTGAAGCTGCGCGATTGTTCTCCGGTCCGGTTACGCACGCGAACGTGGAACTTGCCCTCACGTTCGAGAACGGTGACTTCGCAGCCTGCGATGGAGAGAGCGTCCGGCTTGCGCTTGCCTTCGGCGTCCGACTGAATCTCCGCCGTGCGAATCTCCTTCCCGCTCAGTTGAGCCGGGACCTTGGATTTTGCGACGAACGTGATCTTCCCACCTTCCAGATGGAACTCGCCGGCATTTGACGGAAACGCAGTGTCGTTCACGTAAAGGTCGGCCTCGCGTCCGGAGCCGATGATGTTTGTGCCTTCTTTGAGCGGCGACTGGCCGACGATGCTGACGAACTGACGCCGTATGTACTCGGTATGTTCGTTTCTCCACGCGTCCTCGCCGGACTCGTACGACGGTCCGGGATCGCTGAGCGTAAGCGCTTCTGCTGTTGGCCGACTGCCGCGCGTACACGCAAGGTTCGTGACGGCAATCAGCAGCGAAAGCGTGAGCAGAAAGATGAGCCGCATCTGGAGCGTGCGCATGGCCACATTATCTCGCGATCTAAAGCAGCAGGTGTTTACCACCCGTTGCGCGCGCGGAGGTTGTTGATGTGAGCGACGTGGTGTGCGCCGTGCCATGCGTACATTGCGAGTGCCTTGTCGAGCGGGACCAGTCCCATCTCGGGGTGACGATAGTTGCGAGACCAGTCTTCCGGCCGAAGCGTCGCGAGCAAGCGGACGAGACGGTCGTGAAGGCTTTCGAACAGTGTGAGGGAGACTTCAATCGGAGTGTCGGCGTTGTCAGGTAGCTCGGCCCATCGTGCCTCGTCATAAGGCTTGATCAGCGGCTCAGTTTCGGTGAGGGCAAGCTTGAAGCGCACATATGCATTCATGTGACTGTCGGGCAGGTGATGCACGACCTGACGCACGGTCCAACCGCCGGGGCGATAGGGAGTGTCGAGTTGTTCGCGCGTAAGCCCGTCAACGGCCTGCTGTAACTGGTCCGGCGCCTGGGCAATCTGGTGAATGAAGGCGGCGCGCTGTTCCGGCGAGTTGGGGCCGTCCCACTTGAATGGGCCAATCGGGAAGCGAAGATCTTCGGTAACAGTCGTGGTCATGGCAGCCTCTCTCAGGCAGACATGTTAGCCGGAAGGCGGCCTGGAGGGCTACTCGCGTTGCGGCAATTCGCCCCGGGTGTTGGGACACCATTGTGGGAGAGAGGCTGCAGGCGAAGGCAAGGGTACTCAAAGAATTCAAGGTCAGCGTTCTTCTGCGTCAGTCAGCGGCCATGATCTCCAGAGATCATCGACTCGCGCCGAAACAGGATGTCCGGCGCGGTCGCTCGGGGTGACTTCATCAGGCTTGGGTAATTGCGTAACGGACGGGGCCGAGCCCCGTCCATGAGCAACGAAGACGCGTCGTAAGTGATTGGGCTGGTCTTCAAATTCGGAGGAACGGGCTACGTCTGAACCGAGACATCCTGGGAGACAGGTCCCGCGGTGGCCGCTGCTGCTGCGGCTTGCTGCTGCTTCTTCTTACGTCTGCGTTGAGCGGCGTAGAGAAAGCGCGCTCGTTCGAGGGCGACGGAGATGTTGTCGCACATGTTTTCCTTGCCGACGTGCTGCTCGAACTCGGCATCGTGCATAAGTTTCGCGGGCTGCGGACGGGCACCGCACAGGATGAGGTCGCGTCCAGACTGGTGGATGGTGTCGGCCAGCGTCGCGAGAGCGTGCAGCCCGGTTGCGTCGAGCGCGGTCATGTTCCGGAGGCGCAGGATGACGATGGGCGACAGATCATCGAGGCGGTTCGTGATCTCGTCGATCTTTT
>Ga0196976_1000683_pt1 | contig 19880 bp, 23 predicted proteins | sample S3v_513CmetaG_FD_148644 | JGI IMG/M metagenome (GOLD analysis project Ga0196976, IMG submission 148644) | Soil microbial communities from Anza Borrego desert, Southern California, United States - S3+v_5-13C | ecosystem: Environmental > Terrestrial > Soil > Desert | place: USA: California...
GTTTGTAGAGCGTCAGAAGTCGGTGCGCCCCATCATCGTGCCAGGCTGTATATCGTTGCTTACCCCAACAGCATCAGAATCGAATCGGGACAAACTTTCTTTTCCAATGTTCGCGAGAAGACATCACAGGTCGCCTGGAGGGCTTTCGGAGCAACTGTACAGACTTTTCGGGGCGGTAGATGGCTTTCTGAACCCCCAACTGTATGCTTGGATGATGGGCTTTCCGAAAGACTGGGTTACAAAGGAAAAGCTAGACGAGAAGCGCTAAAGGCATATGGCAACGCGGTTACTCCACAGATACCATATAAAATATTTCAGGCAATAGATCAGTATGAAAAAGAACATTCAAACCAAAGATGAAGCCCTCGACCAGGTAAGGCAGAACAACGAGCAAGAGTATAAAAACCTGTTCGAGTTTGCTGAGGAGTGGGTGGCCAAACGCATGCGGCCTTTCACAAGTGAAGACTTGAAGCTGGCATACTATGATGCCGGTAACCCTGAGCCAAAGCAGCTGAACATATTCGGCGCGGCCGTGAATGCCCTTGCCAGCAAAAAGAAGATCATTTTCAACGGCACGGCTGATGCGAAACTTCCAAAGGCCCACGGCAGGCTCTTGAGGGTATGGATAAGCAAACAATACAGTGAATTACAATCTAACAATCGTAAGGCTGAAACTAACCAAGTGAGCCTTTTTAATATGTCATCATGAACATCAGAACCAAAATAGAAAATACCGAAGCCTTTAGGGCGCTACCTGGATTTAAGCAAAGCATCTACAGGAAAAACGCTAGTATCAAAAACATCAACGAGCAATACATCATGGCTCAGCAACAAGGCTATGATGCATGGAAAACAGGATATAAACCCTGCGAAACAGAAGATAAAATCATCAAGGAACTTTTAAATAAATTATAAATCATGAATTACACAAACATCAAATCATTTGAAGATGCGTGCGCTAACCAAGGGTTAGATGCCGCCAAAGTGTTACCCGACTTTTCAATGTTTCCTGAGAGGGACCGTAAAGCTATGGAAGCACATGCAAAGCTGATTATCATCAACAAAGCCCTGAACGGGGATTGGGTGCCGGATTGGACAGATGATGACCAGTGGAAGTATTTTCCCTGGTTCTATATGGACGATGAGGATTCGGGTTCTCGCTTTTCGTACTACGACTGCGTTTACGACGACTCGTGCTCGGTTGTCGGCTCCCGCCTTTGCTACCGCAACAGGGAGGTTGCAGAGTATGCAGGTAAGCAGTTTGAAGACTTGTACCGCGAATACTTTGTAATAGCGTAACAGTATAACGGTGGTGCATTGCTATTGCGTGTTGTCTTTCAGGTTCTCGCTTTTCGTACAACGACTACGATAACGACAACTCGAACTCGAATGTCAGCTCCCACCTATGGTTAAAATATTGGCAATGCAGACCCTGCCCACATGGCAAAAAATCACGAATGAAGAAGGGCGCTGGTACCGAAAGGGAACGTGACCGGATAAAAAGCAAAGGCATGAAACGATTAAATAACCTATACAACAAGATCATCAGCATTGAAAACCTTGCCCTGGCAGATGAGAAAGCCCGAAAAGGTAAGGCTAATCAGTATGGCATAAAGCTACATGACAAAAACCGTGAGGCCAATATCCAACTGCTGCATGAGATGTTGAAGAACAAAACTTACAGGACATCGGTGTATAGTACCTTCAAAGTGTATGAGCCAAAGGAGCGTGAAATATTCGCGCTGCCATACTTCCCTGACAGGATTACCCACCATGCAGTAATGAACATCCTTGAGCCTGTTTTTGTATCTGTATTTACAGCTGACACATACAGCTGCATTAAAGGCAAAGGAATACATGGAGCTCATAGAGCGGTGCTGAAAGCACTAAGGGACGTGCCCGGCACTCAACACTGCCTTAAACTTGATGTAAAGAAGTTCTATCCTACCATTGATCATGACGTTCTGAAGCAGTTGCTCAGGCGAAAGATAAAGGATAAGGACCTGCTTTGGCTGCTGGATGAGATTATTGACAGTGCGCCTGGTGTGCCTATAGGCAACTATCTAAGCCAGTACTTTGCCAACTTCTACCTGACCTACTTTGACCATTGGATTAAAGGACAAAAGGCGGTTAAGTACTACTTCAGGTATGCTGATGATATTGTAATCCTTGCACCTGATAAAGCCTTGCTGCACTCGCTTCTGTCTGAGATAGCCCAATATTTCGGCACTAAGCTGAACATAACCATCAAAGAGAATTACCAGGTATTCCCTGTAGAAGCACGGGGCATCGACTTTGTAGGATATCGTTTCTACCATACGCACACTTTATTAAGAAAATCAATCAAACAGAACTTTGCGCGGATGCTGGCCAAAAGGAAAAACCCCGCATCCATAGCCTCTTATAATGGATGGCTAAAGCATTGTGATAGCAAACACTTAAAAAAGAAATTATTACCTAATGAACCAATTCAGTCAATTCAACATACAAGCCAATAATAACTTTCAAGGAACTAAAATACTTGTTGACGATATCCTGAACACCGAGATCATTGTACAAGACTTCAAGATTGAACCATCCACAAAAAAAGAGAACACCGAATGTCTGCACCTGCAGTTCGAGCGCAACGGCATTAAGCATGTTTTCTTCAGCGGCTCTAAGGGCCTTATGAACCAAATACGGCAGGTACCAAAAGACAAACTGCCATTCAAGACTGTAATCATCCGGGAGAACCGGTTTTTAAAATTCACTTAAACCCCAGCATTATGGAATTACAAAATTTAAACAAGGAAAATTTTTTTGATGCTCTTTACGAAAGTTATCCAAAAGCTATGAAAGAATTCTGCGATTGGATAGATGAATACAAAAAAGAAAACAATTGGAATGAGTTGTTTGGCGAGAAGATCAAATATCATCACTTACCTATCGCAATGCAGATTGGCATTTGGTGTGATTATATATTCAGTTCCCTTTCAGGCGCGGAAACAATTACTTATGGTGAAGATTATAAGCATAGCGAAAATGTATGGGAATGGTTTAGCGAATGGATGCATCATAGAGAGATGGATATCGAGTAGCCGCTAGGAGACGTAAAAAGTGGTAAAAAGTGACACGAAATTAAAATAAGTGCTATATTTGCAGTACAGAACAAATCAAAAACCCACCTGCTCCGGCAGATGGGTCAAAGATAAAGTTTACTTAGATGCCTTGACAATTAAGTAAATCAAGAGAAGGCTCATTAACTCTGTCATTTTGATTTCAGTTAGGGTTAAACATCAGTGAACGATTCAAGCAGAACCACAGCGCCAACTGTGGTTTTTTGCTTTTACAAAGATAAGCATAATTAGCGAGGGGTCATTTTTTTGACTCTTTCATGTTATTAACACCCTTGCGATAAACAGGACATGTCCCGCTGTCAAACGTAATCATGATGCTGTTTGTTTGTAAACACCAGAAAATACTGGGAAAAACAAGGATTAAGAATTAGTATTGCATTTTGCAATATCCTTGTTAATAACTTTTTTCAGATAGTGGTCGTGATGGAGTCTTTACGCAGGTTGTTTGGTATCAAACGCCGTCTGAAACCAATCCATTTTTATTAAGTGCTTCAGATCTTTTGTTTTCGGGTCCTTTGTATTTATCCAAAGGTATTTGTTCTGCTTGTAGTCTAAATTGCAGTTCACCTGTTTTCCAACCTTAAAGCGGCCGGTGTCGTAACACCATTCCCAAACATATACCGGAAGCCCTGAATTTTCAACCAGATCAATTACGGCGTTCTTAGTCATTATCCGTGCGCCCGAAGCCCCGGGATTAAGATGCTCATGAACCATATAATGCGTCACTTCCTGAAATGGTATGAAAACAGCTGATATCAAATACCCTGTATGTGGTGGTGCATTACGCATATGGATATAATTTATGGAGGGCAAAATTATTAAATTGTTTTTGTATATTTGTCTCATTCAATAGCCTATTTCTTAGGCATCTATATCTCTCAATATCATTCAATAAATCAATTTTTGCGCCCGATATTTGCTTAGTTAGGATACATTGTCCTTAACCAAAGAGATACAACAAACCATTTGTAAGGCAGAAATTCAAAAAGGCAACCTTGTTGCTGAGAATTTCAACTACTTCTTTGCGGGAGAACTTGATGTTGTTTCCGTGAACGGCAATTGCTATGTCTCAGAATTTGAAATTAAGGTAAGCCGCTCTGACTTTAAGGCCGACGCAAAAAAAAGAAAGTGGAACCTTTACGACAACCCTTACAAAGGAACATCCTTTAACCATGTACCCAACTACTTCACCTATGTGTGCCCGCCAGGGCTAATCAAAGAAGAAGACCTGAAGCCATATATGGGGCTTATCTACGTAAGCGGAGAAGAGATAACTATTATCCGCAAACCAAAAGCAATCCACAGGTTTAAGGAAAACACCATAAAGCTAATCACAAAGCTTTGCCGTGTGAACAACTGGCGGCACTACTTCGGTGCCCAGAAGCTAACCATATTAAACAAAGAAGCAAAAGAGCGAAATGATGCAAGGGCCCAGGAAAGGCTCAAAGACAGCTTTAAGCACATGCCTCACCGTGTATGCTTCAAATCCTGCCATACAAACGAGAGATGCGAATGCAGAATCAGGATAAGTAACCAAATTCAACCAACAGCCCAACCAAATGGTTAACCAAAACAGCAAGCAAAATGAATAAGATAAAACAAGCAATAGCATACATCTACTTTCAGATAGGAGTAAACATCATAGGCTTACCTGACTTTCATGTACACATAAGGTCAATTGAAAGCACATATACATCACAAGTAGGAAGCAAATACCACAGATAATGGCGGCACCAGCAGGAAATCAGTTTTGGAAGTTAAGAAGCAAGCACGGCAGAGACAAGCTCTTTACCGAGCCTGAAAAGCTATGGGAAGCTGCATGTGAATACTTTCAATGGTGCGAGGATAATCCTTTAAAAGAATTAGACTACAGAGGTAAGGACGCTACACCCGTCACCCTATACAAAGTACGAGCATTTACAATGCAGGGGCTTTGTTTGTTTTTGGACTGCAACACAAAGTATTTCGCTCAATTTAAAGACGGGTTAAGAGACAAAACGGACGATCTGAGCAAAGATTTTTCTGCCGTCATTACGCGCATAGAAGAAACGGTGTACAATCAGAAGTTCACTGGAGCCGCCGCCGGTTTCCTTAATGCTAACATAATTGCCCGTGATTTAGGGCTTACAGATAATAAAAACGTTCAGGTTCATACTGAACAGCCTCTGTTTCCTGAAGATACGCCTTAGAGATGTTTAAGCGAACAACATCCATAAACAAGCTACTGGCTCTTAAGAAACGTAAGAGGGTAATACAGGGCGGTACCTGGGCTGGTAAGACCTTTGGGATATTGCCAGTATTAATAAACAAAGCGACACAGTATAACAATAAAAAAATAACGGTAGTTGCTGAAACCATCCCTGCAATTAAAGAAGGGGCGCTCGATGACTTCAAAACCATAATGCAGTTGACGGGCCGTTGGAGTGAAGCCAATTACAATGCTACTGACAGGGTTTACAAGTTCCCTAAGACAAACTCTAGGATAGAGTTCAAGTCCTTTGACAGTGTGAGTAAAGCGAAAGCATCAGGCAAGAGAACGGATCTGTTTATCAACGAGGGTAACTACATATCCTTTGAGATAGCAGACGCGCTCATTATGCGTACCAGCGAGAATGTATGGATTGACTTCAACCCTACTACAGAGTTTTGGGCACATACGGAAATACTGCCTGAAGCAGATGCTGAATTTCTATTGCTTAAGTACACAGACAACGAGGCCTTGCCTGATACTATATTGCAGGAGCTGATGAGCAAACAAGTGAAGGCTAAAACTTCGGAGTATTGGCGCAACTGGTGCCGCGTGTACATAGACGGTGAAATAGGAAGCCTTGAGGGAGTGATATTCAATAACTGGAAACAAGTTGACATCATCCCTCCTGAAGCTAAGCTGATAGGTTACGGGCTGGATTTTGGTTACACAAATGATCCTACTGCCCTAACAGCCATATACAAGTGGAACGGCAAAAGAATTCTTGACCAAGTACTTTATAGAACAGGAATGATAAATTCGGAGATAGCCAAGTTCATAAAAAAGGGTGTGCCTGTTTACGCCGATAGCGCCGAGCCTAAGAGCATTGAGGAGATAAGGCGACATGGCATCAACATCAAGCCGGTTGTAAAAGGGGCCGACAGCGTGAAGTTTGGAATACAGACAATGCAGGCGCAGGATTATTTAATAACATCCAATAGCCGGGACATCATAAAAGAGTTTAGGGCATACAGTTGGGATAAGGATAAAACAGGAAAGCAGCTTAACACGCCTATAGACTTCTATAACCACGCTATTGACGGCATACGGTACCATGAAATGATGACGTGCGGCGGCTTACAGAAGAATTATACAGTTAAAGTTAGAGTTGGTTAAGCATTTAGCTAACCATTTGGTTAACCATGAAGAATATAACATTAAAGCAATACAGTGAACTTCCGGATGCCTCAGAGTATGATGCCGTACTGGAACACCTGAACCCTATCAACTCCTTTGCAGGAAAAAGCATGGATGTAAACAAGATGCCTTATGCCAATGTAAAGTATTGCATAAAGCAGCTGGGTAAAGTTAGTAACTGGCAGATGGTGCAACAGTTGTTTGAGATATGCTTTGATGCTGATGAGAATGCTTTTTGGGGTGCAGGCGTAATTGAATTCTACCAGGCACGTAAATACATGATCAGAGAACTGGAGCGTGTTGTGACGACTGAATATAAGGCAATGGCCAGCCCGAACTCAGATGAGCATCTTTGGCTTATGGCAGGCGCTGACAGGTTGAGGCCCTACAGCGACACACTGCCACTTGTTAACCTTGCAAAGCAGTTCGGAATGTACCCATATGATTTAGGACGTAAGCCCTATGGTGAGGTGTTCAGCCTCATGGTACAGGTGAAGGTTCAGGGTGAAGTTGAAATGGAATATCAAAAATTAAAGAAATAAATTATGAAGAATTACACTCCTGAAGAAGAAAGACATTTAGTTGATATGGCTAACGGTGTTAGCAACGACCATGCATCGGATATTCAAAGATGGAAACGTGAAGAGCTTGAAAAGTATGAGAGAAAAGAAAGGCAACGGAGCGGCGGAAGTGGAAAGATTCGAAACCCCATGACCCACCTTACACCAAAAAAGGAGAAACGTAAAAAATAAAGTCATGGCAAAAGACATTGTACGCATACTACAGGATGAAGCCGCCATATATGGTGAGCTGATGTCATATCACTACGGTAAAAAAGCGGCCCTGAACTTACTGGACGGCTCTCTCGACCCTACCAAGATATTCTTCCTGCACGAGTTCACCAATCGTAAGAGTGAATACAACACATCAGGAACACTCATCACAGCTACAAACTACGAGGGCAAATTCTTCCTGGTGAAGCATAGCGATTTTGACCAGCACAACGGCACCGATATCAACTCCAAGTACACTACCAACATAGAACCTCTGCTTACGGTATTCAACAACATCGGTAATCGTTTGGCATGTGCCGGCCTTGAGGTAAAACTATGGAGTAACATAGATGTTACTGATGCACTAGATGCAAACATGGATGGCTTGTTGTGTAGTTACCAAATAAAATCAAATTTTTAAATGGCAGGCTTAACACCTCTTCAATCCGCAGTTTTTAATGGTCCCGACATGAAAACCGGGGCGTTGCTTTTTGAAGAATTTGAAAAACTAAAAGAGGAGTTAATAGTGAAGTACGATGAGTTGGGCATGAGGGCATCAGGAGAATTCGAGTCAAGCCTTGAAATAGAAATAACTCAAAATAAAGCATTTCTGTGGGGAGCGCCACACGGTGAACAATTGGAATATGGACGTGGCCCAAATTCTGGTATGTCTGGAAAAAAATGGGAGAATCCATCAGCAGACATTGAGCAGTGGTTAATAGATAAAGGCATAGCGGCAACTGTGGTAAGATATATTAGAGATAAAGGTTCATCAGAAATTATACGAAAAGAAATCGCAAGAAGCTCTTTAGCGTTTCTAATTGCAAGAAAAATAATGAGGGAGGGATGGAAGCGTGAACAATATGGAGGCGTGGAATTAATAAGTCAAGTCATTACTCCTGAACGCATTCAGGCCATTATTGACAAAGTAAGTGATATATATTTAACAGGATTCACCAGTAACCTAGTTACATTTTTAAAAGCACAGGCAGCATGAGTATCATATTTACAAATAATGGCGGCATCAATCAAAATAAGTTAAGGTTAGCTTATAACAACGATGTATTGAGGTTCTACAGCGATATAAACACCTCTCCCGTAGTGTATGCAGAGGTTTGGGCTAAGGCAGGAATGGGATTGCCTGACACTTTTAGGGTAAGGCTGTACCCTGACCCTGGAAACAGGTTCTTCTTAAACCTGAAGCCGTACATCTCAGCGATCATCAACACTACCGGTTTTGAGGACACTTTACAAACCAACCTGCAAACACCAAACCCTAACTCATTTATTTATTCCGCCAATGCCGGGAAGTACCTTGCACAAGTCCTTTATATAAAGGTATTCCACGAAGAAGAGGATGTATTCAGTTCCTCAAGTTATAGCCTTGCCTGGATTGGAGGTGTTGAACAGATATCGGAAAGCAATGCGTTCCTGAAAACAGATTTGCTCCTGCTAACACCTTTCAAAAAAGACAGCGCCAACAGCTACTACCTGAAGTACTGGGAAGGATACCCTTTTGATGTTACTATTTATAATGTATTCACAAGGCTATCTGAAGATGTTGTTACGTTCCTTAACCAAACTAACGGCATAAGCCAATCATTCAGGCCCCCTCTTTCAGATATGCTGTTTGGCCAAGTGTGTGTAACGAGGCTATTCTTTTCAGATGGCCGTACAGATGAGGCTATTGAAACAATTCTCCCTGTTATTGAAGGCACAAACGATATAAAGATATCTTCATATAACAAGGGAGAGGATGATATCAAATACCTAATCCTTGAGAAATCAATGCATAAGTGCGGTGTTTACTTCAAGTGGCTGAACAAATATGGCGGGTATAACTACTGGCTGTTTGAGGACACTGCCGCCATTGACCGTTCATCAAAACAACTTGGAGAGCTAGAGAGGGATAATGCTAATGTAGAAGAAACCCGAAGCCGCACTATACAGATAGGCAAAGAATCACAGGACACCATCAGGGTTGTGGCTGAACTCCTAACAGAAGAGCAGCGTCGGGTTGTGGAGGGTATTATTGACGCCCCGAAGATATATATGTTCACAGGTAAGCCTTTTGCCCAAAATGATTACAATGATTGGGTTGAAGTCTCTTTAAAGACTTCTAATGTCCGGGTGAAGAACCATAGACAGGGCCTTACCAATTTCGCACTTGATTTTGAATTACCAATCCGCTACACACAAACATTATGAGCGCGCTGATATACATAAACGGAAAGCTGCTGGATCTTGAGCCGGGAAGTGTTATTGCGCAAACCAAGCAGATCAATGACCTGAATAGTGTTGATGACAGGCAGTGCAACTTCACCAACAAATTTAAAGTGCCAAAGACGGCCAATAACGTCAAGTCTTTAGACTTCCTTACTTTAACAGGCAACAGGTCCTTAGTGCCGTATCAAAAGAATGAGTGCAGCCTGTATAGCAGTAACGGTGAATGTTTTGTTTACAAAGGTTGGGCTGTTGTTACTGATGGCGGCGAATATTACGATGTGGTTGTCTATGACGGTATAATTGACCTTTATAAAGCCATCGAGAATAAGGTTCTTTCTGATTTAGGTTCTCAACCGGGACAACCGCTATACGAGCTTAACCACCTTAAGACCGTTACCAATGTTATTGCCTCGTGGGTTGAGGATAAGCCTTACCGCTACATATTGGCAGACTACAACGGAGACAATGGCGATACTGCCAACGGTGTAATTAATATAGATTACCAGGTGCCGTCTGTAAATGTCAAATGGCTATGGGGTAAAATATTCGAAGTGTACGGCTTTGCTTATGCAGGAACAATTTTTGAAACAGAAGACTTCTCAAACCTGTGGATGACATTTCCAAAAGGCCAGGCTATTGCCGGTGAGAACGACCATCTTATTTTTGATGCAGATGATTATTCATTCGAAAGCCCGTCAAACGCTTACTATTATGCTAAGTTCAATTCTGCTATTGTGGATGAGTTGCAGGGAGATGTAGGAGGTGTCCACATGACTATTGCCGAAACTGCAACGTATCGGATTGATATCAAAGGAACCTTGTTTGGACACGTTAATGAAATTCAAAAAGATGCCCGTATAAGAATATGCAAAAACAGTATTGGCGAAAATCCTGGCGAAGCTTTCCTGAGCGCTGTGTTTGATACTAACGGCAATTATGTGTTAGGCGAAGCCGCTGATAATATACCGCACGGGGATGAGTTTCAGTTGGAGTCCGCATCTTTCCAACTTGAAGCTGGCGAAAGCCTCTGTATAGTTATCACCAGGAGCGAAAACGGCGAGGGTGGTTTTATTCTGTATGAGAGCGATGATAATGTTCTTGATGTACAGCTTTACCGCGTGGACCCGAATGTAATTGACTTCACCGAAGCTTTTACCGATTTTGCCATCAAAGACTTTATCAACGAGATAACGCATCGCTTCGGGCTTACCATGTACTCCAACAACGTTACCAAAGTGTACGAGTTCCTCACTTTGGAAGAGCAGCTTATAACAGCGCCTGCTGTAAACTGGAGCGATAAGCTGGCCAAGAAAGTAAAGGAGGATTATATCTATGGCAATTATGCCCAGCGCAACTGGTTCCGTTACAATTACAACGATAAGGAAGCTGACCATAATGACTGGTACATTGACGTAGAGAATGTCAACCTTCAGGGAAGCAAGGATGTTATCAAGTCAAGGATATATAGTCCTGAACGGTTAAAATCTACCTTCCTGCAAAACGACCCGTCCAACATATACAAGCTGTGGGAAAAAGAGCCTGTAGAAGACAGTAATGATATTAACTACAAGATTCTTGACAAACGGTATTACTTCATAAAGTCCAGCCTGCGAACCATGCCTCTTCACCTGGAGTCTAAAATGCTCACAACCGAGGGTAATGTGATGTACTACTACAAGGAAAACTACGTGGGTTTAAAGTGGCACGAAGTCATAGAGAAGTACTACCGGACATTGTCGCAGGTGTTGAGCCTATCTCAGATAGTAACAGCTGACCTGTACCTGAAAGATACCGACATCACCAACTTCGACTTCAGGAAGCTATACTACTTTGAGCAGTTCGCCTCTTATTTCTACATGAACAAGATAAACAATTATATATCGGGTAAGCCCGTGAGGTGTGAGATGGTTAAAGTACATAGGGGGCAGGTGTTACCACCGCCGACGGTGGCTATCAGGATAACTAAAGTCGAAATTGACGATTATAATGTTTCCACTTTCTTTGATTTAGCGATTGACATTCCAACGCTTGTTTTTGAATATTCAACAGATCAGGTATTTTGGAGCCAGTTACAATTTGACTACGACCAAAACCCATTCAACTATTCGCCATCATCGCCAATCACCTGGTACATCAGGTTAAAGGCGGGAACCGAATATTCGAACATTGTCTCATTCACATTACCCTCAAACGAAACAATAACACCATAAGCCATGGCGGGAGAAAGAATAAATTTAGCTAGCCTTGACCTTGATACACAGGGACTGATAAAGGCTGCAATGGATAGCCGTAAGGCCATTCAGCAGTTAAGGGATGAGCAGAAGGACCTAAAGTTAACAGGAGAAGAGAATTCTGCCCAGTTCATAAGGAATGAAGTAGAAATAAAAAGATTGTCACAAGCCTACAATCAACAATCTGCTGCCATAAGGTCGCAGGTAACTGAGGCAGGCAAACTGTCAAGTATTGAAGAGGCAATAACAAATGCAATGGAAAGGCAATCAGTTACAGTAGATGAGGCAAGGGCCCAAAACAGGGAGCTTATAAAACTTAGGAATGGGGTTAATGCCACAACAGAAGAGGGTAAGAGACTGATTGATGAAATGAATGCCCGGATTGATGAAAATACAGATTTCATTAAGGAAAATACAAGCGCATACGAGCAACAGAAAATGGCCATCGGTGGTTACAAAGACCAAATAGTTGATGCATTTCAGGAAATAAACCTGTTCAACGGCGGCCTTTCAGGTTTTATAATGAGGTCACAGGAAGCCGGGGGTACGGGAACATTACTTACTAATTCGTTCAAAGGCATAATTGCAGGCATTGGCGGAATGACTAAAGCTTCCCTCGCTTTCCTTGCTACTCCGTTAGGCGCTTTCCTTGGCGCATTGGCCCTAACAATAGGGGCAGTTGTAGGAGCGTTTAAATTCATGAAATCATCCATGAATTCTACAGAAGAGGGAAGCGCACGGCTTGCAAAAGTTACCGGGGCTGTGAGAGGGATATTTGAGGGCCTGTGGAAAGTGATAAAGCCTTTAGGTGAATGGATGGGAGCCGTGTTTATAGCAACGGTAGAAACCTTAGGTATAGCCTTAGAGAAAGTAATGGAAGGCATCGCAAGAGCCTTAGACTTCTTAGGGTTTGATGAAACGGCAGCAGATCTTAGAGGGTTTACAGAAACGGTAAAAGCATCTTCACAGGCGTCAGCTGATCTGGCGAAAGCTGAAATAGAGCTTGAAAAAGCTCAGCGTAAATCAAGGCTCACCCAGCTTGAATACCAAAAGCAGGCTGAAAAGTTAAGACAACAGCGAGATGATGAAAGCAAATCCATTGAAGAAAGGATTGCGCTTAACAATCAGTTAGGGGTTGTGCTTAAGAAACAGCTGGCCGATGAGATGGCCATTGCACAAGAAGCCCTTAGGGTTGCAGAGCTTCGTATAAAAGCTGAGGGCAAAACCAAAGAAGCTTTGGATGCTCAGTCAGCGGCCTTAACTGAAATAGCAGACATTCAGGAGCGCATCACCAGCCAGGAGTCGGAGCAGTTGGCAAACCTGAATTCATTACGTAAAGAAGCTGCCGAAAAAGAGAAAGAGCGCATCAGGCAAATGCAGGAGGCCCGTCAAAAGGCACTTGAAACGTATGCTGAAAAACTTAACCTTGAGCTTGAACTCTTTGAAACGTTGCAGGATAAAAAGAACAAATCTCTAGATGAGCAGTTTGCTTATGCTGAAGAAGTGCTTAACCGCCAACTGGAAATCAATCAGGCAGAGTATAATGCTTCAGAGAAAACCGCCAACGACAAACTTCAACTTGAAATAGCCAACAACGAGGCCCTTAATACTTATAGGGATGCACAACATGACCTGGTAGTTGCAAATGCCGAAAGGGAACTGAAGCTATTTATGGACTTAAACAAGTCAAAGCTTGACAGCAATAAGTTCCTGAATGATGAAATGTTGAAGCAAGAGCTTGAGCGCATGAACAATACAGCTCAGGCTCAAAAAGACCATCAGCAAGTTTTATTCGACAATGAAAAAATAAGCCAGGAAGAATTGAATGCTGCTTTGCTTGAGATAGACAACAGCAATTACACCGCCCAGCAGGAGCTAATAAAGCAAAGAGAGACTGCCGAAACCGAAAGAAAGCTACTGGACCTTGAGAATAAAAAAGCTGCCGGCCAGCTTGCTTTTGAAGAGCAAATGGAACTTGACCTCGAGCGGCTTGAAATCCAAAGGCAGCAGGAAATTGAAGCAGCCGAAAAGACAGGTGCAGACATTACCCTTATAAAAGACAAATATGCTAAAGCCGCTAAAGATATCGAACTGGCTAAAGAGATGGTTATTCGCCAGCAGTACGCAGACACTTTAGGGCAGGCTTCTGAGCTTCTCGGTAAAAAGACTGCATTAGGCAAAGCAGCCTCGATAGCTGAGGCGCTAATCAACACATACAACGGCGTAACCCAGGTATGGGCTTCAGATAGTATCCTTCCTGAACCGCTTGCCACGGTTGCAAAAGGTGTGAGCACCGGTGTTGTACTTGCTTCGGGGCTTAAGGCAGTGTCATCGATGAAGCAAACGAACGTGCCTAAAGCTGAAAAAGGTGCGTTGTTCAGCATAGGCGGCAAAAGACACTCAGCGGGCGGCACAATGTTCACTGGTGCAGATGGCACACAGTTCGAAGCTGAGCAGGGAGAGCTAATCGGAGTAATGAACAGAAACGCGGCCCGTCACTTTATGGCTTTCAATAATGCGTTCCCTGCAGGATCCGGAATATCACCATCCAACTTCTTTGCTTCGGGGGGTATAGTGAACCGACAGCCGGCAGTGCAATCGCTGAACATTGATGATCTGGCCGCAAAAATAGCTGAAGCCAATGCCAGCATCCCTGCCCCTGTTGTCGCTGTTCAGGATATAGTTACAGAAGGCAACAGCTACGTACAGGTAAGAAATGGTGCAAGTTTTTAAACATGAATGTTAAAGTAATACTTACCGGGTGGAAAAACTTCATTGATAAAAGTGAAGTAGTTGAGCAGGTAGCCAAAGATCGTGCGGCTATCTGTTCAGCTTGCCCTCATGCAAAACAAGGCAAAATACTGGCTTTTATAAAAGATACGCTCAAAGAAGTAGAAGGAGCCTACTGTGACCAATGCGGATGCCCGTTATCCGCAAAGGTGCGCTCCAGTGATATTTGTCCGAAACAAAAATGGTAAATGAGCCGTTATGAAACAATCACAACATTAGGAGATGAATTTATTAAGCTGATGAGTAAAAGCCTTATACCTGTACACATCCTGGACTGGAAAGTACTTTATGAGGCTTACCTGATTGAACGAACTAAATGCAAGAAGACGGAGGCTATAGAAATAGTGTGTGCTCAATACGATGTCAGCAGAAGACAAATGTTTTATATTGTAGAATTCATGGAAGGGGCTTAATGAAAAAGCCCTTTTATTTTTTTGTCTGCCTTTACCTGCTCGTAAGATTTGGGTTGTTCAAAAGGAACCCCGGGCACATTATTCCTATCCATCCATTCGAGATAGTCTTTGTACTGTTCATCTTCTTTCAGCATCTGCACATGAGCCTTGACAAAGATATTGTTTTGCAGATTCCTTCTTTTTTCGGATGCTTCCATTTTACGTAACCCTGCTTTGGCCATCTTTTGTATTAAAAACGCCAAACCACCTATAATGCAGAAAAATAGTAAAATCCCTAATATGAAGTTCATAACACAAATATAGTGCAAAAACCATTGCACTAAACAAAAAAATGCCCTGTCTAATTTTACTCACATGATAGGAAGCATTTACATAACAGGGCAAATTGGCACCTACGACAATGTTCCGGGTGTTGAATTGATTGATGTTATTACACAGGTAAAGAAACAGCCCGACGCATTAGAGTTCAATGTACATATAAACTCTGAGGGCGGTTTGGTAGATGTAGGTTTTGACATTTACGACTATCTCAAAACCTTGGGGAAACCCATTACTACGATTGGTAGCGGGATTGTTGCTTCTGTAGCCACCGTAATATTCATGGCCGGAGACAAGAGGATTGTAAGGGAGAACACTCCTTTTATGATACATCTGCCTTGGGGAGGCTCAATTGGTACAGCAGATGAACTTGAGCTGTTTGCCGATGAATTGCGGGCTGTGGAAAAGAGAATGATTTCATTCTATACAAAGGCCTTGAGCATTGACGAAGCCGCCATCACCCCTCTTCTGAAAAATGAAACCTGGTTGACCATGCAGAATCTACAGGACTTAGGCTTCATCACTTCCGCCCCTGTAGCGGCTGCCGCTAAAACGTATTTTAAAAAACCCAATAATAATATGACTGGAACATTTACCGAAAAAGACAAAAACTGGATGGAGAGCTTGTTTGAAAGGGTTCTTGGAAAAAGCAAGAAACCCGATATCCTGAACAAGGTTGTACAGGATGCCAACGGTGCCAGCATTGACTTTACCGACCTGCCGGATGACGGTGTGATTGAGGTAGGTCAGATGGCCACTATCGACGGAGAGCCTGCAAATGGCGAATATGTAATGCCGGATGGTTTTACCTATGTGTTTGAGGCGGGAGAGCTAAAGGAGATTAAAGACCCTGAAGGAGACGAAGAATTAGCCCAACAGGTTGCCGCGCTTACAGAAGAGAACGAACAGCTTACGGCTGAACGCGACGAGGCAGTTCAGGCTTTAGCAACAATGAGAAAAGATGTGGAAGAATTGAAAAAACAAATCTTCTCAAAGTACAAACCTGAAGGTAAGAAGCCTCAGGCCTCAAACAAGAGGCAAAACGAGCCTGTTGACAGGGCTGCCGGCGCAAGAGAGTATCTTAACAAAAAACGAAATAAGTAATGGCTGTAATTAATGCAGAAGATTTAACGCTGAACCCAAGGGAGGTTGAGACAGCGAGTGCGATAATCTTTGAAAGGGTTTTTGATGAATCAGACCTTCAGGAATATCACGAGGTGGAGACAGGCATTGACATGACCACGCAAATTGTATTTGCAGGTAGAATTGGCTTGCTTGGTAAAAAGACAACAGGTTGTACACCAAACACAGCTGAGGGCATGGCCCTGACTGAAAAGTTTTGGACTCCCGTTATGGAAGATTTCAGGTTAAGCCACTGTCAGGTGGATATGCCGGCGCTTTTGAAGATATTCAAAAAGGCTCAAAAAATTAACCCTGATTTCTTTGACATGGTAGGTTCTGAAGAGTTCGGGATAATTATCGCAGCCGTAGAAAAGGCAATGCTTGAGAATATTCACAGGAAAGCATGGTTTAACGACACTGCTGCTGATGTGGTGGCCGAAGGCGGGGTTTTCAAAGCAGGAACCGACCTTGGTTATTGGAACTCATTCGATGGTTTATTCAAACAGATATTTGCTGATATAAACTCAGGAGATTCTAACTACGTTGCCATAACCGCAAACGCGGGAGCTAACTATGCTGCCCAGGCTCTTGCTGAAGATGCTGCATACGAAACATTTGAGAAAATGACCGTAGCGGCAGATGAGAGACTTGCATCTTCAGATGAGAAGTTCATCCTGGCAACAAGGAGCCTTGCAGACAACTACCGTGCAACGCTGAGGAATAAATCACTTGGTAGCGGCTTCCTTGAAAGGACCGAAAACGGAACTCCTAAACTTTACTTCGATGGCATTGAGGTAAAAGTGCGCTACGACTGGGACAGGTACATCAAAGCATACCAGGATAACGGTACAAAATGGAACTTACCTCATAGGGCCGTAATGACCGTTAAGGAAAACATTCCTATTGGTACTTTAAGTGAAGAAGACCTTAAGAAGTTAGACGTGTTCTATGACAGGACTCTTAAAACTAACTTTATGGATGCTGCCTACACTATCGACGCGAAACATCTTGAAAACTATCTAACAGTAGCAGCTTATTAAGCTGCTACTTGTTTAACCTTAAATACAAAAGATCATGCCGATAGATTGTACAGGAAACTTAACCGCAGATATATTGTTTGATTGCCTCAACTCCCCTGTAGCGGGAATTGAGCAGGACATTGTCCTAATCAATCAGGCAGATATAGATACTATCACCACAACTACAGATGCCAGTAACAGGGCGTTGCTGACAAACCTACAGCTTAAGGCCGGTAAGACCGGCTACAAGCTTACCGGCGTTAAGCAGGCCAACGGTAAAGCGTGGGAGTTGGTGAAAAAAGAAAATGCTCCTGATAAGTTTAAGCACACCCTTTCGGGGGTAATCTTTAACCCATCAGCAGCAAACAAGAACCAGGCTGCAAACTTAGCCCTTGGCGCCAAGTACGTTGCTGTTGTTGAGCAGAAATGGAAAGGCACTGACAGCGAAGACGCTTTCGAAGTTCTTGGATTGCGTTCAGGACTTGAGCTTATGACCATGACCAACAACTCAAAGGAAAATGACAACATGATATTGTTTGAGCTTGCCTCTGCAGACGGTTATGAAGAGCCAACAATGCCGATGACACTGCTTGATACAGATTACGCCACTACTAAGACCGCGTTCACTAACAAATTCGTTCAGGCATAATGGATTTCACAATAATGGATGCCGGTACCATCATGTCCGGGACCGCGAAAGATGGTGCCAGGTATCTTGAATTGTTTCTAAAGGAATACTCAAAGCTATTTTCCACTACAGTCAATCCCGGATGCAATAAGTGTATAGCTGAATACCTCACTAAATACAAAGCAAAGATGAAAAAATCAACTAATAACTCCGGATATGTCCTGTTAGAGAAATATAACGGACTAATGTGGCCGTTTGGTTCACAGCAAGGTTATACTAATGACACTATCACTGCAAAGCAGGGCAAATATCTTCTTGACAACCACCCTAAAGGTGCAGGGCTGTTTGAAAAGATACCTTCTGACACAGAATCATCTGCGGATGACCTCACCGAAGAGCAAAAGCTTGAAGCCAACGTGAAAAAAGCCCAGGATGCAGTCGACAACCTGAAGCAAAACAGCAGGAAAACCACAAAAGAAGCGGCTCACAAGGCTCTTGACGATGCTAAAAAAGCCCTTGCAGATTACCAGGCAACCAATGCCGGCCAAAAAGCCCCTGAAGAGTTTGAAGTAGTTCTTACAGAAGATCACTTTGAGGACACGGAGGAATTGACCGAAGCGGGGTATGCCGTTGGTGATATTGTTATTGCCACACATAATGAAGATGGTGAAACCTTAAACATAATCAGGAAAGCCGAAAAAGAGTAACCCATGAAAACCCTGCTAATAGACGTTTGGAAAAGGCTAACGCCATGGAACAAGTCTGTTGATGTTTACGCTAATGATACTGATAACGCCTATCCTGAACGCATGGATAGGCTTATTAATAATAGCGTAACCGCAAAGTCAGCAGCTGCCATCATGGTGCAGTACCTTATTGGCAAGGGTTACGGAGAAGAAAACGATAAGATTGTTGTCAACAAAGACAAGAACCTAAAGCTTGCCGATTTTGCTGATGATGTGGCCGATGACCTTGTAAAGCAGCGAGGTGTTTTCATCCACATTAACTGGAATGCGCTGTATCAAATCACCGACTTCTGTGTTTTGCCTTTTGACTGGTGCAGACTAGGCAAAGCTGACAGCAACGACTATTCAGGGAAGGTGGCAATCAGCAAAGACTGGGCTAAGCCAAAGAAATCTGAAATACAGCTTATTGATGTTTACAACCCTCGCAAAAAAGTAATTGACGCGCAGGTTGAGAAAGCCGGTGGATGGGAGCATTACAAAGGGCAGGTGTTGTTCATTAACATGGACACTAAACTATTATACCCTCTTTCCCGTATTGACAGCGTGGCTGAAGATTGCGATAGCGAGGCCCAGGCATCAACCTACAAGAACAGGTTATTACGCAAAGGCTTCTTTGGAAACACTTTGGTTGTAACGCGGCCATTAGTTGGTGAAGGGCTTGAACAAGGCAGCAAAGAATATCTTGAGGCAGAAAGCGAGAGGGAACGTTTCCAGCAAGCTATAAGAGACAGCCTTGGCGCTGACAATGTTGGCGGCGTTTTATGTCTTGAAATGGATTTTGCCGGGGAGAAACTTGAAGATGCTATACTGATAAAGCAGATTGAGAGTAAAATTGACGATAAGCTCTTCAATTATACTGAAAACAGCGTGAGAGAGAACATTCTTATTGCTTTCAACAACCTGCCGTCAGGGCTGATAAAAACAAGCGACAACGCCATGTTTGGCAATTCAGGTGAAGCCATCCTTGAAATGAAGCGTACCTATTGGGAGAACACTACGAAAGAGCGGAACCTGCTTACATCCATATTGAATTTATTGCTTGAGAAGTCTGCGGATCATTCACAGGTAAAAGTAACGCCATTGAGGCTTATCACTGAAGATGAGCTTACAACC
>Ga0196976_1000684_pt1 | contig 19854 bp, 16 predicted proteins | sample S3v_513CmetaG_FD_148644 | JGI IMG/M metagenome (GOLD analysis project Ga0196976, IMG submission 148644) | Soil microbial communities from Anza Borrego desert, Southern California, United States - S3+v_5-13C | ecosystem: Environmental > Terrestrial > Soil > Desert | place: USA: California...
AAGCGGGTCACAACTCCTGCCACGCAGCCGCCCGTACCGACGGACGTGCGTTAACCGTGAGCCTTTAGCTCCCGCCCCTCCCTTCGGGGAGGGGCTTTTGTGTTCTACAATCGCGCAGAGAGTTCACGTGCGCATTTATAAATACATTCTGCTGAATGCGGCTGCCCTGCTCCTGGTTGCGGCCTGCGGGGTGGTGGGCTTTCGCCTGATCGAAGGGTGGAACTGGTTCGACAGTTTCTACATGGTGCTGACCACGTTCACCACGATCGGCTACATGGAAGTGCATCCGCTCTCGCCGACTGGCCGCGTATTCAATGTTTTTCTGATCATCTCCGGTGTGGTGCTCGTGTTCCTGCTGATCGGGTTCCTCACACAGGCGATGCTAGAATTCGAGCTCAGCAGCTTCTTCGGAAGGCGAAGGATGGAACGCGATATCAGCCGGCTCAGGGGCCATTACATCATCTGCGGCGCGGGACGAGTTGGCCGCTCGGTAGCGCGCGAGTTGGCGCGAAAGCCGGTACCGTTCGTTGTCATCGATAACAACGAAGTCAAGATGCAGAAGTACCTGGGCGAGCGGTGGCTGTCCATTATCGGCGACGCGACGCAGGAGAGCGTGCTGCGTGAAGCACAGATCGAGCACGCCGCAGGACTGGTGGCGGCGGCGACGACGGACGCAACGAACATCTATATCGTTCTGACCGCGCGCAGCCTGAACCCCGACCTGAAAATAATTGCGCGTGCGAGCGAAGAAGATGCTGAGAAGCACCTGAAGAGCGCCGGTGCGAACAAGGTCATCTCGCCTTACGCGTTCGCGGGAAGTCGCATTGCGCAGTCATTCCTTCGCCCTCACGTGCTGGAATTCATTGACTCGGCGACGGTGCATCTTGGCGTGGACCTCGAGATATCGCAGGTGCACATACAACCTGAGTCGAAGTATGTCGGTCAGTCGCTGGCCGCATCGAACATCCGGCACGACCCCGGTGTGATCGTGCTTGCGATAAAGCGAGGGGGTCAGATGTCGGTGGGCCCGTCGAAGGACGACCTGATGCAGCCAGACGATTTCCTGATCGTGATGGGCGAACCTGCGGCCATTCGGAAGTTCGAAGAGGAAGCGGCGGCAAGAGCCCGCGTCTGACATGAAGATCACGACAGCCGAAGAAATGAGAGGGATAGACCGCGCGACTGCCGAGCGATTTGGCGTGCCGACACTGACCCTCATGGAGAATGCCGGCACTGCCGTAGCGAACGCCGCGGTGGAGTGGTTCCCGAAAGCACGACGGATCGTCATTGTATGCGGGAAGGGAAACAACGGCGGAGATGGATTCGTCGCTGCGCGAAAGCTCGTCGAAGCCGGCAAGGATGTTGCGACGCTGCTGCTCGCCGACCCGGCCGAGGTCGGAGGTGATGCCAGTGAGATGTTGTCGAAAATCAACTCACCTTTGCATCAGGTTCGGTCCGGAGAGGAAATCGGGCGATATCTGGCGGAAGCTGACCTCATCATCGACGGCATCCTGGGAACGGGTTTCCGCCCACCGGTGAGCGGCCTCTACTCTGAGGCGATACAAGCAATCAATTCCGCCACAGCTCCAGTCCTCGCAATCGACATTCCATCCGGGGCGGACGCCGACGCAATGGCCCCCGCTGGGGATGCGCTGATTGCACGGGCTGACTGCGTTGTGACGTTCACCGCGCCGCGTCCGGCTCACATATTTGCGCACTTCACGCGAGGACGAACGCGCGTTGTATCGATTGGTTCGCCGAATGAGGCTGTCACGTCTGAGCTTGGCATGCAGGTCATCAGCGCGGCTGACTTTTCGGAACTGCTGAAGCCGCGCTCGCCTGAAGGGCACAAGGGCAAGTACGGCCACGTACTTGTCGTTGGCGGCTCGCTTGGCAAGACTGGCGCCGCAGGGATGGCAGGGTTGAGCGCGCTGCGCGCTGGAGCCGGTCTGGTCACGATTGCCACCGCCCGCTCGGCACAGGCGATGGTTGCTGCCGTTGCGCCCGAACTCATGACCGAACCACTGGCAGAAACCGGCGCAGGAACGATATCACTTACGGCGCTGGAGTACGGACGTCTCGACCGTCTTGTGCGGCAGAAGGACGTGCTCGCAATCGGGCCTGGGATTTCGCGCCATACGGATACGGAACAGTTCGTCCGCGCAGTGGTGCCGAGATACAAAGTCCCAACCGTGATCGATGCCGACGGATTGAATGCATTCGAAGGACGCACAGAGGAGCTGGACGGAACCGACAGGGTACTCGTGCTCACGCCCCATCCGGGCGAGATGGCAAGGTTGACTGGCCTTTCGACGGCTGAAATCCAGCAGGATCGGATCAGTACGGCGCGAAAGTTCGCCATCGAGCACAAGCTGTATCTCGTTCTCAAAGGTCATCGAACAATCGTTGCGATGCCCGACGGTTGTGTGTGGGTGAATCCGACGGGAAATCCGGGAATGGCCACGGGGGGCACAGGAGACGTTCTGACCGGTCTAGTTGCCGGCTTGCTCGCACAATCGGGCTCCGACGCCGCGCGTGCGGTGATTGCGGGCGTGTACCTGCACGGACTGGCGGGCGACATCGCATGCGAGCGCATGGGAGAGCAGGCGATGATAGCAACGGACCTGATTGCGGCGATGCCGGAAGCAATTCGTCGCGCTAAAGCACAGGCGAACGACGCACATTTCGAGTTTTGAACGAGGGAGGCTGCCCTGACGCAGGAGATCACAACCCGGTCTGCCGACGAGACCATTGACGTTGGACGCAAGATTGCACAAATGCTGCGTCCGCCGAAGCTTGTCCTGCTTCGCGGCGACCTGGGTGCAGGCAAAACGACACTGGTGAAGGGAATCGCCGAGGCATTCGAGGCCGCCTCGCAAGACGACGTCACCAGCCCAACGTTCACGCTTATTCACGAGTACCGCGGGCCACGTGCGACGGTCTATCACATCGACCTGTATCGGATCGAAAGCGAGCGCGACCTTGCGACCCTCGGATTGGACGATCTGCTTGCGGAGCCAGACAACGTGCTGCTCATCGAGTGGGGAGAGAAGTTTCCGCGATTCGTGCGAGAACGCGATGTCGAGATTGCAATCGATCGACTGGGCGACACGGAACGGAAGATTGCGATCACGTCTGCAACAACCGGGTAAATGCGGGATCGGGCAATCGGGGAATTGGGGAAATCGGTACTGCTCGTTGCTTGTTGTTTCGCAGGGGCGGGTGCTTAGCCCGTGATGACCGCGCCCCTGGAACCTTTCTTCCTGACGCGGGTTGCTAGAAGCCCATGATGTTGTACCCGCAATCGACGTAGATCGTCTCGCCTGTGATTCCGGTGCTCAAGTCGGACGCAAGGAACGTGGCGGTGGTTGCGACCTCGGACACTTCCACATTGCGTTGAAGTGGAGCTTTCTCCGCCTGGGCGCCCAGCATGTCACCGAACCCTGCGATGCCGCGAGCGGCAAGGGTCTTGATTGGACCGGCAGAGATGGCATTCACACGGATCTTGCACTTGCCAAGATCGTAGGCGAGGTAGCGAACCGTAGCTTCCAGTGCGGCCTTCGCCACGCCCATCACGTTGTAATGCGGAACTACCTTCTCGGCACCGTAGTAGCTGAGCGTCATGATGCTCCCGCCACCGGTCATCAGCGGAGCAGCGGCGCGGGCCACCGCGATGAGCGAGTAAACGCTTACGTCATGCGCGATGCGGAAGCCGTCGCGTGATGTGTTGACGAACTCGCCTCGGAGTTCTTCCGCAGGAGCATAAGCGACACTGTGCACAAGAATATCGAGCTTGCCGAAGCGGGTCTTCAACTGCTGGAACAGAGCTTCAATTTCGTCGTCTCGCGATACGTCGCACTGGAATGCTTCAGCGCCGGGGAGACTGAAGATAAGGTCAGCCGCCTCCTGGCGGAGGCGCTCATTCTGGTACGTGACCGCCAGGCGCACACCCGCCTCCTGAAGCTTTTGGGTGATACCCCAGGCGATGCTGCGCTTATTTGCGACACCGAACACGACAGCGGTCTTGCCTTGAAGATTCAGTGACATATCCTCTCTTTAGTACAGAAGAACTAGAAGGCCGGGGGCACCGATACAAGCGCAACCTAAGTTACCTGATTTCGTCCGCAACTTCATACGCGAGTTGCACGTGTGGCGTGCGCGCGAATCGTAGGGCCGTAAAGAGCGCCGCTCCGTAGCATCCGCCAATCAGCAGGATGGCCGCGGTAAGACTCCACCTGTGAGCCATCATGCCCACGATCGGGCTCAAGCTCACTTGCAGGGCCGTTGCGGCGAGCGCGAATGCGTTCTGTACGCGGCCCATGAAGTGCTTCGGCACAATCTCCATCATGCTGCTGGTCAGCGCGACCCCGCCGATTCCTCTCGCGGCACCTGCTGCGAAGAAGCATGCAACAGCAACCGCGAGCCAACGCGAGAACGGCAGTGCACTCAAACTGATGGCAAGTACCAGCATGCATACGACAATCACGCGGGCACTACCAAGTTTCGGAAGCAATCGAGCAGCAGCTACAGCGCTCAGAAATGCGCCGACACCCCAACCGGCATTGAGCCAACCATAACCTACAGCTCCCGCGTGCAGCAAGCGTTCACTTACGGGAGCACCTACAACGTTCTGGGTCATCATGCCGCCGATGAAGAGCGCCCACGTGATTCCCAGAAGAACGAGCCTCGGCTCCGTCCTGAGATAAACGAAGCCCTCACGCATCTCGTGAAAGAAGCGCGAGACGGCGCTCTTGTCCACGTGATGGTGGTGCACCTGCGCCACCACATGCCGACCCTTACGCACTCCCAGATAGCAGAGGAACGAGAGCAGGTACGTGCAGAAATCGATCAGCAACACTCCGCTGAGGCCAACCGTGTTGTAGATGAATCCGACGATGCCTCCGGCAATGAGCCATCCACCTTGCACCCCTGCCATCAGAAAGGCGTTCGCGTGGGCGTACTCGGTATCCGGCGTCAGCTCCTGGATGAGAGCAGTGATCGTTGGCCAGAACATCCAGAAACCTGCAGAGACGAGGATGTTCATGGCATAGAGATGCCAGAGCGCAACTTCGCCCCGAAGAGCCAGTACGGCGACGCCGAGGATGATGAGGGCGCGGCCGGCATCGAGGATCATCACAAGGCGACGCCGGTCCTCGCGGTCGATCAGAACGCCGCTAAAGGGCATCATCAACATCGCGGGGATGGTCTGGAGCACGACGAGGGCGGCCAGCGACACCTCGGAGTGAGTCGCCTGAAGGATGTACCACGTGACCGCGGCTGAGTTCATGCCGCTGCCGAGCATGGAAATTACATTGGCAGCAAAAACCAGCCTGAGAGGCTTTACTCGAAGCACACTACGCACATGAACCAATGTAATGGAAACGGAGCACCGGACGTGATGTATTCTTGTCCGCGTTCTCTGCCACCGAGTGGGCGTCGGGAAATTCCAAAGTGGGAATCATCGCGCAGAGAACACGGAGCGGGCCGAAAACCGAACGCATCTATATGGCAGGTGGCTATTGAGACACTCGCGTAAGAAAGTTTTCGGGTTGGCGGCGGCTTTCCTATGCCTTGCCGGATCGCTCGACGCCCGGAAGCAACCCGCGTCGATTCCGGTGCGGCATGCTTTCTTCCAGGGAAGAGTTGTCGATTTCGTGCCGGCGCACGTATCGCGTGGCGAGTCGTTTCAGTTCGGACCGTGGAACTTCGGCAGGAAGATATCGCGTCCGCGACCCCAAGATCAGCACCCGAATCTCTACATCGTGGTGCCGGGCGGCCAGAACACGAGGCAAGGTTTTGAGCGATACAGCCATAACTGCATCCTGAACTGGCTACCAAAGGGCGAAGGCTCCGCGGACTGGGACATTTACTACGCCTTCATACTCGATCCAACGTTGGAGATCGACTTTCGAAGCGAAAAAGAACTGCTCATCGCGGCGCAGGAGGTCTTCGCCCCCGCCCCCACCTTCCGGCTTGAACAGAGCCCAGCGTTTGCCATGCTGAAAGAGCAGTTGAACATCTCGTCGCTGGAGAGCTTGTCCAAGTACCGTCACCCCGACGGCACGTTGCCGGGGGTTCTGATTGTTCCGGCGCGTGCGACCGTGCGCGCAACCGTTGACGACCCGGCTGAACCGAAAAGCGCTGCCGACGCCCGTCGGTAACATCCTGTTCTATATCGCTTCTGACTTTGCCCTGCGCTCGGGTGAGGCAAGTGCGCTATCAGCCGTGAGCATGGTCGCGTTATACTGCTGCTTCACTCACAATGAATGCGGGGGACGTGTGCTGAAGAGTCTCTTCAAGAAGGAAAAGCAGGAACACAAGATCATGCGCCAGGTCGAGGCGAGGGGCGAGTGGTTGCAGCCCGAATACCACCGACCAACGCCGGAGTGCCCGCATCCGGAGCGCTGGAGCATGTACGACTCGATGACGGCCGAGTACGAAGTGCTTGAGTTCCTGCGAGCCCTGGTGACCACGATCAAGCCAAGTCTTGTGGTCGAGACCGGGACATTCCTGGGCGTTAGCACGATATGGATTGCGCGTGCGCTGCGCGAAAACGGGTTCGGCCGCATCATCACTTGCGAGTACGATCCCGAGGTCTTTGCGAGAGCAAAGGCGAAGATTGAAGCCTCGGATGTAGCTGACCTCATCGAGTGCAGGAATGAATCGAGTCTCGACATGAAAGTCGAGGGCACGATCGACTTCCTCTTCAGCGACAGCGATATGCCAATCCGAGAACAGGAAGTGCGCCGTTACCTGCCACAGTTGAACCCATGCGGTGTGATCGCCATGCACGACGCCAGCTCGCACCTGAAGACCGTCAGGGACGCAGCGCTGAAGCTTGAAGCCGAGGGCCTGATCTCAGTTGTCCTGCTGCCGACCCCGCGCGGGCTTGTGCTGGCTCAGAAGAGGGAAGGGCGAAAGTAGTCGGAATGGACGCGGTATCTACTGCGGCCGCAAGTTTTCACCGAGCCGCATCACCGATTGCTCCGGCTTGTCGCTCCGAAAACGTATCAGGACAGGAGATCCCTGGCTGAAGTAGCGGGAGAACTGTTCTGCTTCCTGCTCGCCCACAAACGGCATCGCATGAAAGCCTGAGTAGTACTCGCCGCACACCGCGTATGAGTACGCCAGCCTGAGTACCCACAGGTGTTCTGGGAAAAGCAGAGTCCACGTGCTGCCGACAGTTCCCACCTCCACTGACTGAAGGTAGCCCTGTACACAGGTCCATGCTTCGCTGCGTCTGCTCCGGCGTGATTCGGCAGCATTACGGTAGAACCATAAGGCGGGTCTCGCGAAAATGGTGACGACGAAGTACATCAGCAGTCGTACGAGTACGTCCATCGCCTTGCCCTACTTCTTCAGCAGTTCCTGTGAGAGCAGGTGTGCCTTGTTGGCCAGGTTGTAAGAGCGCTCGAAGTCCCCGTCCTTGTCCGCTGCGCGCGCCTGCGCCATGAAATTCCGTATCTGCTGAACGATTCCTTCTTCCTGCGCATTCAGCAAACGGTTCACGTTCTGGAGATTCTTCTCCGTGTTAACCAGCAGTTCCGCCGTGGCGCGCTGCTGCTGTTTCGCAGCATCGGTCGAGATACTGGCCGAGAGCGCTCCCGTCTGCCCGGATGCCGCACTGCCGTCTTTCACGATCACTTTCGCAGGCTGTTTGGGCGGAGCAGGCTTTCGCGCTACGGCGCGCTTTGGTGCCGGCTTCGGCTTGACAGCTGTTGCCGCCGGTTTTTGCTCTTCGGTCTTCGGGACTGTTTGTTCAGGCTGAGGCGCCTGCTGCGGCGGTTCCTGCACCGTCGCTTGCGGTTGCTGCTCCGTAATGGTGGGGACTTGTTGCGTCGGCGGAGGCACCGGCGGTTTCTTCTTCTTGCAGCCGCCCAATGACACGACCACAGCGAGAAGAATGAGCACCGAAATTGTCCGCCAGAGTTGCATAGCCTTGTTGTAAACCTTCGCTTGCCCCGCGGCAATGATTAAGAGGTCGCGGTCACCGATTCCGCCGCGCTATGACGTGTGTCGGCAATTGGGAAGCGCAGCCGAAAAGTGGTCCCGCGACCTTCTTCGGAATCGAACTCAATCGAGCCGTTGTGCAGTTGCATGACCCGGTACGCCATCGCGAGTCCTATGCCACTGCCTTTCTTCTTCGTCGTGAAATACAAATTGAAAATCTTATTGCGGATCTCCGGCGGTATGCCGCCGCCTTCGTCCTGAATCGCCAGTTCTACTGTTGAGTCGAAGCGCGCTGCCGAGATAGTCAGGTTGCCGCCGTTTGGCATTGCCTGCACCCCGTTGAGCACTACGTTCAAGATTGCCTGCTTCACCAGGTCGGCATCCACCTTCACCGGCAGAGGCTCCTGTGGAAGCTGGCGCGCTACGCTGATCGAGTGGCGGCCAGCTTCGGCGGAGGAAAGCATCACGACTTCGTCCACCACGCGGCGCAGGTCGACGTCGGACAGCCGCAACTCAACAGGTTTCGTGAAATCGACGAGCGTCTGCACAACCCGATCGAGGCGATGGATCTCACTGCCGATCACGTCCATGTGCCGCCGTGTGTCAGGGTCGAGTTCTCGAAGCTTCTCGCGGAGAATTTCGAGGTGCACTACGATGGCGTTGATCGGGTTCTTCACTTCGTGCGCGACGCCCGAGGTCAGCCGACCGATGGCAGCGAGGCGGCGTGACAACTCAATCTCGTCCTCAATCCGGCGCACGGATTCGGAGTCGCGCATGGTGAGCAACGCGCCAATCTGCTCGCCGCCTTCTTCGATGAAATCGAGCGACACCTGCATGGTGCGTCCCGCCGCCGATCTCACCTCGGTAGCCTCTATGGATTCATGGTGACGGAAAGCGCGCATGACTGTTCGACCGAGCGGCGTAGTACCGTCGAAGACCTCGTCAACCTGGCAGCCCAGCATCTCGCTGCGCGGCCGTCCGACAAACTGCTCTGCCGACGCGGAGACCAACACGATTCGGGCATCGCGCGTGAACAGCACGAGTCCGTCCTGAAGATTGGCCATCAGCTGGTCGAGGTTCTCCTTCAGGGCCGAGAAGACCTCTTTCACATCGCGCATCTGGCGGCCGACCCGGTCGATTTTCGCGCTTACAGCGCCGAACTCGTCCTTTCGTCGCTCCTGGTCCGGGACCGTGTCCACCTCGCCAGCACTCAGGCGATCGAGTCTGTGTCCAATGGCCTTGAGCGGACGTAGCGCCAGATGAGAGAGGCCGGCGGCGAGAAGCATCGAGATAACAATCGTCAGCGCGGAAAACAGCAGCGCGCGATTCATCTGCGGCTTCAACTCGTTCTTCAGGAAGGTCATCGAGATGCCCACGCGCACCTCGCCGAACGGCACGTGGTCCCTGTTGATGGGCAGGCGTATCTCGTAGATGTGCGGCGTCTCGTAGATGCGCTTTACCTGGCGCCAGAAGTTGCTGTCGCGCACCAGGGAGAACTCGTCACGTATGTCTATTTTCCTGCCGATCAGGTCCGGGGCTGTGTGGAGCAGCGCCACGCCTTCGGTGTCAACGATCGCGGCGTCGTAGATGATTGGCGAATAGCCGATGATCGACTGGAGAAGCGTGTTCAGGCCAGGATCGGAGTGCAGGCTCTCCGCGATGGCATCGTGTACCTGCCGCGGATCGTCGGCGCGCACGCGGCTATCGTCCAGATCTATTTCGACCGCTTGCCGCGCGGAATTGAAAATCTGCCGAGCGATGAAGTCGGTGTCCGTGTAGGCCTCGGTAATCCTCATGCGCACCAGTTGAGATAGATACGCATAGGAGTACGCGGCAACCAACGCGAACACCATGAAGGTGATCGCAACCACGAGTTTGGTCTTCAGCTTCACGCTCGAAAATCAACGGTCAGCCAGTGTGATTACTTCGAGGTTTCGGCGGCCGCCGCTGTCGTTCCGTATTCCTTAAGTTTGTTATGCAGTGTCTTCAGGCTGATGCCCAGGATTTCGGCAGCTCGAGTTTTGTTGTTGTGAGTTGCTTCCAGCGTCCTGAGGATCAGGCGGCGTTCGGCTTCCTCGACCGTCGTACCGACGCTGAGATGGACGGCATTCGGATCCGAAGCTGCGCCGGATGTCCTTGGCACTACCTGACCGAAACCCGGCGGCAGGTGTTTTGTTTCGACCATCGACCCTTCGCAGACGATTACGGCGCGCTCAAGTACATTGCGCAACTCACGAATGTTTCCAGGCCATGAAAAGTGCTGGATGGCCTGCATAACGGCCTCACTGACGGTGCGGACGTCGCGACCGTGTTTCGCACTCATTTCGCCCAGCAACGCATGGACAAGGTCGGGCAAATCTTCCTTGTGCTCGCGCAGGGGCGGCAGGTGGATGTTGAACACGTTCAGTCGGTAATAGAGGTCATTTCTGAGCTGCCCATTGGCCACTGCCTCCTCCGGCACCTTGTTAGTCGCGGCAAGGACTCGTACGTCAACGGCCGTCTCGACTTTGCTGCCAAGCCGCCGCAACTTGCGGTCTTCAAGGACGCGAAGCAACTTGGCTTGCGTAGCCACAGGCATTTCGCCAATCTCGTCCAGCAAAAGGGTGCCGCCTTCCGCCAGTTCGAAACAGCCTGTGCGGCGTTCGAGGGCACCGGTGAACGCGCCCTTTTCGTGGCCGAATATCTCGCTTTCGATCAATGTCTCAGGAATCGCGGCACAGTTGATGGCCACAAACGGACGGTTCTTGCGAGGGCTCAGTTCGTGTATGGTGCGAGCGACCATTTCCTTGCCGGTCCCGCTCTCGCCGGTAATCAACACGCTCGCCGTGCTCGGCGCCACCTGTTCGACCAGTCGGAATATCTCCTGCATCCTTTTCGAAGATCCGACCATGGAACCCAGCACGCCCTTGTCCCGCAAGCTGCGCCGGGTGATCTCTAACTCACGCTGAGTGTTGCGCTGCCTTGTCGCGTTCTGAAGCAGGAACTTAAGCTTCGTCGTGTTTACGGGCTTCTCCAGGAAGTCATAAGCGCCGGCCTTCATGGCGTTTACAGCAAGTTCAACGTTGCCCTGACCGGTAAGAAAGATGACGGGAATTTCATGACCATCGGAACCGAGTCGTTCAAGCAAGTCGAGCCCGTCCATGCGAGGCATCTTGTAATCGGTGATGATCACCGAAGGCGAGAAGGCGAGTGTGCGCTCAAGGGCCTGCAAGCCATCTTCTGCGGTATCGGTGCGGTAGCCCCAGGCGGAAATCAGCTCAGCCAGGCCAGTTCGTTCGTTTTCTTCGTCTTCGACAATAAGAACTTTTTCTTGCGTCATTTTTTGATCAAGCCAGTCGTGCAGTGCGGAACTCTGTCCCGCTCTGATCAGATGCTTTCCATGGACCCGAAGTGCTAAACGATCCAGTTGTGCGAAAGGCACTCTTGCAATGATAACGAAGCCGGGGGGCGTTCCAAATTCGTAATAACCCCGAGTGCGCTCTTGCGTTGCGTCTAAGGTGGGGGCAAACTGACCGCGTCCGCTCAAACGAGCCACAATCACGCCCGGCACAACTCGGGTGCCGACTGCTCGCGCAACAGCCGCAATTCTCCTGCGCATCTGACGCTCCCAAGGCGCCGCAAACGACATTCCGCGCCTAGGAGGAGACTGTGAAGGGGTCTGTAGCTCTAATTCTATTCGGACTCTTGTTGTTGAGCGTTGCACCGGTCGCGACAGCGCAGTCGAGCGATTCGGCTGCAACCTCGACGCAGACGCCCGCAGATAACCAGCGTGCCCAGTCTGCAATCGGCGGCCCCGCGCTTCCGCCGGGTACGGCCATCCTCGCCGTGCTGGATAAGAGTATTAATGCGAAGAAAGCGAAAGCAGGCGACGAAGTCAGGGCAAAGGTCGTTCAGGACGTACTCGTTGCCGGGAACGTGGCCATCCCGAGGAACTCGAAGCTTATCGGGCGCATTCAGGACGTAAAGGCCGCCGAAGACAAGGACTCGCAGTCGTCGGTCGCTCTTGCGTTCGACAAGGCAGTTCTGAAAAACCAGCAGGAAATCGCACTCACTGTCGTAATACAGGCTCTAGCCGCTCCGCCGCGCATGAACATGGCGACTGGACCAATGGCCAGCGATGACATGGGTGCCTCTGCTCCCTCCGGTGGTATGGGACCTGGTCCCAATGTGCCTGCGACAGGGCGCCCAGGTGAGCAGGTCACCGGCCCCGGGGGAGGCCACACAACGGGAGGTCCCATCGGTGGCACTAGCGGTGCAACGGCCGGCGACATCGCTCCTGCTCCCGGGATGAACAATTCAGCGACGCTCAGCGCCAATGCTCGAGGCGTAATGGGTCTGCCTGGAATCACAATCGCATCGGAAGCGGGCACAAGGAATGTGTCCATTGTGACCGGGTCCAAAGGGAACGTGAAGCTCGAAGGCGGAACGCAGATGGTGCTTCGCGTTTCGCAGTAGCGTCGCAAGAGCCGCCAGGTACCGGAGTAAGTAACGCAAAACTAAAGGTTTATAGGTGCACTCCGACGTGAGTACGTTATAATCCGTACTCGTCGGAGTGTTGTGTTCCGGCGAATCAGGGCCCCGTTTACTTGCTGTACTTGCAAATGACTCGCTACTTCGGTCCACGGAGGATCCTGCATGTCTCTACGCACTAAGCCCAGCGTTGTTGTCTGCGCGCTGGCGTTGTTGTTCCTTGCAATATCTCCGGCCATGCTGGCGCAGGAAGGCACGCCACCCAAGGTCGATATCTTCGGTGGTTACTCCTGGGCCGCTCCCGGAAGCTTGGTTTACGGTACGTCTAATCAGGGTGCCAGCGGATTTGGCGCCGGCGTCACCTATAACGTCAACCGCTGGTTCGGCATCACCGCTGAAGTCGGCGGCAACTACGGCGATAAGTTCGACGTCACGCGCATCGCGGCTGGTCCCAAGTTCACCTACCGCTCCGAACGCCTGAACCCGTTCGCTCAGGCAACGTTCGGCTTGTCGCGGATCAAGGTCGCCGTTCCCGGCACGGATTCCCAGAATGGTTTCACGGCCCTCTTCGGTGGCGGTCTGGACATGCCGATCACCCAAAAGGTTGCATTCCGCCTGATGCAGGCTGACTACTATTACCAGCACTACAAGCACCAGGCATTTGGACTCGGAACAGAGAAGGGTGTTCGCCTGCAGAGCGGTATCGTGTTCATGCTCGGTGGCGGAGAGCCTCAGCTTCCGGTCGCGGCGACCTGCGCAGTGCAGCCCACTGCGGTGATGGCCGGCGAACCCGTTACGGCCACCGTTACCCCGGCGAACTTCAACCCGAAGCGCACTCTTACTTTCGACTGGAAGGCTACGGGCGGAAAGGTGACGCCGAAGGATACAACGGCGGCCATCGACACCACCGGCATGGCTCCCGGTCAGTACACCGTGACGGCGACCGTCACCGACCCACGGGCGAAGAAGAACAACGTTGCGACCTGCAACGCTACCTTCACCATCAACGAACCCCCGAAGAATCCGCCGACTATTTCCTGCAGTGTAGATAAGGGCACGGTCCAGTCCGGCGATCCGGCCAACATCACCTGCCAGGTCACGAATCCGGATAACCGTCCGCTGACCTACAACTGGACCGCCACCGGCGGAAAGGTGGCGGGCACGAACGAGACCGGTACGCTCGATACGACCGGTGCCCCGGCTGGCCCAATCACCGTCACGACAACAGTGACCGATGATCGCGGCCTCAGCGCGCAGGCCACCACTTCGGTCAATGTCGAAGTTCCGCCTCCGCCGCCGCAGGTGAGCAAGCTGAACGAAGTCGCATTCCCGGACAAGAAGCGTCCTGGCCGCGTGGACAACGCTGCGAAGGCAATTCTTGACGACGTTGCCCTGCGCCTGCAGCGCGAGGCCGATGCGAAGGCCGTCATCGTCGGCTACTTCGATCCGAAGGAACGCGGCAAAGAGCGGCTCGCACAGGAGCGCGCCGTCAACAGCAAGCGCTACCTCGTTGACGAGAAGGGCATCGACCCGACCCGCATCGAAGTCCGCACGGGCACCGCGGGTGGTACTCGCGCCGAAATCTATCTGGTTCCGGCCGGCGCCACTTTCAACGTTGAAGGCACAACGGCTTTCGACGAATCTGCTGTGAAGGCTCCTCGCAAGGGACGCCGTCGCTAAGCCAGGCGAGTCTGAACAGCCGGTCGGAGAAATCCGGCCGGCTGTTCTGCATTAGGGACTGATCCATTCAGCGCCCCGTGTCGGCATCTACACGAACCCGCATCGGCTGTTACCTAAGTTCATTCGACGGTGCGCAGCAGTGCAGCCTTGCATAGACTCCCGTCACCTTGTCGGTAAACACCTGCCAGCGCCACTCTGTATGGCATCCAAGGTGAGTGTTCGTGCTATGACTGAGAACGTGATTAGCCGCTTCGTGCTCGCTGTCCTCCTGCTGATTGCACCAGTTGCTTCTGCGCAATGGATTTCGCTTGGTCCCGATGGCGGCGACGCCCGTTCGCTTGCATTCGATCCGCAGAACCCTGATCACATCCTGCTCGGAACTGCCGCGGGCCAACTGTTCGAGTCCAGAGATGGCGGTTCGAACTGGTCGCGACTCGCGCGCGTGGGTACAGACGACTACGTTCTCGACAACATCAAGTTCGATCCGAAAAACCCCAAGGTGATTTACGCGGCTGCGTGGAGCGTGACTCGCCAGACCGATGCAGGCGACCTGTTCCGCTCAACGGATGGCGGACGCACGTGGCGTGAACTGCCCGGGATGCGTCATAAGAGCATTCGCGCGCTTGCTATCGCTCCGTCGGACAGTCGAGTTCTCTTCGTCGGCGCGCTGGACGGTGTTCATCGATCAAAAAATGGCGGCGACACTTGGGAACTGATTTCGCCGCCGGGACACCCGGACATCCGAAACATCGAATCGCTCGCAGTTGATCCCAACAGCGCCGACATCGTTTACGCCGGCACGTGGCATCTCGGCTGGAAAACGACCGATGGCGGAAAGAACTGGAAGCCGATCAAGAACGGGGTAATCGACGATTCCGACGTGTTTTCCATCATCGTGGACCGTCTCATCCCCTCGACGATATATCTCAGCGCCTGCTCGGGCATTTACAAGAGCGAAAATTCCGCCGATCTGTTCCGCAAAGTGCAGGGAATACCAGCCTCAGCGCGGCGCACACGCGTTCTGCAACAGGACCCGAACAATAACCAGGTTGTCTATGCAGGAACGACTGAGGGCCTGTGGAGAACGATGGACGCCGGCAAGACATGGCGGCGCCTCACAGGCGCGAACATCATCGTCAACGATGTGCTGGTCGATCCGCGTAACTCGAACCGCGTGCTCGTAGCGACTGACAGGAGCGGGGTGCTGGCGAGCATCGATGGCGGCGCGACCTTCACCGCGTCAAACCGCGGCTTCACTCACCGTGTGGTCTCCACGGTGCTGGCGGACCGGTTCGACTCGCGAACTTTCTACGCGGGAGTAGTCAACGACAAGGAGTTCGGCGGCGTGCTCGTCTCGCGGGACCGCGGTCTGCGCTGGGCGGCTCTGAACGCGGGACTCGCAGGACGCGATGTCTTCACGCTGAAGCAGACCGAAACCGGAACGCTCGTCGCGGGCACGAACCGGGGAATCTTCTTTCTGCCGCGAAACGGCTCTGCGTGGAGTCCACTGAACACGGTGGTGCGCGAGAAGGTGGTGCCGGTGGCGACGCGCAATAAGTCCAAATCGAAGAAGATCGCGGTCGTGAAGACACGAACTGAGTTCGTGAAGTCTGAGTTGGCTGCGCGGGTGGCTCATGTCGAGCAGGTTGGCAAGCGGCTGGTCGCTGCGACGTCAGAAGGGCTCTTTTCCTCTGACGACTTGGGCAAAACATGGCGCCCAATAACCACAGCCGGTAAACAGCACTACGTTGCCGTGGCTGCCCATGGCTCGATGGCTATTGCAGCATCCCTGAACGGCGTAGCGACTTCCTTCGATGGAGGCGAAACATGGAACGCCTCGCGTCTGCCGTCGTTCATAACCACCGTTTACAGCGCAACCACCAACGGTAAGGTGATGTGGCTCGGTACCCGCGATGGCGCCTTCCGGAGCACCGACGGCGTGAACTGGGACAAGGTCCTTGGCGGCCTGCCATCGCGCAATATCGTTCACGTTCTCTTCGAACCGGCTTCCGGAACGGTATTCGCTACGTCGCGTGACGGCGAATTCTACTCCAGCCGTGACGGAGGCTCCCGTTGGAGCCGGCAGAACACTGGCTTTGCCGTGCGCTCGGTTGCGTCGCTAGGCAGACAAGTGGTTGCGCTGAGCACATTCGACGGCATACTGGCCCAGCCCGAACCGGAGCAGCGGGGCGGGGGCGGCGAGAGTTTCTCAAGGCAGTAGGGCAGTCCACTCCGGCTTCGCAGCCGAAAGAAACAAACTGGGATGATGCCTGAAGAGCACCGGTTCGGATGGTGAACAGGTGTCTAGTTGGTTAATCGAACGGCCGCATCTCGGCCGAGGTGAGTGGCATCTACTTACGAATCCCGGCAGCTTAGACTCGGGCTGCGGGATTCGACTTAGGGGCATACGCTTAGTTACCGTCGGCGCGTTTTATCCCTTTGTTTTCCGTAGTTTTGCGTTGAAAAGAAGGGCAGAACTGCCGTAGTCTAGGCGCTACTCCCCCAGGCAAGAGCACAACCGGCGGAAAACACGGAAGTGCAAGAAAACAAAGGGTCACGGTTCAGGGATGAATAAACGGTCCGCCATTCGGTTTCTGGTTGTTGTCATCGTTGCAATCTTCGTTCTGACGATGGCAGCTTTTGCCGCCACAGTTTCGTCGCGCTCGGTCCAGCGCTACGGCATGAAGTCGCGTTCCGTGTCGGAGAACCCCCGCACGCAGCGCAAGATCTCCCGCCTGAAGAAGAGCCGCCGCGCGGCGAAGTCCAAGGTGGCTCGCAAGTCTCGCAGTAAGTCCCGCCGCGCCAGCAAGCGGCGCTATTACTACGAGCGGTTCTATACCAGTTCCTTTGCCGCCGATCAGACTGAGGGCGACATCACGGCCGGCGAAGATCCGGTGGTTCGCCAGGCTGCTGTGGAAGCGCTTGGGAACATGAACGGTACGGTCGTGGCCATCGATCCGGCTACGGGCCGGGTGCTGGCCATGGTGAACCAGAATCTGGCGCTCTCGGCCGGCGCCACGCCGTGCTCGACAATCAAGGTTCCTGTTGCGCTTGCAGCCCTCAGCGAAGGCCTGATCACCAAGGACACGAAGGTCGCCCTGGGACGCCGTTGGAAGATGGACCTGACCGATGCCATGGCCCACTCCAACAACGCGTATTTTGAAGTGCTCGGGCGCAAACTGGGATTCGAGAAGTACAGCTATTATGCGCACCAGTACGGACTCGGCGAACTGGCCGGCTGGAATATCGAAGGAGAACACCTGGGCGTGTTCCCGAGCGAGCCGCTCACGGCGAAGCAGGGCGGCGTCGGCAAAATGTGCTCCTTTGGCGAAGGCATTTCGATGACCCCGCTGCAGCTCGGTGCCCTGATGTCGGCAATTGCAAACGGCGGCACGCTCTACTACCTGCAGCATCCGCGGTCTCCCGAGGAAGTCGCAAACTTCCAGCCCAAGGTCAAGCGCTATCTCGACATCAAGCCGTTCCTGCCTGAGCTTGCGGACGGTATGGTGGGAGCGGTACGTTACGGAACCGCCCGCAGCTTGCGCTGGAATTTCAGCGAAGAACAGGTGCTCGGAAAGACCGGCACCTGCTCTAACAATGCCGGTACCCGCTATGGATGGTTCGCTTCTTTTGCGAACACGCAGTACGGTCGAATCGTGACCGTAGTATTCCTGCAGGGTGGACGGCCAACGTACGGGCCGAAGGCCGCGGAACTCGCCGGCAAGTTCTACCGTTCGCTTTATGACAACAGCTTCTTCGCCAACCGCAGCGTCACGCCCTCACAGGCGGGTGAGCAGAGTGCGGTCGGTGCCCCTCAGTAGATTAAGTCTTCAGAAGTATGCAAAAGCCCCGCCCCGGCGGGGCTTCTCTGTTCTCCGGCGGTTCGCACAGAGTTCAAGCGCCCTGGCTCGCCAACTGGGCAGATGGACCGCTGCAAAACGTGGCGCGAGTGACGTTGTTCAGGGCGTTGTTCACGTCGAAAAAGCCAGCGCGAATGTCACGCACTCCGAAACTGTTCAAGCGCGCAGTATGTTCTTGCAGGTAGTTCGCGGCGCTCTGCTCATCCGTGAACAGGTAAATGCCGCCAGCCCGCCCGTCTTCGCGACTTTCGATCCATATCTTCCATACGAGCCCGGGCGTTCGTGCGATGGCTTCAGCGAGGCCGGAATAGATGGTTGCCATCTCCTCGCCCCATGGGCCGCCGTACGGGAAATCGATTTGCAGGAGCTTCACGTGTTCCCTTTCTGTGTGCATCTACATCGATGCAGGTGCTCTGACTTGATAGATGAGCCGATACGCCCGAAAGTCGTAGATAGATCCCGCACGGCAGTGCTTAAGTGTTTGCTCCCACTGCTTTCTGCGCTATAACACACAGCCGAATCGATACGGAGGGAAGATAACTTATGCAGCGAGCTACGAACGCTTTGCTCGCAATCTGCCTGCTGAGCGCAGGGGCATCAGCACATGACCTCTACATCATCACCGGAACGGCTGACTCGATGGAGAAGGCGTGTGCCGGCATCGGCGAACGGTTCCCGCACTCGGATAATGCCGTTACATCTGACCGAGTGGAGCGGTTCAGGTTCGTCAGCGGCACTGGGTCCAGCGACCTGAAGGGGACAGGGGACCGGAACTACTTCTGCGCGCCAATTCCGGCAGGGCAGAGCGGCGTGGTTGAGATGGTTATTCCTCCGCAGTACATCCGGCTGGATGCGAAGGACTTCAACGAGTACGCGGCGGCGGAAGGGTTCGACGGGCCGCTCAGTTTACGAAAGCAGCGAGGACAGACCGATTCGCCGGGCCGCGAAGTGTATTCAAGATATTCGAAGCTACTGGTCGGAACAGGCGCAGATCTCAGGCCGCTGAATCATGTGTTGGAGATTGTGCCTGAGAAAGATCCGGCATCGCTTCGTTCGGGCGAAAGTCTGCCCGTTCGCGTGCTCTTCAGGGGAAAGCCGCTGAGCGGTGTCAAGGTAAGTGCAATGTATGCCGATGCACCGGCCAAAGGGCACTCCTTCCCGGTGAGCGCGTTTACCGATCAGCAAGGCAGGGCGGAACTGAAGCTGGACCGCCCGGGTCTCTGGTACACCCGCCTGATCCATATGACCCCGGCACAGGATCCCGATTTCGAGTGGCGCAGCTTCTTCGCCACCTTGACGTTCAGGGCAGGCGGGCAGGCGAGATAGAACGCAGAAAATATCGTCGGGAGTTTCCGCTGTTGCGCGCAGCAACAAAGCCTCGCCGAGCGAGGCTTTGTTTTATTGAACTCGTTAAGCGTTAGCGTGCTTTGCGGTCGTCGCCTGCGATCTGGCCGTCCTTGATGAACACGGCGCGATGCGCGTACTCGGCGATGTCGTGCTCGTGCGTGACCAGCACGATGGTATTGCCCTCTTCGTGCAGCCGGTCGAACAGCTTCATGATCTCGAGGCCGGTCTGCGAGTCGAGGTTTCCGGTCGGCTCGTCAGCCAGGATGATTGAGGGTTTGTTTACCAGGGCGCGAGCGATGGCGACGCGTTGGCGCTGACCGCCGGAAAGCTCGTTAGGCTTATGCATCATGCGTTGGCCCATGCCAACGGCCTCGAGTGCCTGTTTTGCCCGGTCCAGACGTTCTGTCGCGGGCACGCCGGCATAAATCAGCGGGAGTTCGACGTTGTGGAGAGCTGTAGCTCGCGCCAGCAGGTTAAAGGTCTGGAACACGAAGCCGATCTCTTTGTTACGGATTCGTGCGAGCTCGTCATCGTCAAGCTCGCTGAC
>Ga0196976_1000685_pt1 | contig 19848 bp, 11 predicted proteins | sample S3v_513CmetaG_FD_148644 | JGI IMG/M metagenome (GOLD analysis project Ga0196976, IMG submission 148644) | Soil microbial communities from Anza Borrego desert, Southern California, United States - S3+v_5-13C | ecosystem: Environmental > Terrestrial > Soil > Desert | place: USA: California...
GAGCTCGCGGCCATGGTGGGGGCGTTCAAGCTCGACGCCGAGGAGCGGACGGCGCGGCGTCCCCGGCCCTCCCGCGCCGCTGCGCTGCCGCCGGTCTAGACCGCCCCGCGGGGGTTCGACCGACCATCGAGGCGTACGCGCTCGTCGCGCTGGACGCCGCGCCGGCCGCGGCCGATGATTCGGGCACCACCCGAACCCCGAGGAGCCACGATGGCGACCCACCCAGCCCCCGTACCGGGCGCAGCGATCAGCCCCTTCGGCAAGGCCCGCGCGACGATCTCCGGCGCGCCGCTCTCCGCCGAGGAGCTCGGCCGCGTCCACGCGTTCTGGCGCGCCTGCAACTACCTCGCGGTTGGGATGATCTACCTGCGGGCGAACCCGCTCCTGCGGCAGCCGCTCGCGCCCGAGCACCTCAAGAACCGCATGCTCGGGCACTGGGGCGCGAGCCCCGCCCTCTCGTTCGTCTGGACGCACCTCGACCGGATCATCCGCCGCGACGACGCGAACGTGATCTTCCTCGCCGGGCCGGGCCACGGCGCCCCCGGCGTGCTCGGGCCGGTCTACCTCGAGGGCACGTACTCCGAGGTCTACCCGGACAAGGGGCTCGACGAGGACGGCCTCCAGCGCTTCTTCAAGGAGTTCTCGTTCCCCGGCGGCGTCGGCAGCCACTGCACCCCCGAGACGCCGGGCTCGATCCACGAGGGCGGCGAGCTCGGCTACGTCCTCTCGCACGCGTGCGGCGCCGCGTTCGACAACCCGGACCTCGTGGTGGCGGCCGTGGTGGGGGACGGCGAGGCCGAGACCGGCCCGCTCGCCACGAGCTGGCACCTCACCAAGTTCCTGAACCCGGCCCGCGACGGCGCGGTGCTGCCGGTCCTGAACCTCAACGGCTACAAGATCAACAACCCCACCCTGCTCGCCCGCATCTCGCACGAAGAGCTGGACGCGCTCCTGCGCGGGTACGGGTGGAGCCCGTGCTTCATCGAGGGCTCGGACCCGGAGTCGATGCACCAGGCGATGGCCGCCACGCTCGACCACTGCTTCGCCGAGATCCGCGCCGCGCAGGCCGCCGCCCGCGCGGGCGGCGCACCGGCGCGCCCGCGGTGGCCGATGGTCGTGCTCCGGTCGCCGAAGGGCTGGACGGCGCCGCGCGAGCTCGACGGGCACCACCTCGAGGGGTTCTGGCGGGCCCACCAGGTGCCGATGGCCGACGCGAAGTCGAACCCCGCGCACCTCCGGCTGCTCGAGGAGTGGCTGCGGAGCTACCGGCCGGAGGAGCTGTTCGACGCGTCCGGCGCGCCGGTCCCGGCGGTCCGCGCCCTCGCGCCGGCCGGCGCCCGCCGCATGGGGTCCAACCCGCACGCGAACGGCGGGCTCCTCAAGCGCCCGCTCCGGCTCCCCGACTTCGCGGAGTTCGCCGTCCCCGTCGAGGCGCCGGCCCAGGTTCGCCACGAGAACACCCGGCCCCTGGGCCGGTTCCTCACCGAGGTGCTGCGCCGGAACGGCGGCAACTTCCGCGTCTTCTCGCCGGACGAGAACACCTCCAACCGGCTCGACGCGATCCATGCGGTGACGCGCAAGGCGTGGATGGCCGAGGTCCTGCCCGAAGACGCCGACGGGAGCCAGCTCGCTCCGGACGGCCGCCTCGTGGAGATGCTCTCGGAGCACACGCTGGAGGGCATGCTGGAGGGCTACCTGCTCACCGGCCGCCACGGCTTCTTCTCCACGTACGAGGCCTTCGTCCACATCATCGACAGCATGTTCAACCAGCACGCGAAGTGGCTGGACATCTGCAACCGGCTGTCGTGGCGCGAGGAGGTCGCCTCGCTCAACCTGCTCGTCACCTCCACGGTCTGGCGGCAGGACCACAACGGGTTCACGCACCAGGACCCGGGCTTCCTCGACGTCGTGGTGAACAAGAGCGGGCAGGTGACGCGCATCTACCTGCCGCCGGACGCGAACTGCCTGCTCTCCGTCGCCGACCACTGCCTGCGGAGCGAGAACTACGTCAACGTGATCGTCTCCGACAAGCAGAGCCACCTGCAGTACCTCACCATGGAGCAGGCCCGGGTCCACTGCACGAAGGGGATCGGGATCTGGGACTGGGCGTCGAACGACCAGGGCGCGGAGCCCGACGTCGTGGTGGCGAGCGCAGGCGACATCCCCACGCTCGAGGCGCTCGCCGCGGTGGAGCTGCTCCGCGGGCAGTTCCCCGATCTCAGGATCCGGTTCGTGAACGTCGTGGACCTCTTCACCCTCCAGAACGAGGGCGAGCACCCGCACGGCCTCTCCGACCGCGACTTCGACTCGCTCTTCACGCTCGACCGGCCCATCATCTTCAACTTCCACGGGTACCCGTGGCTCATCCACCGGCTCGCCTACCGCCGGCACAACCACGACAACCTCCACGTCCGCGGCTACAAGGAGAAGGGGAACATCAACACCCCGCTCGAGCTCGCGATCAAGAACCAGATCGACCGGTTCTCGATCGCCATCGACGTCATCGACCGGGTGCCCCGGCTCCGCGTCGCCGGGGCGCACGCGAAGGAGCTCCTCCGGAACCGGCAGATCGGCTGCATGCACCACGCGCACGAGCACGGGATCGACCCGCCGGACATCGTGAACTGGAAGTGGAACGGGTGAGGACGGGCCCGGACCGGGCCCGGACCGGCCGAGTCGGGGTCGGGCTCGGGCTCGGGCGCGGGCGGAAGAGCGGGTAGGAGCATTGACGCAGCGGGCGTTGCCGTATCTGATCCTCGCCCTGTCCCGCGAGGTCCTCGTGCCGCTGCGCCCACCGCTCCTCCTCCCTTTCCTCACCTCCGCCGTCGCGGTCGCGCTCGCCTGCGGCCGTGGCCCCGCCGGGCCGCGCCAGCGGCCGCCGCCGGCGGTCACGAGCGCCGAGGTGGCCGTCCGCGACGTGCCGGTCGAGATCCGCGCGCCGATCGACCTGCGCCCGCTCCAGCAGGCGGACGTGGGCGCCAAGGCCATCGGCTGGCTCGACGCCGTGCTGGTGGACCGGGGCGATCGCGTGAAGCGCGGGCAGCTCCTCGCGGTCGTCCGCCCGTCCGACCTCCCCGATCAGCTCTCGTCGGCCCGCGGCACGCTCGCGCAGCTGCAGGCGCAGGTCGCGCTCGCCCGGGCCAACTTCGAGCGCGGGCAGCGGCTCGCGCCGACGGGGTTCGTCTCGGAGCAGGAGCTCCAGCAGCAGCGGACGGCCGTCGAGTCGGCGGAGGCGGCGCTCTCGGCCGCGCAGTCCAACGTGGGCGCGCTCGCGACGCGGCTCGGCGAGACCCGGATCGAGTCGCCCCTCGACGGCTGGGTCTCGGCGCGCCGCCTCGACCCCGGCGCGCTCGTCGGCCCGAGCGCAGGGAGCGGCGCCATCCTCACCATCCAGCGGGTCGACGTGCTCCGCGCCTTCGTGCCGGTGAACGAGCGCGACGTGGCGCGCCTCCGGACCGGGCTGGACGCGCACCTCACGCTCGACGCCCTCCCCGGCCGGACCATCGCCGGCAAGGTGGTCCGCGTCTCCCCCGCGCTCGACCCCACGTCACGCACCGTCGACGCCGAGGTCCAGGTGCAGAACGCCGACGGCCTCCTCCGGCCGGGTATGTACGGCCGCGCCGCCATCGTGATCGAGGTGCGCCCGCGGGCCGTGGTCGTCCCGGTGGCCGCCGTCCAGCTCACCGGCGGCATCTTCCACGCCTTCGTCGTCGGCCCGCCCGAGCCGGGCCCGGCCGGCGCCCCCGGGAGCGGCGACGCGAAGACCACCGGCGCGAAGGACGGCCGCGGCGCGGGGAAGGACGGCGCCGGCCCGCCGCCGGGCACGCTCGCCCGGGTGAAGCGGGTGGCGCTCGAGATCGGCGTGGACGGCGGCGACTGGCTCGAGGTGACGCGCGGTCTGGCGCCGGGCGACGAGATCGTCACCGCGGGCATCGACGTCCTCTCCGACGGCTCGCTCGTGCGCGCCGTGAAGGGAGTGGATCCGTTCACCGGGCGTCCGGTGGTCGAGGCGGCCGCGCACGGCCGGCCCTAGGAGCCCGATCCCATGTGGCTCACCCGCCTCGCCCTCCGGAACCCGATCTTCATCCTGATGATGTCGCTGATGACGATCGCCCTGGGGTTCGTGTCGCTGCGCGCCCTGTCGGTCGATCTCTTCCCGGACATCGACACCCCGCTCGTCCAGGTGGCCACCTACTACACGGGCGCCGGGCCGCAGGACATCGAGAAGTCGATCACCGTCCCCATCGAGCGGGCGGTGTCCGCCTCGCCGGGCGTGGACCGGATCGAGAGCAGCTCGCGCCAGGGCGTCTCCTCGGTCCGCGTCTACTTCCGCTACGGGACCAACCTCGACAACGCGCAGTTCGACGTCGCCCAGCGGGTGAGCCGGATCCTGAGCTCCCTGCCGCCCGGCGTCGCCCAGCCGTCGGTCACCAAGATGGACGTGACCGGCTGGCCCGTGGTGCAGCTCGCCATGAACGGCGAAGGGCTCGACGAGAAGCAGCTCTACGACCTCGCGACCCACACCATCCAGCCGCAGCTCGAGCGGGTCCCCGGCGTCGCGAGCGCCGAGGTGCGGGGCGGGAAGCTGCGGGAGATCACCGTGAAGGCGCGCGCGGACGCCCTGCGCGCCCGCAACCTCTCCATCCTCGACGTCCTCGCCGCGGTCCGCAGCTCCAACCTGCTCCTCCCCTCCGGCAACCTGCGCACCCCGACGATCGACTACAACGTCTTCTCGAACACGTCCTTCGGCGAGGCCCGGCCGCTCGGCGACGTGGTGATCCGCCCGGGCGAGGGGGGCGGCGCGCCGGTCCGGGTCTCGGACGTGGCCGCGGTCGAGGACGGCACCGCCGACCAGACCGAGATCGTCCGGGTGAACGGGCAGCGGAGCGTCTTCTTCCGGGTCCAGAAGCAGCCTGGCGCGAACACCGTCGCGGTCGTGGACGGGGTCCGCGAGGCGATCCAGGGCCTCCGGGGCGTCCCGCCCAACGTGAAGCTCTCGGTCGCTTTCGATCAGTCCACGTACATCCGGGCGTCCATCGCCGCGCTCGAGCACGAGGCCCTCTGGGGCGGCCTGCTGGCGGTGGCGGTGATCCTGATCTTCCTCGCCTCCGTCACCGCGACCGGGATCATCGCCGTCGCCATCCCGCTCTCGCTGATCGCGACCTTCGTCCTCCTCTTCTTCACCGGCCAGAGCCTCAACATCTTCACCCTCGGGGGCATGGCCCTCGGCGTGGGGCGCCTCGTGGACGACTCGATCGTCGAGCTCGAGAACATCCACCGCCACCTCGCGCTCGGCCAGGACCGGCGCACTGCGGTCCTCGACGCCGCGCAGGAGGTGGCCGCGCCCATCTTCGTCTCGACCGTCACCACCATCGTCGTCTTCTTCCCGGTCGTGTTCCTCACGGGCGTCTCGCGGAACCTCTTCCTGCCGCTCGCCCTCACGATCGCGTTCGCGCTGGTGATGAGCTTCCTCGTCTCCCGGACGGTCACCCCGCTCCTCTGCCTCCGGATCCTCCAGGCGCAGGAGTCCGGACGCGGCGCCGGCGTGCGCCGCTGGATCGGGCGCAGGCTCGCGGGGCTCGACGACCGGTACGCGGGCGCGCTCCGCTGGGTGCTCGCGCGGCGGCTCCGGGCGATCGGGGGCATCGTCGCCGGCTGCGCCGCCGCGACCCTCCTGCTCCTCCCGCGCGTCGGCACCGAGTTCATCCCCGACGCCGACGAGAGCCAGATCCAGGTGAACTACAAGGCGCCGATCGGCACGCAGGTCCACCTGACGGAGCAGGTGACGGTCCGGCTGGAGGAGACCATCCGGCGCGTGACGGCCGATCTCCGCGCCGAGGACGGCGCGCCGGTGGTCCGCACCATCATCTCGACCACGGGTCTACCCTCCGGCCGCGGCGGCGGCTGGGGCCAGGCCACCGGCCCGCACTCCGGCACGATGAGCGTGAACCTCGCCCCGCTCGCGGAGCGGCGCGTCTCGGATCGGGAGGTGGCCGACCGGATCCGCCAGGCGGTGGCGCGCGAGTTCCCGGGGATCCAGGTGCACTTCTTCATCGGGGGCATCCAGAAGCGGACCGTCAGCTTCGGCTCGAGCGCGCCCATCGACGTGGAGGTGGTCGGCTACGACCTCGAGGCCGGCGCCGCCTACGCCCGGCAGCTGGCTGAGCGGCTGCGCGGCCTCGCGGACGGCGACGGGAAGCCGCTCCTCACGGACGTGCAGCTCTCCCGCGAGGAGAGCTACCCTGAGCTGAAGGTGGAGGTGGATCGCGAGAAGGCCGGGCGGATGGGCCTCACCGAGACGCACGTCGCCCAGACCGTGCTCGCGAGCCTCGCCGGCTCGGCCCAGTTCGCGCCGATCCCGTACATCGACGCGCGCACCGGCAACCAGTACAACATCAACGTCCGGCTGGACGACGCGTACCGCGGGCGGGTCGAGGATCTCGGCGAGATCTTCGCGCGGTCGCCCGGCGGCGCGATCGTGAACCTCGCCAACCTGGCGACGATCCGGCGCTCGGCGGGGCCGGTGGCCGTGAACCGGAAGTACATGCAGCGGATCATCGACGTGACCGCCAACGTCGCGCCGGGCAAGGACCTGGGCGCGGCGGCCGCGGCCGTGCGGGCGGCGATCGACGCCATCCCGCCCCCGGACGGCTTCGCCCCGCCTGCCCTGGGCGGCGAGGTGGCCGCGCAGAAGGACGCGTTCGCGAGCCTGCGGTTCGCCGCCTGGATGGCGATCGCGCTCGTCTACATGATCCTCGCCTCGCAGTTCAAGTCGCTCCTCGACCCGCTGGTGATCATGTTCTCCGTCCCGCTCGGGTTTGCGGGCGTGCTGCTCGCGCTCTGGGCGACCGGGACCACGCTCTCGGTGAACAGCTTCATGGGCGCGATCATGATGGTGGGGATCGTGGTCTCGAACGGCGTCCTCCTCGTGGACTTCGCCCGCGTGCTCCAGGCGCGGGGCGAGCCTCTCGTCGAGGCCGTGATCCACGCCGGCAGGACCCGCCTCCGGCCGATCCTCATGACCACCATCGCCACGATCGTCGGCCTCGCCCCCATGGCGTTCGGCATGGGCGCCGGCTCCGAGACCAACCTCCCGCTCGCCCGCGCCGTGATCGGCGGCCTGACCGTGTCCACCGTATTCACGCTCTTCCTCATCCCCGCCCTCCATGTGCTCCTGTACGAGATCGTCGAGTGGTTCTCGAGGAAGCGGCGCAAGGGCGACGCCGTGCCCGTCTAGCCCGATGAGAACCCCACTCCTCCTCCTCGTCCTCACCTTCGCCGGCGCCGCCCGCGCGGCGGAGCCCGTACCCACGCCTCCGGCGCTCGAAGTCGTCGCCTTCGACGAGGCCGTGCGGCGCGCGGTCCAGCGCGCGCCGTCGGCCCGGATCGCGGCCGCCGAAGTCGCCCGCGTCGAGGCCCTGCTCTGGGAGATCCGGGCCGGCGCGCTCCCGCTCGTCTCCGCGAACGCGACCTACACGCGGACCGACGAGGCGCGGACCGCGCCCGCGGCGCAGCGCAACGCCAGCCTCTCGCTGTCGGCGCCGCTCCTCGCGCCGTCGCGCTGGTACCAGTGGTCCCACGCCGCCGATCAGGTGGACGTCGCCGAGGCGGGCGCGCGCGACGTCCGCCGCGCCGTCGCGCTCACCGCCGCCCGCGCCTACCTCACCGTGGTCTCGCAGAAGCGCGCCGTGGAGGTCTCCCGGCGGGCGGTCCGGACCGCCGCCGCGCACTACGAGTACGCCCACACGCGCCGCCGCGGCGGCGTCGGCAACGCGCTCGACGAGGCCCGCGCCGATCAGCAGCTCGCCACCGCGGAGGCGCAGCTCGAGAACGCGCTCGCGGGCCTCGCGCGCGCCCAGGAGGCGCTCGGCCTCTCGGCCGGCGCCCCGGCGCCGCTCGACGCGGGTGCGGAGCCGGACCTGGGCGGCGGGCCCGCGACGCCGGCCGAGGGGACCTCGGGCGCCGAGGAGACCCGCACCGACGTCCTCCTCTCGCGCGAGCGCCTCCGCGCCGCGCGCCGGCTCGCCGAGGACTCGTGGGCCGACTGGCTCCCCACCGTGAGCCTGCAGGCGACGACCTTCCTGCAGGATCCGCCGACGACCGCGGTGCCCGAGCATGGGTGGCAGGTCCAGCTCGTCGCCTCCCTGCCGCTCTTCGACGGCGGATTCCGCATCGGCCAGGGCCGCGAGCGCGGGGCGCTCGCCCGCCAGGCGGAGGCCGCGCTCGACGCAGCGCTCGCCCAGGCCCGGGCCGACGTCCGGACCGCCTTCTCCAACCTCGCGCGCGCCGAGGCCGCCCTCGCCCACGCCCGCCGCGGCGCGCAGCAGGCCAACGCCGCGCTCGCGATCGTCCAGCAGGCGTTCCGCGCCGGCGCCACGACGAGCCTCGACGTCACGGACGCCGAGCGCACCGCCCGCGACGCCGACGGCGCCGCGGTGGTCGCCGAGGACGCGGTCCGCCAGGCGCGGCTCGACCTGCTCGCGGCGACGGGGCGGTTCCCGGAGCCCTGAGCGCCCCTGGCCGCGAGACCCGCTCGCCCTTCGCCAGGCTCAGGGCGAGCGGGGTTCACTCGTCGACCCTACACACGCGCCGTGAAGCACCGGGTGTAGGCGGCACCGGCGGCCGTGAGCGCGCCCGCGGGACACGCTGGGCGCGGCCTCGCGCTGTGCGCCCCTGTCGGGTTTTCGCGCCCCGCCCTCGCGTGCTTCAATTCGCGTGTCCCGTGAGCGCGTGACTGGACGCGGCCGTCGTCTCCCCGCCGCGACCAGCGCCCGCGCCACTTTCACCGCCTCGCACCGCCTTCACCGACAGGAAATGCCGATGATCCTCTGCCGCGCCCGTCCCCTCCTCGCCGGCCTCGCCGGCGCGGCCACGCTGACGCTCCTCGCCTGCGCAGGCGGCGCGAGCAACGGCACCGACGCCCCCGTCCTGCGCGTCGATCCTCCGTCGGCCCACGTCGCCCCGGGCGCGACCGCCACGTTCACCGCGTTCGCCGGCGAGGACGCGGTCGCCGCGACGTGGTCGGTGCAGGAGGAGGGCGGCGGGTCCGTCGACGCGAGCGGCGCCTACCGCGCGCCGTCGACCGAGGGCACGTACCACCTCGTCGCGACGTTCACCGGGGAGCACGAGGGCACGGCGGTCGCCGAGGTCCACGTCTCGGAGATCCCCCCGGGCGCGTCCACGGTGACGGTCACCGTGGAGCCCGAGACGGCGACGGTGGAGGCCGGCGACGAGCTCCCGCTCGCGGCGACGGTCACCGGCTCCTCCGTCACCGCCGTGACCTGGACCGTGATCGAGGGCGCCGCCGGGGGCAGCGTCAGCGCCGAGGGCGTCTACACCGCCCCCGGGATCCCCGGCACGTTCCACGTCGTCGCGCGCAGCGTCGCCGATCCGACCCGGTCGGCGCAGGTCGCCGTGACGGTCCGGGAGGCGAGCTGGGTGGACGTGAAGGCCTTCGGCGCGAAGGGCGACGGCGTGACCGACGACACGGCCGCGTTCCGGGCGGCGGCCGCGACGCGCAAGGTCGTGCGGGTCACCCGGACGCCGGCGTTCTACCGCATCTCCGGGACCGTCCGGCTGTACGCCTCGCTCGAGGGCGACGGCTCGATGCCGCGGATCCGGATGGCCGGCGCGAACGGCACCGAGGCCTACTCGATGTTCGCCATCCTCGACTACACCGGCCCGGGCCTCACGATCAGCGGCGTCCACCTGCACGGCGGGTGGGACGGGAGCGGCACCGCCGGCGAGTGGTCGCACAACATCCTCGTGAAGGGCTCGCGCAACGTCACCGTCGAGAAGAACATCCTCGAGCGCCCGTACGGCGACAACATCCTCCTCGGCGGCGAGGGCAACCCCACCCCGAGCGAGAACGTGGTCATCCGGGACAACCAGCTCCTCGAGCCGCGCCGCTGCAACGTCGCGCTCATCTCGTCGCGCCACGTCCTCATCACCCGGAACACGATCCGGAAGCTGAACAACTACGTCTCGGCGATCGACCTCGAGCCCAACCCCACCCCGAACGACGCGGTCTGGGACACCCGGATCACCGAGAACGAGTTCTACTCCCCGAACGCGACGGCGGTGCTGCTCTACCACTTCGACTACGGGTACCCGCCCGACGGCCTCGCCGGCGGCGACGTCGTGGTCACCGGCAACACCGCGACGACGCCGAGGTTCTTCGCCCAGTACGGGAACTGGATCCGGGTCACGCAGTCCGGGAACAACTAACGGGGCGTGCCGCTTCACGCGCGCACGCAGTAGCCTTCCCGGGAGCCGGCCCTCCGGCCGCTCCCGGGAGGGCGCATGGGCGGCTGGGCGTGGATGGCGGCCGTGTCCCTGGTGACCGCCGCGAGCCCCCGCGGTGTCGCGCCGACGCCGGCGGGGTCCGCGGAGGAGCGCGTCAGCGTCCTCGACATGGGCGCGCGCGGCGACGGGATCGCCGACGACACCGAGGCGTTCGCGCGCGCCGCGGCCACCGGGAAGACCGTCGTCGTCCCGCGCCCGCCGGCCCACTACCGGGTCACCCGCACGATCCGGCTCCACGCCTCCATCGTGGGCGAGGGGCGGCCGCTGGTGCGCATGTACGGCGCGGCCGGCCGGGAGTCGCACGCGATGCTCGAGGTCCGCGGCTACCGCGGGCCGGGGCTCCTCATCCGGGGACTGCACCTCGACGGCCAGTGGGACGGCGCCGGGACGGCGGGCGAGTGGTCGCACAACGTCATGGTGAAGGGGTCCCGCAACGTGACCATCGAGGACAACGTCCTCGAGCGGCCGTACGGCGACAACGTCCTCATCGGCGGCGAGGGCGTCCCGGAGCCGAGCGAGCACGTGATCGTCCGCCGCAACCGGCTCCTCGAGCCGCGCCGCTGCGCGGTCGCCGTCATCTCCGCGCGCGGGGTCCTCGTCGAGGAGAACGTCATCCGGCGGCGGAGCACCTACGTCGCCGCGATCGATCTCGAGCCCAACCCCAACGGGCTCGACGCCGTCTGGGACGTGGCCGTCACCGGGAACGACCTCGACGTCGCCGGCATCGCGATCCAGGTCTTCACGTTCGGTGATCGCTCCCCGCCGAGCGGCCGCGTCACCGTCTCGGGCAACGTCGCCCGGGCCGCGCGCTTCTTCGTGAAGCCCGGGGAGACGAGCGCCTGGGAGGAGCTGACGCTCACGGGCAACACCTTCCTCGGGCGCGGCGGCGACCGGAACGCGTTCGTCGAGGTGTCCCCGCCCGTCCGGTCCGTGCGGATCCTGGAGAACCGCATCCACGCCGTCCGCGCGGGCGGCGACCGCCTCGTCGGGATCGAGGGGCTCGAGGTGCGCGACAACGAGTGGACCGGGCCGCGGGGATACGAGGTCCAGGTCGCCGGGTGCCCGGCCGCGCGGTTCGCGCGCAACCGGATCACCGGATTCCGCGCAGCCCTGCCTCGCGACGCAGCGGCGGGCGCGCGGGACTGACCTCCGCGGGCCGGAGGACGCGGGCGGGCGCGACGCGGCCCGCGACCTCGGCCAGCAGGGCCGCGATCTGGCCCCGCCACCGCTCGTACCCGTACCGCTCGGCGGCCCGCCGGCGCGCCACGTCCACGAGGCCGGCGCGCAGCACGCGGTCCTCGTCGAGCCGGCCCACCGCGGCCGCGAGCGCGGCCGGGTCCTCCGCCCGGACCACGAGGCCCGCCCGCCCGCCGTCGGCGATCTCCGGGAGCGCGCCGCGATCCGCCACGACGAGCGGCGTCCCCACGAGCTGCGCCTCCGCGGCCACGAGCCCGAACGGCTCCCGCCAGATCGAGGGGACGACCACCACGTCGGCCTCGGCCATGACGCGGTGGACGTCGCCGCGCGCGCCGAGGAAGTGGACCCGCCCGGCGGCGCCGTCCCGCGCGGCGAGCGCGCGGAGCTCGGCCACGTACCCGGCGGCGACGGGATCGTCGCGGTCCCCGGTGATCCAGAGCACGTGCCGGGGCGACAGGTGGCGGAGCGCCTGGACCGCGACGTGGACGCCCTTGTGCGCCCGGATCGACGCGCACGGGACGAGCAGCGTCACCTGTCCGTCCACGCGCGGCGGGAGCGGCGGGTGCTCCCGCGGCGGCGCGTCCTCGAGGCGGACCGCGTTCTCGACGAGGACGAGGCGGTCCGCGGGGACGCCGAGCCGGACGGCCTGCTCGGCGCAGAACAGCGAGACCGCCACCACCCGGGCGCAGCGCCGCGCCAGCAGCTGCGTGAACCGGCGCTCGGCCGGGGCGCCCTCCCCCTCCGTCGACAGCGAGAGGGGCGGACCGTGCCAGTGCCACACGATCGGGATGCTCCGCCCCGCGCGCGCCGCGAGCACGAGCAGGAGCTCGCGGTGACCGTGGACCCAGCAGACGTCGTGCTCGTCCAGGTGCCGGCCCACGTTCCACGCGATGTGCGCGAGGCGCGGCGCCTCCCGCGCGATCCCCGCGAGCCGGCCGCGCCGCCCCGAGAGGACGCTCCTGCCGGGGACGCCGAGGCGGCGATCGACGCCGACGCCGCTGCGCTCCAGCGCGTCCATGTCGGCGTCGTTGCGGCAGAGCTCGGCGTAGGTGAGGACGAGGCGCGGGTCCCGGGCGAGGCCCGGGAGCCCTGCCTCGAGGACGCGGCGGACCCCGCCGTAGAAGGTCCGGATGTACGGCACCAGCACGCGGACGGGAGCCAGACGATCGTCGCGGGGAGGGTTCACGCCTCGGCCTCGGGATAGGCGGACGCGGCCGCCAGGGTGAAGAAGAGCGGCGCCAGGAACACGGACACCGGGACGACGGTGGCGAGCCCGAACACGAAGAACGCGAACAGGCCCGCCCGGAGCACGCTCGCCCGCTGCGCGCGCGCGACGCCGCGCGCGGTCTGCCGCCACGCGAGCCAGAACAGCCCGAGCAGCAGGAGCAGGCCCGCGAACCCGGCGCCGAGCAGGGTGTCGACGTAGACGCTGTCCGCCGTCCCGAGCACGAAGTAGGTGCGCTCGGCGGCGGTGACCTCGCCGAAGCTCGTGAACCCGACGCCCACGGGGTGGGCGACGGCGGCGCGGATCGCGAGCCACTGGGCGTCGAGGCGCGAGTAGACGTTGACCTCGCCGAGCCCTTCCCGGTACGCCCGCCCCAGCCGCTCCTCGAACACGGCGCTGCGCGACCAGCCCGCGGCGACGACCGTCACCGCGCCCGCGAGCAGCGCCGCCTTCGTGCGCAGCCCGATCCGGGCGGAGAGCATCACGTACACGAGCGCCGCCCCGGCGCCGATCACGCCGGACCGGCTCCCGGAGGAGACGAGGCACACGCCCGCGGCGGCGAGGGAGAAGCCGAGCAGGACCCAGCTCCAGGCCCGGGCGCGGCGGGGCCAGAGCGCGCCGTGGAGGATGAAGAGCGCGACCGACGCGTAGGCGAGGTCGTTCGGGTTCGTGACCGAGCCCGTCGCCCGGTCGGCCATCGCCTCGGCGTTCCAGTCGTCCGGGCGGGGGAGCCGCTCCTGGAGGCCCGGATCGAGGGTGAACGCCGCGAGGATCGCGAGCGTGAGGACGCACACCCAGCGCGTCCAGCGCTCCATCGCCGCCGACCGGAACAGGATCGCCGCGAGGGGCATGATCGCCGCGAGCCCGAACCGCTTCATGAACGAGAGCGTCTCGAACAGCCCCTTCCCTTGCGGGAGGCTGATCTCCGAGCCGAGGCCGGCGAGCGCGGCGACGAGCACCGCGAGCACGGGCATCAGCGCCGCGGCGGGGTCGACGTCCGCCGCTCCCCGCACGAGCAGCGCGACCGCCACGAGCGCCCAGAGCCCGAGCAGGGCCACGTCGCTCGCGGCCACGTTTCCCATCCCGGGCAGCCGTCCCACGGGGATCCACACGAGCGAGAGCGGGATGGCGGCGAGCAGGAGCACGCGCCCGAGCGAGGCCGTGACGCCGCGCGCCGCCGGCGTCGCGCCATCGAACGTGAGTACGGCCGGTCCGCTCATGGTCCGCCCTGCGCCCGGAGACGGGTCCGGCGACCCAGCCACGCCGCGCAGCCGAGCGCCGCCGCCAGGTAGACGAGGTACGCGGCGAGGTGAGACGCGGCAAGCCCCCGCGCCCCGTGCGCCCGCAGCCCGTACGCGGCGAGCACCAGGGCGCCGGCCCACCCGAGGTTCAGGAAGAAGCCGAGCCACATGCGCCCCGCGCCGGCGATGGCCTGGACGACCACGTGGAGGGCGCCGGCCACGGCGCCCGTCGCCGCCAGCACCACGAGCACCTGGGCGGCGCCGTCGAAGTCGCGGCCGTAGGCGCTCATGAGGGTGGGCGCGAGCGCCGCGAAGAGCGCCGCCAGCGCGGCGCAGAGCGCGGCCATGCTCGCGAACGCCGACCAGATCGTGCGGGACAGCTCGCGGGTGCGCCCCGCGTCGTGGAGGCGCGAGAAGAGCGGCAGGAGCACGGTCCCGGCGGAGGTCGCGACGAGGACGATCGCGTTCCGCCACTGGTTGGCGGCGGTGAAAATGCCCAGCTCGCGGTGCCCCCCGGGCTGGCCGGCGACGAGCGCCGAGGTGGCCCACGTGGCCGGGGCGACGAGCGCGTTGCAGAGCGTGACCGGGAGGCTGTACTCGAGCAGCACCCGCCACTCGCGCGTGACGCCGCGGAGCGTGAGCGGGATCCCGGTCGCGCGCGCGGCGCGCACCACCGCCGCCCCGGAGAGGCCCGCGGCCAGCACGGTGGCGATCACCTGCCCGGCGATCCCGCCGAGTACGCCGCCGCCCCGCGCCCCGAGCCACAGGAGCGGGATGCTCGCCGCGGCCCCGAGCACCGTGACGACCGCGATCTCCCGGAACCGCCCGAGGCCCGCGAGGATGCCGAGGAACGCGCCGTTGACCGGGCCGAACAGGAGGAGCGCGGCCGAGAGCCGGAGCGGGCCCGTGAGCTCGGGGGACGACAGCACGGCGCGCGCGAGCCAGGGCGCCGACACCGCGGCGGCGATGGCGCCGGCGGTCCCGAGGACCGCGGCCACGAGCGCCGTCAGCGCCACGATCCGCCCCGACGCGGCGGGATCGGCCGCGTGGCTCCCGGCCAGGTGGCGGGCCCCGGTCTCCGGGAGGCCGAAGCCGGTGAACGTCTGGAGCATGGCGGACGTGGCGAGGACGAGGGCGTACGCGCCGTACGGCGCGGCGCCCAGCGCCCGGGCGACGAGGATCGCCCCGGCGAGCGCCAGGACCCGCGCGGCGACCGAGCCGGACAGGCTCCACGCGGCGCCGCGCGCGAAGTGCCGGGCCAGCGGAGACGCGAGCGCGCGCCGCAGGCGTGCCCCGAGCGACGCGCCCCCGGGCCACCCGGGGCGCGGGAGGCGCGGGACCCCCACGGCGGTGGGCTCCGGCCGACCGAACTCGACCTCCGGCTCTGCTCCCATGCCCCCTCGGCCTGCCGGAGAGTGCCCGGCTTCTCTGCGGGCGCAATCTAGGCTCCGCCCGCGCGCGCGCCGCCTCCCCGACCGGCACCATGCCCGCCCGCCGCCCTGCCACTCTGGGTGGAGCCCCTCGGCAGGGATGGCCGCGTTCCGGCGCGGTGCCGACAGATGCACGCAGCCGATCGAGGGGGCACGTGACGGAACGGACGCTGGGCGAACGCTACTCCGCGGCGGGGCGCACCCGCCGCCCGCTCGGCCGCCCGGCGACCTGCGCCTCCTCCCGGCCGTGCGGTGCCGGCCCGATCCCGGATGGCGCGGGGTCGGACGGCCCCGTCCACCCGCGCACGCCAGGGAGTCACGGATGAAGCACAAGGCACAGCGGCCGGCCACGATGCGCCCGGCTCCCTCGCCGCGCAGGTCCTCTGCGCTGCCGCTTCGCTCCGACGGTCACCACCAGCCGACCGCGGGCGAGCTCGCGCGCAGCGTCATCGAGGGGCGCTGGACGATCCTCGGGAGCGTCGCGGTCGCGCTCGCCATCGCGGGGGCGTACCTCTACGTGGCCCGCCCCGTGTACCGGTCGAGCGCGCTCGTGCACGTGGACGAGCGCCCCGAGGGGACCTCCCGCCTGGAGGACCTCTCGGCGCTCCTCGAGCCGCACGCCTCGACCGTGAGCGAGATCGAGCTGATGCGCTCCCGGCACGTCATCGGGAGCGTCGTGGACGAGCTCCGCCTCGACCTCGAGGCGCGGCCGCGCCGGTTCCCGATCCTCGGCGGCGCGCTGGCGCGGAGGTACGCGGGCGCAGCGCCGGCGGCGCCGCCCCTCGGGCTCTCGCGCCTGGCGCCCTTCGCGTGGGGCGGTGAGCGGATCACGGTGACGCGCCTGGTCGTCCCCGCGCGCCTCCTGGACGAGCCGCTCACGCTCGTCGCGCTGCCGCACGGCGCGTACCGGCTGCGCGGGCCGGACGGGGCCGTCCTCGCCGAGGGGCACGTGGGCGATCCCGCCCCGGCGGCGCCCGCCGCCGACGCGGTGGCGCTCGCCGTCTCGGAGCTCGTCGCCCGCCCGGGCACCGAGTTCGTGCTCCAGAAGCGCCGCCGCGAGGAGGTGGTGACGTCCCTCCGCAAGCGCCTCTACGTCGCCGAGCAGGGCCCCGGCCACGGGCGCGGGACCGGCGTGGTCGCGCTCGAGCTCCAGGGCGACGATCCGGAGCTCGTCGCGCGCATCCTCGCGACCCTGTGCGACACGTACGTGAAGGAGAACGTGGAGCGCAGCTCGGCCCAGGCGGCCAAGACCCTCGCGTTCCTCGAGGCGCAGCTCCCCCACCTCAAGACCAACCTGGAGCGGGCGGAGGCGGCGCTCAACACCTTCCGCCGCGGCGCGCGGACCGTGGACCTCCCCATCGAGTCGCGCGTCACGGTCGAGCGGGCGGCCGACCTGGATCGCATCATCTCGGACCTCGAGAGCACGCGCACGCAGCTCCGCCAGCGGTACGGCGACGCGCACCCGGACGTCGTGCAGGTGGAGCGCCAGCTCGCGGCGGCCCGGACCGAGCGGAGCGCGTTCGCGCCCCGGATCGAGACGCTGCCCACGACGCAGCTCGCCTCCGCCCGCCTCACGCGAGACGTCTCCGTCGCGACCGATCTGTACCTGACGCTCCTCAACCGCGCGCAGGAGCTCCGGGTGGTGAAGTCCGGCCGCACGGGCAGCGTGCGGGTGGTGGATCGGCCGTTCGCCGCGCACCGCCCCGATCACCCCAAGGTCCCGTCGGTGCTCGCCCTGTCCATCCTGCTCGGGCTCGTCGGCGGCGTCGCGCTCACGCTCGCCCGGCGCGCGTTCGACCAGAAGGTCGAGGACCCGCGCGAGATCGAGCAGGGGACGGGCTTGCCGGTCTTCCTGTCGGTCCCGCACAGCGACCGCGAGCGGCGGCGTGCCGACGGCGCGCCCCTCGCCGCGATCGCGCCCGACGACGTCGCCACCGAGACCCTCCGGGCGCTGCGCAGCTCGCTCGCGTTCGTCCTCAAGGATCGCCCCCGCGTCCTCGCCGTGAGCTCGCCGTCGCCCGGCGTCGGCAAGACGTTCGTCTGCGCGAACCTCGCGCACCTGTTCGCGGCCTCGGGGCAGCGCGTGCTGGTCGTGGACGCGGACCTCCGGCGGGGCACGCTCCACCGCGTGCTCGGGGGCGACGCGCATCGGGGGCTCTCGGACGTGGTGAAGGGCGAGGTCGCCCTCGCGGACGCGATCCGGGCCACGGACACCCCCGGGCTCGAGCTGCTCCCGTGCGGAACGGCGGTCTCGTCGCCCGCCGAGCTCCTCGGCGGGCCGCGGCTGGGACAGCTCCTCGACGAGGCCGCGAAGCGGTACGACGTGGTCCTGGTGGACACTCCACCGATCCTGGCGGTCGCGGACGCGATCGCCGTCGCGCGCCACGCCACGCTCAACGTGCTCGTGCTGCGCGCCCGGCACCACGCGCTCGACGAGATCGCGCTCGCCATCGAGCGGTTCACGCGCGCCGGGATCCGCGTGCAGGGCGGCATCCTGAACGACGTGCGGCCGGCCGGCGCCCCGTACGCGCGGGTTTACGAGCACCGCGCCGCGGGCGCGCTCGGCGGCTGACGGGGACGGCTCGGACGAGGGGGGACGGATGAAGCCACGGACGTGGTGGGCGGTGGTGTGCGCGGGGGCGCTCGCGGGCGCCGCGTGCGAGGGCGCGCCGGCGCGGAACAGCCGGGAGGGGCCGCCGCCGCCCCCGCCGCCGCCAGACACCGACCCGATCACCGTGGGTGACTGGACGTTCTACGGGCCGGTCCAGGGGCTCTCCCCGGACGTGCAGGACGTCTCGCCCGACGAGGGCGGGAACGTCTACGTGGCCGGCGGCGACGCCCTGTACGTGAAGCGGCGCGGCGACCCGCGGTTCCTCCGGTTCGACGCGCGCAACGCCGGGCTCACGGAGAGCTGCAACGACGCGAGCCTCGACCTCCCCTCCCCCGACCGGCCCAACCGCCAGTGCCGCGTCCTCGCGGTCGGGGGCGCTTCGCCGGGGAAGGCGATCGTCGGGTTCGAGGGGCTCCCCGCCTCGACGGACGCCGGGGCGCTCCCGTACTGGACCTGGGTCCTCGACTCCGGCGGCGCGGACGTGGTCGCGTTCGATCCGGACGCGGGGACGCTGACCCGCACGCGCCACGTGACCATCGGCTCCCCGCCCCACGTGATCTGCGCCGTCGGGGGCGAGGAGCGCGCGACGACCTGCGACGCGCGCGACTACTGGTGGACCCGCGGACGCCGCCTGTTCCGCCTGGTCCGCCGGATCGTGGTCAACCACGATCCGGCGAGCCCGATGTACGGCGACGCGTGGATGGGCGGGGAGCACGGGACCTTCGCCGTCCTGCTCCACGACGCCGCGCGGCGGGGCTACGTCGACCGCGTCTCCGCGTGGGGCGAGGAGTACGCCGACATGAAAGACGTCTGGGAGCACCTGCACCCGTCGCTCACCACGCCGAGCCACCCGGAGTGGTTCGTGAACGGCGAGGGCTGGGCGCTCTCGATCGACCCGCGCGACGGCCGTCCGTGGGGGTCGAACGAGTACCGGACGACGTCGGTGCACGGCTACGGGGGCGATCTCTCGGGCGACCACTGGTGGCTGGGGAGGTTCCTCGACCTGTGGGCGGATCCCTCCGCCGACGACCTGACCACGCGGTTCGACCAGGTCCGCTCGATGTCGCACTGCCCGGACGGCACGCTCTGGGTGGGCTCGCTCCGGTACGGGCTGGCGCGGATCGGGACCGACGGGTCCATCTCCCGGCTCCGGCTCCCGGCGGCCCACGGCGAAGGGGTGATGGCGGTCGCGTGCGATCCGAGCGATCACTCGCTCTGGATCGGGCCGGCCTCCGGCGGCGTGCTGCGCCTGCGCGGGGGGACGTTCGAGGCGGTGGAGAACGCCGGCGCGCCGGCGTTCGCGGGCCAGCCGGTGCAGTCGATCCAGATCGACCGGTGGATCTCGCCGCGGATCGTGTACTTCGCGCACGTGCAATCCGACGGCTCGTCCGGCGGGGTGGCCGCCTATCACGGGCCGTGAGCGTCCGGCCATCGCATCGGCCGACGCTTTCGGCGTACGCCTCGAGGGGTGGAGAAGCTGGGCGGTGCCGAGGGGGCGGCCGGCCGGGCCAGCCGGGCTCGCCGACCAGGTCGATCCTCGGCGCCCACCGGCCCATTGTAGGGCGCGCGCGGTGACGAGCTGCTCGTTCGCGCTCGGGGGCAAACTCGCCGGCCACTTCTCGCTTCGCGAGGTGGCCGGCTTCGGACAGAGCCCCCGAGCGCAGTTCGACGCAGTCCGCGCGCGTTCCTCGTCAGATCGCGTGCGGCGCCTGCGCGGATGGTCGGCTCGCTCCGGCAGGCCCGGCCGTCCGCTGGCACCTGGGGTTGGATGGGGGCTCGAGGCTGCGGGGGTGTCGAGCCGCGACTCGGGGCACCTGTGCCGTCGTGGAACCAGCGATC
>Ga0196976_1000686_pt1 | contig 19839 bp, 20 predicted proteins | sample S3v_513CmetaG_FD_148644 | JGI IMG/M metagenome (GOLD analysis project Ga0196976, IMG submission 148644) | Soil microbial communities from Anza Borrego desert, Southern California, United States - S3+v_5-13C | ecosystem: Environmental > Terrestrial > Soil > Desert | place: USA: California...
TCAGGGTGACGTTGCGCCGCTCGCTGGAGCCCGACCCGCGCAACGTCACCCTGACCACGCCCTCGGACGAGACGCGCACTCTGGAGATGAAGGACGACAAGTCGGGCCGCGCCACCGCGACGGTGATCGCGGCGGAGCCCGGCATCTACCGCGTCTCCGACGGCGAGCGCACGGCGCTGGCCGTGGTGGGTGCGGTCAACCCGCCGGAGCTGGCCGACGTGCGCTCCACCGGCGACCGGCTGAAGCCGGTGGCCGACGCCACGCACGGTGCCGTGCAGTGGATCGCCGACTACCCCGGCCCCACCCGCGCCGGCCCCGACGTGCGCCGCACGCGCCCCGACCGCGACCAGTCCGGCTCCGGCTGGATCGGCCTGCGCGCCAACGGCGACTTCGTGGTGACCGGCGTCTCCGACGTGCCGCTGCTCCCCATCGCCGGCGTCCTGGCCCTGGCGCTCGGCGCCCTCCTCCTGGCATGGCGGCGCGAGGGGCGGTAGCCCCGGATTGACAATATTCCTAGGGAAAGCCATGATCGGGGTGACCATGGCCTTTCCCTGCGCGTGTGGCGTCCAACGGAAAATGCGGGATATGGCCGAATGCAACACGTGGCGAAATCCGTTGCATCCCGTTGCATCCGGTTGCATTTGCCGCCGCGTGACGGCGCGCGGGCATACCCCGTTGCACAGCCGCGCGTTTGCGATTATGGTGCCGCTCCTTTCCGGGATTGGGGCGTCGCCAAGCGGTAAGGCAGCGGTTTTTGGTACCGCCATTCCCAGGTTCGAATCCTGGCGCCCCAGCCACCCTTCGCTTTCTGGACCTGTGCCGTTGCAGCCGTCCAGATTCCGGATTATATTTCCCTTGCCAGGCAGGGGGAACGATGGGAAAGCTCGTTGTGTTCGGGAAGGTGGCGGTGGTCATCCGCAACCGCGATCACAACCCGCCGCACTTCCATGTCATTGGCCCGGATTTCGAGGTGCAGGTCGGCATCGACCCGCTGGTGATTTTGCGCGGCTCGATGAGCAGGGCCGTTTGGGAGCAGGTTGCCGGATGGGCCGCCGAGAATCGCGCCCTCCTGGTGGCAGAATGGAACAGCATCAACCCGCGCTACCCGATGTGATGGAGGGGCTCGTGCACACTGAGATGGTCCATGGCGCCGATCCCCGCCCGATCCGCCGGATCGCCGCCGTCGAGGCCGTCGCCGGCAAGGTGCTGGCCGTAACCTGGGACCACGGCGGAACGGACGAGGTTGACCTTTCCGGGTGGATCGGCTTCCACGACATCGCCGAGTTGCGGGACGAGTCGGTGTTCCGCCGGCCGGAGATTGCCGAGTACGGCAGCGCCGTCCAATGGGCAGGGAACGAGGATCTCGCCATCGACAGCGTGCACCTCGAATTGCTGGCCGAACAGCAACGCCCGTTCAGTTCCACCGACCTCACCGCGTGGCAAGATCATCTCGGCCTTTCCAACCAGGAGGCCGCCGACATCCTGGACGTCGCGCTGAGCACCTTCCACACCTACAAGAACGGAACCGCCCGGATCCCCAGCGCGGTGCAGATCGCCTGCCGGGCCATCGAGCGCGACCCCCTGCTGTTCGAGGCGCACTACCGCCCGCGCCGCCCGTCAGGCCGGCCGCCGAAGGCGGCATGACTTTACCGGTGCCGCCGAAGGCGGCGTAGCCTCACCCGTGCCGCCAGACCTTCACGGCTGAGGCCAGCAGGAGCGCCGCCAGCAGCGGCAGCAGCACGGCACCCGGCACCACGCCCAGCAGTTGCCCGCCGACGAACGCGCCGATCACCGACCCTGCCGCCATCACCACCACGAAGGCCCGGTTGCGGCCCAGCACGGTGAAGCTGCGGTCGCGGCTGTAGCGGGCGAAGCCGGCGACCATCGTGGGCAGGCTCACGGCCAGCGACAGGCTGCCCGCCAGCTTCACGTCGGCGCCGAACAGCAGGACCAGCGTCGGGATCAGCAACTCGCCACCCGCCACCCCCATCAGCGACGCGACGACCCCGATGCCGAACCCCGCCGCCACGCCGGCCGCCATCTGAAGCCAGCCGGCCGCCACCGGCTCCCCGCCGCCCTCCCCATGCCCGAACAGCAGGGCACCGGCGATCAGCACCAGCAGGACGGCGATGACCCGGTAGAGCGATTCGGTCCGCAGCCGGGTCGCCCAGCCGGCGCCCAGCCACGCGCCGGCCAGACTGCCGGCCAGCAGGTTGACGACCACGCCCCAGTGCGCCGCCACCGCGTCCAGCGGGACCGCCCCCATGCGGAACGGCAGGGCGAAGGCGACGACGACGAGGCTCATGGCCTTGTTCAGGATCACCGCCTCCAGGGCCGCGAAGCGGAAGGCGCCGATCAGCAGCGGCAGGCGGAACTCCGCCCCGCCCAGGCCGATCAGCCCGCCCAGCGCGCCGATGACGGCGCCCCCGCCGAAGGCGGCCATCCGCCCGCGCCCGGCGCCGGCATGCCCATGCGCGTCAGTCACCCGCCACCCCCTTCGACACCAGCGCCACGCCCTTCACCTGCGCGAACACCGGCTGGCCCGGCGCCAGACCCAGCATCTCCCACGACTTGCGGGTGACGCGCGCCAGCATGCGGGCCCCCTGCCCGTCCTCGCCCAGCGCCACCACCGCCATGACCTGCACCGCGTCCTGCGGCTCGGCGGCGACCACGCGCGCCGGCATGACGTTGAGGATCGTGCTGCCGGCCGACGGCTGGCGCGCCAGGCTGACGTCGGTTGCGGCGATGCGCACGCGGCGTCCCGCCCCGACGGGGCCGAGGTCGCCCGGCACCTGCAGCCGCCCGCCGGCAAGGTCCAGCGTGGTCAGGCCATAGGCCGGCTCGTGCCCCTGCACCACGGCCGGCAGGGTCACGCCGGCCTCCGGCATGCGGGCGATGGGCAACGCCGGGTCGGCCTGCAACTCCTGCACCGGGCCGGACGCCACCACCCGCCCGTCCCGCAGCAGCACCAGATGGTCGGCCAGCCGCTCCACCTCCGCGATGTCGTGGCTGACGTAGAGCACGGGCACGGACAGCACGTCGTGCAGCCGCTCCAGGTACGGCAGGATCTCGTCCTTGCTGAAGCGGTCCAGTGCGGCCAGCGGCTCGTCCATCAGCAGCAGGCGCGGCTGCGCCAGCAGGGCGCGCCCGATGGCGACGCGCTGGCGCTCGCCCCCCGACAGGTTCTGCGGCGAGCGGTCGAGCAGGCGGCCGATGCCCAGCAGCTCGACCACCTCGCCCTCGCGGATGGTCTCCGGCACGCCGCGCCCCACCGTGCGGCGATGGCCGTACAGCAGGTTGGCGCGCACGGACATGTGCGCGAACAGGTTCGCTTCCTGGAAGACGTAGCCGATGGGCCGCTTGTGGACCGGCCGGAAGCGGCCGCCGTCCTGCCAAACGTCGCCGTCCAGCGCGAAGCGCCCGTCGAGCCGCTGGAGCCCTGCGACGCAGCGCAGCACCGTCGTCTTGCCGCAGCCCGACGGCCCGAACAGCGCGGTGACGCCGCGCCCCGGCGCCTCGAACGCCACGTCTATGGCGAAGGCGCCCAGCCGCCCCCGGAAGCGGGCCTCCATCCGCGCCGTCACCGCTTCACCCGCCCGACGCGCTTTTCCAGCGTCATCATGGTCAGGATCACGATGAAGGAGAACACCAGCATGCCGGCGGACAGCAGATGCGCCTCGGTCCATTGCAGGGTCTCGACATAGTCGAAGATGGCCACCGACAGCACGCGGGTCTTGCCGGGAATGTTGCCGCCGATCATCAGCACCACGCCGAACTCGCCCACCGTGTGGGCGAAGCCCAGCACCGCGCCGGTCAGGAAGCCGCTCCGTGCCAGCGGCAGCGCCACGGTGAGAAAGCTGTCGAGCGGCGAGGCGCGCAGCGTCGCCGCCGCCTCCAGCGGACGGTCGCCGAACGCCTCGAAGGCGTTGCGGATCGGCTGCACCACGAAGGGCATGGAGAAGAGGACGGAGCCGATGAGCAGCCCCTCGAACGTGAAGGCCAGCGACCGCGCCCCCCACAGCGAGGCCAGCCAGCCGCCCGGCCCGTCGGGACCCAGCAGCATCAGCAGGTAGAAGCCCAGCACGGTGGGCGGCAGCACCAGCGGCAGCGCCACCACGGTCGCCACCGCCTCCTTCCACCACGCCTGCGAACGCGCCAGCCACCACGCCAGCGGCGTGCCCAGCAGCAGCAGGATCACCGTGGTCAGCGCGGCCAGCTGAAGCGTCAGCAGGATGGGTTGCCAGATCATCGTCGGGTCTTCCGGGGCCGGCCGTCAGTCGACCGCCAGGATGATGTGCCCGGCGTCGATCAGCGCGCAGGCCGGCTGGCCGGCCGAGATGGCCAGCTCATCGGCGCTGTGGCGGGTGATGATGGCGACCAGCGTCTTGCCGCCGCCGATATCCAGCGAGACCTCGGTGTTGACGGCGCCGTCCTCGCGCCGCGCGATGGTGCCCTCGATGCGGTTGCGGACGGAGGTGCGGCGCGCGTCGTCGGCGAGGGCCAGGATGACGAAGGGCGCCTTGATCAGGGCCGTCGCCTCGCGCCCGGGGAACAGGCCCAGGTCGCGCACCGCGTCGCGGGTGACGATGGCGGTCAGGGTCGTGCTGTCGGACACGGCCAGGGCCACCTCGGCGTTCACCGCGCCGTCGGTGATGCCGGTGATGGTGCCGCGCAGTGCGTTGCGTGCGCTGGTGCGCATGAAGAACCCCCACATCAGGTTGGCCGCCGAGATGCCGGTGCCGGCAAGGTCCGGCTCCAGCGCGCCGAAGGCCCGCGCCAGCTCGCCCTCCAGCCGGTGAAAGGTCTCGACCAGCCGCATGCCTTCCGGCGTCAGCGTGGCGCCGCCGCCCCGCCGGCCGCCGGCCTGGGCGCCGACCAGCGGGCGGCCGAACAGGTTGTTCATGGCGTCCACCGCGTCCCAGGCCGCCTTGTAGGTGATGCCCACCGCCCGCGCGGCACCCGAGATGCTGCCCTCCCGCGCCACCGCCTCCAGGAGGCGGATGCGCTCGGCGCCCACGGGCGAGGCGTTGGGGCCGGCGAAGGAAACCTGGGCGCGGACGGGCATGGCCGATCCTTCGATTGGAGCGATATGTACAATCGATATATAACGCAGCCGCCCGCGAAGGGAAACCGTTTCCCGCCGGACCGATGCATGCCCGTCCTGCCGTCGGGCACCGCAACATCTGCCGAAGAGCCGAGTTGTCTTCGAGGGCCGGCTTGATCACGGTCGGCGGGAGGAGACGGCGTGCGTGAGTAACCCGGCGAGCGGACAGGCCCTGCTTCACTTCCCCGCGGACGGCGGCGGGGTCGGCGCGCTCATGCGCGCGCACGACTGGTCCACCTCGCCGCTCGGGCCCCCCGAGGGCTGGCCGCAGTCGCTGCGCAGCGTCGTGGGCCTGCTGCTTGCGTCCAAGTTCCCGATGTTCGTCGCCTGGGGGCCGGAGCTGGGCTTCCTCTACAACGACAGCTACGCGCTCATCCTCGGCGAGAAGCACCCCCGGGCGCTGGGCCGCCGGTTCAGCGACATCTGGAGCGACATCTGGGAGGATATCCGCCCCCTCGTCGACCGGGCGCTGGCCGGCGAGGCGACGTTCCACCAGGACCTCCCCCTCACCATGCTGCGCAACGGGTACGAGGAGCAGACCTGGTTCACCTTCTCCTATTCCCCCGTCCGGGACGAGAGCGGCACCGTCGCCGGAATGTTCTGCGCCTGCACGGAAACCACCGGAACGGTGCTCGCCGAATGGCGCCAGAACTTCCTGCTGGCGCTGGGCGACCGGCAGCGCGAGCTGCGCGACCCGCTCGCCATCACCGCCGCGGCGGCGGAAATGCTGGGCCGGCGCCTGAACGTGGCGCAGGTCGGCTACACCGACATCGACGACAGCGGCGAATGGCTCACCGTCGGGCGGGACTGGAGCGACGGGCGCATCCCCAGCGTCGTCGGCCGCCACCGCCTGGCCGATTTCGGGCCGTCCATCGCGGCGGCCCTGCGCAGCGGTGCCCCCCTCGTGGTGCCCGACGTGCGCACCGACGCGCGCACGCGCGAGCCGTCCGCCGCCGCGGCCTTCGCCGCGCTGTCCATCCGCGCGGTGCTGGCCGTGCCGCTGGTCAAGCAGGGGCGGCTGGCGGCGACGCTGTTCCTGCACCATTCCGAACCCCGCAACTGGACGGCGGCCGAAATCGCCCTGGCCGCCGACGTCGCCGAACGCACCTGGGCGGAGAACGAGCGCGCGCGCGCCGAAGCGGCCCTGCGCGAGAGCGAGGCGCGCTTCCGCCACATGGCCGACAACGCGCCGGTGATGGTGTGGGTGACCGATCCGGACGGGCGCTGCACCTACCTCAGCCGCAGCTGGTACGCCTTCACCGGCCAGACGCCGGAAACGGCGCTGGGCCACGGCTGGCTGGACGCGGTCCACCCGGACGACCAGGCGGCGGCGGAGCGGCGGTTCCACGAGGCGACCGCCACGCGCGCGCCGTTCCGGATGGAGTACCGCCTGCGCCGGCACGACGGGGAGTGGCATTGGGCCATCGACGCCGCCGCCCCCCGTTTCGCCGACGGCGGCGCGTTCCTCGGCTTCGTCGGCTCGGTGATCGACATCACCCTGCGAAAGCGGGCCGAGGAGGCCCTGGAGCAGGCCAAGGAAGCCGCCGAGCGGGCCAACCTCGCGAAGTCCCGCTTCCTGGCCGCCGCCAGCCACGACCTGCGCCAGCCGATGCAGTCGCTGCTGCTGTTCCTGGAAATCCTGAAGCCGCACGTGGCGCCCAAGGGGCAGGACGCGCTGAAGCACCTGGGCCGCGGGCTGGACGCCCTGCGCGACCTGCTGGACAGCCTGCTCGACATCTCGCGCCTGGACGCCGGCATCGTGCAGCCGGCCGTCGAAACCTTCGCCGTCGGCGACCTGATCGAACAGATCGCCAGCGCCTCCGCCCCGGTCGCCGCGGCCAAGGGCCTGGAGCTGCACATGACGCCATGCCCGGCGGCGGTGCGCAGCGATCCCACTCTGCTCGGCCGCATGCTGCGCAACCTCGTGGAAAACGCGCTGCGCTACACCGACGCGGGCCGCATCACCATCAAATGCCGCGAGCACGCGGGGCGCCTGCGCATCGAGGTGCACGACACCGGCATCGGCATCCCGCCCGACCACCTGGAACGGATCTGGGAGGAGTTCCACCAGGTCGGCAACCCCGAGCGCGACCGCAACCGCGGCCTCGGGCTGGGCCTCGCCATCGTGCAGCGGCTGTCCGTGCTGCTCGACCATCCGGTCGACGTCCGCTCCGCGCCCGGCCGCGGATCGGTGTTCGCGATCGAGGTGCCGCTGGGGCGGGACGCCCCGCAGCTGGCCGCCGTCCCGGCCGGGGAGGCCGCCGGGAACGGCCGCTTCGCCGTCCTGGTGGACGACGACGCCATCGTGCTCCTCGCGCTGAAGGCGACGTTCGAGTCCTGGGGCTACGCGGTGCTGGCCGCCGGCTCGGCCGATCAGGCGCTGGCCGGCCTGCGCATGGCCGGCCGGCGGCCGGACGTCGTCGTGGCGGACTACCGGCTGCGCGAAGGCCGCTCCGGCACCGAGGCGATCCTGCGGGTTCGCGAGACCTTCGGCACCGACATCCCCGGCATCGTCCTGACCGGAGAGACCGGCGGCGAGGTCCACCAGGACGCGACCGAGCATCGCTTCGAGGTCATCCACAAGCCGGTCACCCCCCGCCAGCTGGCCGGCGCCCTGGAGCGCCTCACCCCGAACCGCGGCGGCCCCTAAGCGAAGACCACCCACCCCTCGACGACCTGCGCCGCCGTCACACCCTTCAAGGTCAGCGTCTCGCCCGTGGCCAGCACGATCGCCGCGCCCTCGGTCGCCGTGGCGACGGTATAGGCGGTCCCCGCCGCCAGTTCGATCCGGTCGCCCGAGGCGCCCGCGAAGTCGTACACGGTGTCGTTGCCCTGCCCGGCGCGGAAGACGAAACGGTCGGCGCCGGTATCACCGATCAGGGTGTCGTTGCCCAGGTTGCCGTTCAGCGTGTCGTTGCCGAGGCCGCCGTTCAGCACGTCGTCGCCCTGGCCGCCGAACAGCGCGTCGGCGCCGTCGCCGCCGACCAGCGTGTCGTTGGCCATGTTCCCCTGCATGAGGTCGTCGCCGGAGCCACCCTCGAGCCAATCGCTGTCCTGGCCCCCGAACATCCAGTCGCCCCCGGCATCGCCGGACATCTGGTCGGCCCCCAGGTTGCCGTACATCTGGTCGCCATCGTCGCCGCCGCGCAATGTGTCGGCCCCACCCATGCCCTGCATCACGTCGCCGCCGCCGCGTCCGACCAGCGTGTCCGCATAGGCCGACCCGACCATGACGTCCGCGTTGCGGAACATGTACGAGTTGATCAGCTTGTAGGACATCTCGTAGACGCTGGAAAAGCTCAGGTCGAGAAAGTCGATCGACACCATTGCACCGCCGCCGGGGGCTGTGGCGACAAACGAATTGACGGAACCCCAAATATTGCTGGCCGAATAACTCAGCGATCCGCCGATCGCGACGTCCATGACATCGTGCGCGCCATAGGTATAATGATAGCTGAGCACGGTGGGCGTGCTTGCCGTCACAGTGAAATTATCGAACACAACCCCAGTGAGATTGCCTTCTCCGGAAAGATTGACGGCAACAGACGCGAACAGACGGGCCATGGGCGAAAACCTCGGTTCTCAAATGCGGGTGCCCGATACATATCGGCGCATGCACGGGCATAAGATCGACTTTTGATAGTAGACAGTGGCGGTGGCTGCAGTCCAGATCATCATGAATGCATGGAACTGCACGCCGCGTGCGCAGCGCCGCCGCCCGGGCGGTCATACTCCCCAACCCCGAACAGATTATGACCAGTCGTCAAAGACGTAATCCACTGGGATAATGTGGCCGCGGAACAACAAGCGCGACAAACAGCACGCACACGCAAGATATGTCTCTTGCGTCTTCTTGGAAATTCCGTAGCTTATTGGTTAACACCCGAACAACGGGGTGCACCATTCCCTACATGGCGGGAGATTCGCATGTCCGTTCTGGATATCGCGGCGGCAACTTCGCCCATAGAAGCGCTTTCAAGCGAACTTGCGGCAACTGCAGAAGCAATTGTCAACGAATTGGTCTCTGGGCCTTTCTTGCCTATCTTTGAAAGGCACGAGATCGAAAGACTTGTGTGTTCGCCGATGTTCCGCAGCTTCCTTGAAAGCGAACACAACGCGCGCACCCGAAAACTGGCAAGCGGCTCCCTCTTCATGGCATGACTTCCACAGACCTGGGCACGGGTGCCGCCGCCAAATGATCGCCTGCGATCTTCCAGACGGCGGCACCCCGTACCGGCCTTGCGTCCCATGCCCTTTGGCGGCATGGAAGCGCCCTTCCCGGCGATCCATATCCTTCCAACGGAGAACCCCATGCGGAGGAGATCATGGACATCAGGGTCTGCTTTGAGAACATGGAGAAGGTGAACGTCGACGACGCGGCGATGATGCGCCATTACAGCGAAAGCTACCTCGCCGACTTCTCCCCGGAATGGGCCGGCTTCATCATGCTGCCCCACAACGAAACGAAGCGCGGCACGATGGAGCCGGTGTGGCAGGTGCTGATCCGCAACGCCACCGACCGGACGGAGCACGACCTGATCGACTACCTCCAGCGCAACCCCATGGCCGGCTACCACGTCCACGTCTACCGGAAGGACGGCGGCCGGCAGATGAAGGTCTTCTGAGCGAAGCGCTTGCCTGAACGCGTCATCGGGGGCTAGGTTTGCCAGCCTTCAACCGACGGCTTCCCTTCCGGCAGGTCCTTCCCATGATCGACGTGAACGCGCTCGCCCCGCACCTCAAGAACGTGCTGTGGGACGCCGACATCCCCGAGCTGCCGAACCACTACCGCGGCAAGGTGCGGGACAACTACGACCTGCCCGGCGGGCGCCGCATCCTCGTGGCCTCGGACCGGCTGAGCGCGTTCGACCGCATCCTCACCGCCATCCCCTTCAAGGGGCAGGTGCTGACGCAGACCGCACGCTACTGGTTCGAGCAGACGAAGGACATCGTCGCCAACCACGTCATCGAATACCCCGACCCCAACGTCGTGGTGTGCAAGCGTCTGACGATCCTCCCGGTCGAAGTGGTGGTGCGCGACTACCTCGCCGGCACCACGTCGACGTCGGTGCTGTCCATGTACAAGGCCGGCCAGCGCGAGATGTACGGCGTGCGCCTGCCCGACGGGCTGCACGACAACGCCAAGCTGCCGCAGACCATCATCACCCCCACCACCAAGGCCGACATCGGCGACCACGACGCGCCCCTGTCGCCGCAGGAGATCGTCGAGCGCGGGATCCTGCCCAAGGCGCAGTGGGAGGAGGTGTGCGACGTGGCGCTGAAGCTCTTCGCCCGCGGGCGCGAGCTGGCGGAACGGCGCGGCCTGATCCTGGTCGACACCAAGTACGAGTTCGGCGTGGACGAGTCCGGCAAGGTCTTCCTGGCCGACGAGATCCACACGCCGGACAGCAGCCGCTACTGGTTCCGCAGCACCTATGACGAGCGCGTCGCCGCCGGCAAGCGGCCGGAGAGCTTCGACAAGGACTTCGTGCGCACCTGGGTGAGCGAGCGCTGCGACCCCTACAAGGACGCCGTCCCGGAGATCCCGGCGGAGATGGTCCTGGAAACGGCGCGCGTCTACATCACCGCGTACGAGACCATCACCGGCCAGCCCTTCGACCTGCCGGCCCAGCCGGCGCCGGTGCTGGAGCGCATCCGCGCCAATCTGGCCAAGTATTTCTGACCCCTACCCCCGCACCTCGAAGGCGATCCGGGCCGGCGTCTCGCCGGCCTGGGGGGAACCGATGACGATCTCTCCCCGGCCCTTGAGCGGCAGGGACTCGCCGTTGGTCAGCGTCTGCCCCTCGCCGCCCGCCGGCAGCACGCGGGTCCCGTTGCGGCTGTGGTCGGAGAGAACGAAGTCCTCCCCCCGCACGTCGATGACCGCATGCCGGCGCGAGGCGGAGGCGACGTCGAGCCGCATCTGGCAATCGTGCGAGCGGCCGATGACCAGTTGCGCCCCCTCGTCCGGCATCACCAGCCGCCGCCCGCCAAGGCTGAGCACCAGCTTGGCCCCCGTCTTCCTGGGCTTCGACAGGTCGACCGTATCGCCGGTGACGACCAGCGGCAGGAAGGCCCGCTCGTCGTCCGGAATGGCGGCGATCTTGGCGATCAGCTGATCGGCCAGCAGCCGCGGGATGCCGGCCGCGCGCAGCCGCTTGCCGAACCCGTCGCGCATCTCGTCCAGGCTGGCCCCCGCCGGCGCCAGCTCCCGCGCCGACTTGACGCGGCCGAAGATGTCGGCCACCCGCTGCACGAGATAGCTCATCCGCCGCCGCCCGAACTCGCTGGACGCGAGGTCGAGCAGGTAGCCGATGCGCGCGGCCGGCCCGCCCAGGCGGCCGGCGAGGAACGTCACCGTCTCCTCGAACGGCAGGTCGTGCCCGTCGGTGCCCATGGCCATCTTGGCCCGCTTGGTCAGCGCCGACGCCATCGCCGGGCCGCCCATGTAGCCGTCGAAGGCGGCCAGCCGGTCGACGATCGCCTGCAGCGCCTTGGCGTCCGCCGCCAGCCCCGACCGGGTCAGCGGGTGGCTGCCCTCCAGCCCGCCCTGCACCCGGTTCAGCAGCGCCGTCTTCACCCGCGTCAGGGTGCCGCCCGCCACCGCGTTCGACAGGTCCAGCAGCCCGTCGGTGTGCGGCAGGCGGTCGTCCAGCTCGCCGCGCACGGCGGCAAGCAGGCTGAGCAGCGCCGATGACAGGTCGGGCGCGTAGCCGATCAGCGTCTTGATCGGCTCGCGCCCGTCCACCGTCTCGCACAGCAGCTCGTCGACGACGCGCTCGGCCTCCGGCTCCCCCTCCACGTGGAAGCGCAGGATGGCCTTCAGCTTCTGCGGCCAATCGCGGAAGGGTTCCAGCGCCGTCGAGAAGGCGTGGGTGACGATGCGGTCGCGCTGTTCCGGCGGCCGCTCGGCCGCCGCCTGCTCGAGCAGCGCCGTCACGCCCCGGCGCGACAGCGCCTCGTCGAACGGGGCCAGATCCTCGGCGTGCTGCGCCAGGGCCTTCACCTCGTTGAACAGCTTCACGAGCTGGTCCTGGCGGTCGAACACCTTCACGCCCGCCATCGGCGCCTGCAGCGTGGCCAGCCGGCTGAGCCCCGGGTTGAACAGCGTCGCCTCGCGCTCGAAATAGCGCAGGGGGAAGTACCGGTGCAGCTGCTCGGCCGGGATCACCGCCTGGTCGTCGAAATAGGCGCGGAACAGGCGCAGCAGCGTCATCCGGCTGTCGAAGGAATAGACCTGCAGGACGTCCGCGCAGTAGGCCGCCGTCTCGATGTGCGAGATGGTGGTGACCTTGCCCCCGCCCATGTAGGCCTTTTCGAAGACGGTCTCCTCCTTGCCGGCGTCGTTCACCTTGACGACGCGCACGACGGAGTATTTCGCAAGGCTGAGCAGGTACTTGGCCCGCTCCATGGCGAGCCGTTCGTCGGGAAAGACGCCGTCGATGTTCGGCCGGCCGCCCTGCTCGACCACCACCTCGAACTTCGCTTCGCGCCGCCGTGAGATCATGCCGCCTGCCTTCGCTGTCCGGCTGGAGGTCCCCTGAGCCCGGAACGTCTTTGCAACAAACTATAAGGAAACGGTGAAAAATTCGTATTCCTATTTCTGTCACAGCGGTGGCCCACGGATTGGTGCGGCGCGCTGCGCCACGCCTGCGCTAAACTCGCGTCCATGCGAGCCCTCTCCTCCTCCCTGCGGTGTGGCGCTGCGGCGCTGATTGCGGTCCTGCTGCTGGCGGTGTCGGCCTGCGCCGCCCCCCTGGTGCCGGACGACGCCGACGCGCTGGCCCGGCACGGCTTCACCGCCGACGACGTCGGCTACCTGCTGTTCGACCTGGAGGACGGGCGGGCTCTGGCGGCGCGGCAGGCCGACCGGCCGTTCGTGCCGGCCTCCGTCGCCAAGGTGCCGGCCATGCTGGCGGCCCTGGCGCTGCTGGGGCCGGAACACCGCTTCACCACCGGCCTGCACGCCACCGGCGCGGTGCGCGACGGCGTGCTGCACGGCGACCTGTTCCTGAAGGGCGGCGGCGATCCGACGCTGGCGACCGGCGAACTGATCGCGCTCGCCGACGCTCTCGCGGCGCAGGGCATCCAGCGCGTTGCCGGGCGCTTCGCCTATGACTCCACGGCGCTCCCCGAACTGCCGGAGATCGACGCCGGGCAGCCGTGGACGGCCGGCTACAACACCGGCGTTTCCGCCCTGTCGCTCAACTTCAACCGCTTCCAGCTGGCGTGGCGGCGCCCCGCGGCGGGCGGGCCGGTGCAGGCGGAGGCATGGTCGGTCTCCGACCGCGGCCGCCATCGCCTCGCCAGCGTCGCCATCGAGGTCGCCCCAGACGGCACCGCCCCCTTCACGCCGCTGGAGGGCAAGGAGGGCGAGCGCTGGCGCTTCGCGGCATTGCCCGGCGTGGCCGAGCGCACGTGGCTGCCGGTCACGCGGCCGGCGCTGGCCGCCGCCACCGTGTTCCGCGCCGTGGCGGCCGAGCGCGGCATCGCGCTGCCCGCCCCGGTCGCCCGGCCCGTGCCGGCCGGCGCCCTCCTCCTCGCCGCGCACGACAGCGCGCCGCTGGCCGCGGTGGCGGCGGGCGTGCTGAGGTACTCGAACAACCTGTCCGCCGAACTGGTCGCGCTGGCCGCCGCCCGCCGGGTCGACCCGCGGGTGGACACGCTGGCGGGTGCGGGTGCCGCCGTGGCCGCCTGGGTCCGCACGCAGCGGCCGGACGTGGATTGGACGGGCTTCGCGCTCGCCAACGGTTCCGGCCTCACCACGGCGTCGCGCATGACGCCGCGGCAGACGGCGGCGATCCTGCGGCTAGGCGGCCCCGCCCTGTTCGACCTCCTGCCCGGCGACGAGGAGAGCGGGCCGCTGCCGGGCGTCAGGGCGAAGTCCGGCACGCTCGCCTACGCCAAGGGCTTGGCCGGCACGCTGCGCACCGCGTTGGGCCGCCGGCTGGGCTTCGTCTTCTTCGCCGGCGACGACGCCCGCCGCCGGGCGATGGACGCCGCCATGGACCGCCGCGTCGCCGAGATGCCGGCCGACGCCCGCGCCTGGCTGACGCGCGCCCGCGCGCTGCAATCCGACCTGCTGGCCCTGTGGGCGGGTGGTTATTGAACATATGTTACGGCCGCATGACGCGGGCGTGACTCATGCGTTATTAGCGCATGTGCGGACCGGATTCAGGCCGCATGCTACCTCCATCGGTGGTGCCGAGCCGCCGCCCGTTTACCGCCGGATGCGGGAAAATGGAGAGAAGGGATGCTGGACGGGAAACGCTTCGTGCGCTGCTGGATGCTCCTTGACGAGGCCGAGGGCCTGCTCGACCTCTGCGACGCGCCGGGCGCACCGAACGAGGGCAACCTGCGCCGCCTCAACGAAAACCTCGCCTCCGCCCGCCGCCTGATCGACGAGGCGCAGGGGCTGTACGCCCACCGCTGAACATCCCCGCCGGGCATCCCTGCCGAAGCAACCCCATTGGCGCGCCGCGGTTATCCGCCTAGACTGGCGAAGCCGCCGCGCGCCACGCGCGGCACAGCCGAGGGACGACCGCCCGCCCATGCCGCTCCACGGAACCAGGCCGCCCCCGAACAAGACCATCGGTCACAGGATGACCGGCCAGACGAGCCGGCTCCGCGCCGCCGTTCCGGACGACGCGGGCGACTTCGCCAACCGCTACCGCGACCAGCGCCTGGGCGGCGCGGAGGTCATCAACATCGTCGTCGGCGGCTGCGTGGTCAGCGACGCCGACGACGTCATCATCACCACCACGCTGGGCTCCTGCGTCGCGGCGTGCGTCTTCGATCCCGTCGCGCGCATCGGCGGCATGAACCACTTCCTGCTGCCCGACTCGGGCAGCGACATCCTGTCCGGCTCGTCGCGCTACGGCAGTGCCGCCATGGAGCAGCTGATCAACCGCATGCTCGCCATCACCCACCGGCGCGACCGGCTGCGGGCCAAGGTGTTCGGCGGCGCCAAGATGCGTGCACTGATGAGCGACGCCGGCCAGCACAACGTCGAATTCGTCATGGAATACCTGGCGGCCGAGGGCATCCCGACCATGAGCTGGGACGTCGGCGGCTCGGCCGCGCGGGCCATCCGCTTCTATCCCACGTCGGGCCGCACGCAGCGCCGTCTGATCGGCGACGAGCACGTGCACGACATCGCGCGCAGCGAGGCGTCGTTCATGGAGCGGCTGCGCACCACCGCCATCGACGGCGACGTCGAACTGTTCTGAGCGGGAGCTGTTCTGAGCGCATGCTGCACGGTCTCTCCCGCCTGCTCCCCGACATCCGCCGCGGCGGCCTCGACGAGGCGTCGGTCTACCGCCGCCCCGCCCATTACCGCGCCCGCAAGGGGCTGGTCCCCGCCAAGGGCATGCTGGAATGCCCGGTGTGCGGGCGCCGCGCCCGGCGCTTCCTGCCCTTCGGCGTGTCGGGCCGGCGCAACGCGCAGTGTCCGGACTGCGGCTCGCTGGAGCGGCACCGCTTCCTGTGGCTGTTCCTGGCGGAGCGCACGCGCTTCTTCCGCCGCACGCTGCGCGTCCTGCACACGGCGCCCGAGCCCTGCTTCGAGGCGGCGTTCCGCGCCCGGCACCGGCGCGGCTACGTCACCGTCGACCGCTACTCCCCCTTCGCCGACGTCCAGGCGGACCTGACCGCCCTGCCCTTTCCCACCGGCCGCTTCGACGTGGTGCTGTCCAGCCACGTGCTGGAACACGTCGCCGACGACCGCGCGGCGATGGCCGAACTGGCGCGCGTGCTGAAGCCGTCGGGCTGGGCCGTGCTGATGTTTCCCTTCGATCCCCGGCGCCCGACGCAGGAGGATCCGGCCAACGACACGCCGGCCAAGCGGCTGGCGGCCTATGGCCATCCCTACCATTACCGCATCTACGGCAGCGACGCGCCGAACCGTCTGGCCGCCGCCGGGCTGCCGGCCACCGTGGTCGCCTCGCGCCGCTTCCTGTCCGGGCACCGGCTGCGCCGCTTCCGCGTCAACGCCAACCACCTGCTGCTGGCCCGCCGCGTTCAGGGCCGTTCCGGGGACGATGCATGAGCGAGACCTTCCGCATCGCCACCTTCAACCTGGAAAACCTCGACGACACCGGCCAGCCGCCGTTCGAGGAGCGGTGCGCCATCCTGCGCCCGCAGCTCGAACGCCTGACCGCCGATATCCTGTGCCTGCAGGAGGTGGACGGCCAGCGCGACGCGAAGGGGGAGCCGCGCTACCCCCGCGCCCTGCAACGCCTGCTGGAGGGCACGCGCTACGAGGGGTTCCACCTCGCCACCGGCAGCACCGCCGGCCTGTCCGACCGGCACAATCTGGTGATCGCCAGCCGTTTTCCCGTGGCCGCCTCGCGGCTGCACCGCCACGACCTCGTCCCGGCCCCGCTCGCCCGCCTCGTCACCGCCAAGCCCGGCAAGGCGGAGCACGAGCCCGTTACCTGGGACCGGCCGGTGCTGCACGCCGAGATCGACCTGCCGAACGGCCGCCGCCTGCACGTCTTCGACCTGCACCTGCGCGCGCCCCTGGCCGCCCCCGTGCCGGGGCAGAAGAAGGGGGCGCTGACCTGGGCCAGCGTCGGCGGCTGGGGCGAGGGGTTCTTCCTCGCCTCCATCAAGCGGGCCGGTCAGGCGCTGGAAACGCGCCTCGCGGTGGAGCGGCTGTTCGACGACGACCCGCAGGCGCTGATCGTGGTGGCCGGCGACTACAACGCGGAGGATCGGCAGACGCCCGTGCGCCTCATCCGCGGCGACCCGGACGACACCGGCAACGGCCACCTCGCCGGCCGTTCGCTGGTGCCGCTGGAGCGCAGCCTGCCGGAGGAGCGGCGGTTTTCCGTGCTGCACGGCGGGCAGGCGGTGATGCTCGACCACCTGCTGGTGTCGCGCCAGCTGCTGGGCTGGTTCCGCGGCGCCGAAATCCACAACGAAGCGCTGGGGGACGAGCTGGTGGCGCACGCCACGGTCCTGCACTCGCCCGAGAGCTACCACGCCCCGGTCGTCGCGACCTTCGAGATGCCGGAGTAGAAGAGACCGTCAGACGGTGACGGACAGCGACGGGCCGCCACCGCCGGTGCTGCCACCGGCCATCGCCGCAGGCGACGGCATGGACGGGGCGCCCGCCATGGGAGAGGCCCCACCGCTGGAACCGCCGGTCCGGGCCACCGGCGCCCGCTCGTCCGCGCCGCCCTGAAGGCTGACCGGCGTGTGCGCCAGCCCCTGCGGCGTGCGGCCGGCGCTGCGGCGGTAGGCTTCGACCACGTGCTCCGAGGGGATCTGTTCCTTCGTCTCGCCGGTGTCGGCGTCGCGGAACAGCAGCACGGCCACGCGGGCCGCCTGGTCGTACTTGATGGCGGGGCTGATGTAGACGGCGCCGTCGCCGCCGGACTTGCCCCCATCGGCGGAGGCGCCCGCCTGCGCGGCCGGCGCGGTGCGGGACGCCGTCGGCCGTGTCGCCGAGAAGCTGCTGACAGCGCCAATGTCCATCGGTGCCCCCGCTTCGTGACGGCGCCCTCCGGGTCCCGCAGGGGAACCCGGCGCGGCGTCAGACGACGATGTTCAGGTTGTTGCCGCGGTCCTGCGTCACCGCGCCCGGCCGCGGACCGGACTGCTCCGGCGCCGGCGGGGTGGTCTGCGGCTTCTGCTGGTTGGGGTCCGGCTGCACCGGCTGCGACGGACCGCTTTGCAGCGGCGTCATCTGCGGCGGGTAGCCCGCACCGCTGATTCCGTTGATGTTCATGACGGACCTCCTGGCCCACGCGCGAGTGTCTACCTCTTAATATTGGGTAAATTCGCGCCCACGGCAAGGGCGGAATTGAATCCAGTTGTCACAGCGATCCGAATCGTACGCGCTCAACCCTTTGGCAAGACTTCCGCGTCACAGTCGAACAGCGAAAGGGAGGGACGGGCCCGCCATGAAGATGCGCTACCGGCAAGGCGACGTGCTGTTCCGCGAGGGCGACCCCAGCGACTTCGCCTGCCGGATCCTGGAAGGGCGCGTCGAGGTCGTTAAGGAATCGCTGGGCGAGCCCTTCGTGCTGGGCGAACTGGGGGCCGGCGACTACGTCGGCGAAATGGGCGTGATCGAGCACAAGCCGCGCAGCGCTACCGTGCGCGCCCTGTGCGAGGTGCTGGTCGAGGTGGTGCCCGGCGACGGCTTCCTCCCGGCCATCGCCAACGACCCGCAGGCCGCCCACCAGCTGCTCAGCCGTCTCAGCGAAAAGGTCCGCGCCCTGTCGGAGGAGGTGGTCCGCCTGCGCCACGGGCTGGACGACGCTCCGGAACCGGTGCCCGAGCCGCCGCCCGAGCCGGAGCCGGACCCGCTCCCCGAACCGGTCGTGGTCGCCCCGTCGCCCGTGCCGAATGCCCTGCCGAGCGAGCGGATGATCGCCAGCTACGTGCAGTCGGCGCGCCTGGGCATGGGGCCGCACGCCATCGGCCTGCGCTTCGAAGGCCGGTCGGCCGGGGAGATCGTGTGGGTCGACAGCCTGCCCTTCCGCGTCGGCCGCACGCCGCGCGACGGCGATCCGGCCCGGCGCGAGCGCGGGGCGCTCCGCCTGCCCGACCACCCGCCCTACCGGCTCTCCCCCGACCACTTCGCCATCGACCGCGATCCTCGGCTGGGCCTTGTCGTGCGCGACCTGGGCAGCGAGCTTGGCACCATGGTCAATGGCCAGTACCTCGGCGGCATCTTCGCCAAGGACGCGCTGCGCCTCCAGAACGGCGAGAACATCATCGTCGCCGGCGGCACCGACTCGCCGTTCGTCTTCCGCGTCCAGGTGGCCGTATAGCGCGGATCAGGCCGCCGCGTCGGCGTCCTCCAGCTCCAGGATGCGGAAGTCGTGGCGCCCGTCGCCCAGGGCGGTGACGTCGTAGCACAGCGTCTTGGCGACCCGGTTGTCGGGGTGGAAGAGCAGCACGCGCGGCTTCAGCGTGGCGACCTCGGTCGGCTGGCAGTACCAGGAGGCGGCGATGATGATCTCGTCGCCCGGCTGGCAGGTGCGCGCGGCCGAGCCGTTCAGCACGCAGCAGCGCGAGCCGCGCTCGCCGTAGATCACGTAGGTGCTGATGCGTGCGCCGGAGTTCTTGTTCCAGATCTCGACGAACTCCAGCGGCAGGATGCCCACCGCCTCGCACTGCTCGGGATCGAGCGTGATCGAGCCCTGGTAATTGAGGTTGGCGTCCGTCACCCGGATGCCATGCAGCTTGGCCCGAACCACCTTGATCATGTCGCACCTTGGAAATTGCGCAAATCGGCATTGCCCCCACCCGGCCTGCGCTGGCGCTCGGCCACCCTCCCCCGCTGACGCAGGGGAGGGTTTTGTCGGCTGGCAGCGGCTGTCCCCTCCCCTGCGCAGCGGGGGAGGGTTAGGGAGGGGGCAAAGGTTTCTCACATGCCCGGATAGTTCGGCCCGCCGCCGCCTTCCGGCACCACCCAGTTGATGTTCTGCGTCGGGTCCTTGATGTCGCAGGTCTTGCAGTGCACGCAGTTCTGCGCGTTGATCTGCAGCCGCGGGTTCGTCCCGTCCTCGTTGCGCACGATCTCGTACACCCCGGCCGGGCAGTAGCGCGTCTCCGGCGCGTCGTACAGGGCCAGGTTCACCCGGATCGGCGTCTCCGCGTCCGCCAGCTTCAGGTGCGCCGGCTGGTCCTCTTCATGGTTGGTGTTCGACAGGTACACCGAGGAGAGCCGGTCGAAGCTCACCTTGCCGTCCGGCTTCGGGTAGGCGATCTTCGGCGCC
>Ga0196976_1000687_pt1 | contig 19821 bp, 10 predicted proteins | sample S3v_513CmetaG_FD_148644 | JGI IMG/M metagenome (GOLD analysis project Ga0196976, IMG submission 148644) | Soil microbial communities from Anza Borrego desert, Southern California, United States - S3+v_5-13C | ecosystem: Environmental > Terrestrial > Soil > Desert | place: USA: California...
CCAATGACACCGCCATAGAAAACCTAAGCGCCAATGCCAGCACGAGCTTCACGGTCAGCGTGACCGATGCCAGCGGTGCGGCTGCCACGCAGACCCTGACCGTCAACCTGACCGGGGTCAATGACACCGTCACCTTGACGGCACCCACCGGGATCAGCTTCACCGACACGGCGGCGGACGACAGCTTTGCTGCGGTGAACGGCACGCTCACGGCCAGCGACCGCGACAGTGGTTCCACCATCACCTACGGCATCAGTGGCGGCACGGTAGCCGGGGGCATCTCCACCCTGGTTGGCACCTACGGCACGCTCACGGTCAACACGGCGACCGGTGCCTACACCTTCACCCCCAATGATGCGGCGATCGAAGGCATCAAGGCCAATACCAGCATGAGCTTCACGGTCACGGCAACGGATGGTGTCACCCCGGTCAACCAGACCCTGACCATCAACTTAACGGGCGCCAATGACACCCCGACGTTGACGGCACCCACCGCGATCAGCTTCACTGACACGGCAGCGGACGACAGCTTTGCCAACGTCACCGGCAGCCTGACCGCTGCCGACCGCGACAATCCGGAAACGCTCACCTACGGCATCTCCACCGGCGTTGCCGGCAGCACGGTGATTGGCGGCATCACCTATGACGTCAGCAAGGTCAGCACCTACGGCACCCTGTATGTGAGGAGTGCCACGGGCCAATACGTATTTGTAGCCAATGACACCGCCATAGAAAACCTAAGCGCCAATGCCAGCACGAGCTTCACGGTCAGCGTGACCGATGCCAGCGGTGCGGCTGCCACGCAGACCCTGACCGTCAACCTGACCGGGGTCAATGACACTCCGACCTTGACAGTTGATACTCGAACGATGCTGGAAGATGGCGCAGCTATAACGGGCAATGTATTGACTAATGATAGTGATCGCGATGGCAATAATTTGACGGTCACCCAATTTGTCGTTAATAGTACGACTTATGCTGCAGGATCTACTGCGAATATCGCAGGCGTCGGCACTTTGGTGATTAACAGTAATGGCTCTTATACCTTTACACCTGCAGTAAATTATGGCGGAACTGTTCCTACAGCTACTTATACTGTTTCAGATGGTTCGACCACAGCTACTTCGACTTTGAGCATTACAGTTACACCGATTGCAGATGCTCCTACATTAATCATAAATGGCACCACCACAACGGGAGGCACTACAACGCCTCCAACGCCTCCTGTAGGAACTGGGCTCACCCTAACTTATTCTGCTGCGGGTACTAACATTGTCAACACGACAAATGCTGCAGCTCTCGGTACCTTTGAAACTGCCATTGAAGGGAGCACTGCAACCAGCACTACCGTAGCTACTAATATTGTAGTCGCCGAGGCGGGCAACGTGGCTGATTCTGCTTATCGCTTCAATGGCTTTGTTTACCTTACTGCAGGTACAAGCTATACCCTTAGCGGGTATCGCGATGACACATTGCTCATCAAGATAGGTGGCACGCAGGTTTATGGTTCCGCATTTGATACTTACGGGAATTTCACTGCCACCACCTATACGCCTGCGGTCAGCGGGTTCTACAGCATTGAAGTGGATTACTACAACGGCTCTGGTGTAGGCAGCCTGGATTTGAATATGAGTGTTAATGGTGCTGCAGCAGTTGATTTTTCCACCGGAAATTTCCAGCTGTATCCCGATAACACGGCAATTACTGCCAGTGGCGCGTCTTTCACTCCAAACAATGATGGCGGGTATTTCACATACGCCGGATCTGCTGGGAATGAAGACAACGGTATTGCACTCGGGAATATCAGTGCCAGCCTCAACGATACAGACGGCTCGGAAAGTCTAAGTGTTGTGATCTCGGGGATACCGATAGGTGCAGTACTTACAGATGGCACTAATACATTCACCGCTACTAGTGGGAATACCAACGTCAATGTTTCCGCCTGGAATTTGTCAGGGGTGTCGATTACACCACCTGCCAATTTCAATGGAACTATTAACTTGACCGTTACGGCTACAGCAACTGATGTTGGCGGTTCGCCTGCCACCGCTTCTACATCCGCCACATTGCCGATAACGGTGACGTCAGTGAATGACGCGCCATCAGGTGCGAATAAGACTATCAATATTGTTGAGGATCAGGGATACACCTTTAGTACCAGTGATTTTGGGTTCTCTGATACTTCCGATGGCGACTCGTTACTCGCAGTCAGGATCACCACCATACCGACTGGAGGAACCCTATATCTAAACAATGTGGCTGTTACAGCCGGTACATATATAGCAGCAGTAGATATCGCGGCAGGAAGGCTGACCTATGTGCCTATAGACGATAGTACTACCAGCAGATCTTTCACTTTCCAGGTGCAAGATAGTGGAGGTACTTCCAATGGCGGCGTTGATCTTGATGCAACTGCCAACACGATTACATTCAACATCTCTGCAGATGTAGGCAATTTGACTGGTGGGCAAACGTTTGGAATTAACAGCGGTAATTACTCTGTGGAGGATAATAACTTAACAGACACCATCACAATCAATGCAAGTGCTGCCTATAACATCTTAAACTTCACACGTTATGGCACGAACCTGGAGTACACAGGTATTTCAGGTACGAATTCCACCCATGTTTCTATCCTCGGGCATTACGGCAATGATATGGAGCAATTCCAGTTTTCAGCGGGTGGATCGTATTTAGGCTTCGATCTGGGTACTAGTGTCTATCTTTTGCAAGATGCTAATACTGGGGCTAATGCTAGTCGTGAGATATTTGCCGGTAGTAGCGGCAACGATACGTTGAGTGGCGGCACCAGTGCGACTACCACACCGGACCTATTCTTTGGGAACGCTGGAAACGATACGATTAATGCGTATGGTCGAGGCAATCTGATTGTCGGTGGAATCGGCAACGACACTTTAAATTCATTGAGTAACAATGCGGCTGCAAGCGACACCTATGTTTTTGGCATGGCAGATGGCAACGACACAATAGCCGACGCTGGCGGGGATGCAGATCGGATTGTGTTTGATTCAAACGGAACTGCGATTACCGGTTTAAGCTTCCTTGATTCAAACACGGGGAGTGGTGCAGGGAATCTGTTGATAACATATAACGACCAGCAAATAAGTGTTACCAACCATTTTAATGGCACAGCAGATATTGAAACGATTACATTCTGGGGTGGTGCTTCTTATGGCGCATACGATCTGGGATCAAATCCTTATACGCTAAGTATTGATGACACAGGGGCTCGTACTGCAGCAGCGGGAGTTAATACCATTCTTGCTGGTAGTACCAATGCTGATACCTTGACTGGAAATACCGGCAATGATCTTTTATTCGGCGGCGCTGGTAACGACACATTGTCAGGTGGTAATGGGGCCGACTTGTTGGTAGGTGGAGCGGGCGACGACTCACTGTCTGGAGGAGTAGGGGCCGATGTATTTAAGTGGGAGCTGGCAGACAAAGGCACCACAGGTTCCCCTGCATCCGACACTATTTCGGACTTCGATACAGTTGCTGGTAGTGATAAGCTGGATTTGAGAGATCTCCTATCCGGAGAAAATTCTACCAATCTCTCTAACTATCTACACTTCGAGAAATCAGGTTCAGATACTATTATCCATGTCAGCGATAGTGGTGCATTCTCTTCCGGATTCAATAGTGCAAATGATGTGCAGACTATTACCCTACAAGGTGTTGATCTTGTTACTGGGTTCGCCAATGATCAAGCGATCATTCAGAATCTGATTGATAACAATAAGCTCGTTACCGATTGATGAAAGAAAAACTTTATGCCGTATGTATTAAAAAATCCGGATGGGACTATCAAGGCCGTAAGTGCTGTACCAGTGGAGCAGGATGGCTGGGTATTTGTTGAGGCAACTTCCAGGGAGTATGTCGACTTCCTGGAGAATGCGCTGGCGATGCACGACCCGTTTCGTGAAAGTGACATCCAGCTTGCACGGGTTCTGGAAGACCTGATTTCGCTCTTGATCGAGCGGGATCTGCTGCGGTTTACCGACTTCCCCGCGGCCGCCCAAAAGCGGCTGATCTCACGTCAGAACATGCGTAAAAAGAGCCGCATGTCCAACATCATCGATGAGAATGAGGATCTGATCTGACTGATTGCTGAGGCTGCTGGTCAGGTCTTCACGCCAGGGCCGGTCATGGCATCAATGCCAAGCTCGGGCAGACTGTTGAGTTCTTCCTGGTTCTGCACGCCTTCTGCAATGGCCATCCAGCCGATGGTATGGGCAATCAGGCAGAGTCCCCTGAGGAAAGCCTTGTTGCCTGGATTTCTGTCTATCCCGCGTATCATCGAAGCGTCAATCTTGATGTAATCAAGACCCAGGTCATGCAGTTCACCGAGCCTGGACACATGAGCCCCCACATGTTCTATGCCTATCTTGCAGCCGAGCGGCTTCAGCGTTTCGGTGAAGTCACGGAACTCTCTCAAATGTTCAAATACGCCTTGTTCTGGGACTTCCAGCCATAAGCGGTCAGCATAGGCGATATTGTCCTGTAGCAGGCGTGACAAGTGGTTGACGTAATCCGGGTTGCACATGGCGCGCGTGGAGACATTGAGCGCAATGGCCTTCTCTTGATCACGTAAGGCGTCAATAGCCAATTCGGCCACCAGATTGTCTACGCGTGTGATGAGGTCGAGCCTGATCGCCCAGGGAAGGAATTCGCCTGCTGTCAGCCATGGCTCATCCGGTGCAACCTGCAGCCGAACCGGGCTTTCATAATGGATCAATTGGCCATTGACATTGGTAACAGGATAATGCGCGAGCTTCAATTGCCGGCTGTCCAGTGCCACTACGAGCAGCTTGAGCCATTCATTTTCATCCTTGTTCTGGCGTTTTTCGATGTCACCTTCATTGAGTACATAGGGAATATTGGCATCGCTGACGCTTATTTCATTGAGTGCGGATTCCATTAGTTTTTCAATAGATTGAATTCCATTGAGACCATGGATTCTGCTGACTACTGTTGGCACTCTGAGGTTTTCATGAGTTGGCTGAAGACTTGCCGCGGTAGCGAGTATGCCTTTGATCTGGCTCGCTAAGGCAAAGCCATCGCTCAGATGCCCGCTGAACACAGCCAGATCGGTACCATTGAGGCGGCCGGCCATGACTGACGTGCTATTCCCGCAGAAGCCGACCAACGCCTCACCCAGGCGCTTGAGTAGGGCATCGGTCTCTTTGCGCCCAAGCGCGCGATCAATTTGAGCGAGATCAGCTATTCTAGTTATCACCATCAAGCTGCCGTTGAAGCTCTCCTCATTCGCGATGTAGGCTTCTGCACGATTGATGAAATAGTCGTGATTCATGAGCCCAGTGACTTGATCATAATTGGCCTCAAGTCGTAGTTGTTCCAGCCGTTGTGATTCCTCGCTCAGCATGTGCTTGATGCGGGTAGCGAGACGATTCATGGCAGCAACCAGGTTCTTGAATTCCAGGGTTTGCGGCTCTTCAATGGTGATGAATCGCCGGTCGCCGATGGCTTCGGCTTGATTCACGATGTCATTTAACGGTCGCAAGATGCGGCGCAGGGCAATCGTGCCCAGTATGCCGCTCACAGCGATCATAAGCAGGCTCCACAGCAGCATGAGCAGCATCGCATTCCATAATTCCTGATAGGCAAAACCAGTGTGGCTTTCCAGATGCAATGTTCCATACTGCAGCCAGCCGTTCTGTACCTGAGCGATGCCCGGTTCAACTTGGAGCGGCACTAATTGTTTGAACCACTGAGGAATTCTGGTCTGAGCTTCGGTTGACCTGCGTTCACTGATGACCTGGCCGGCGGGATCAATCAGCGCGATATATTGATAGTGCCCCGTGTCAAATTGGGCCGAGAGTATCAGCTCTATTTTGACCGGGTCCTTCTCCATCTGAGAGAGGGAGAGCGCAAGTGAGGCGGCATTATCAATATTCTTCATCTGCAACTGCTGCTGCAGATAATTCTTAGCAGTGATGGTGCTTGCAATGAAGCTTCCGCCAAATGCCAGCGCCATCAGGATGATGATGGCGATCCATAGTTGTTTTATTAGGGACATATGCATTCCTTACTCATGTTAATCGATTCCATCCGAACGGACACGGGTCAGCAGGTCGCGCCAGCGCGAGAGATGTGAAGTCGGGTTGCCTTTGGAGACGCTGGCGCTTCCTACCCAAAGGCCTTCGCTGTTGAAACTGAAAATAGGGGAAAGATCGGGCCTGCGCGATGCAGGGCGAATATCAGAAATCAGATTGTCCAGAACCAGAGGATCTGCATCAGGGGTTGCGTAGTAGGTGAGCACCATATGCGCTAAAGATACCTTGCTATGCGGTCCCCCGATTTGAGCCTTGACATAGGTCAGCTTCAGCTTGTCATCGGGGATATTGAGCTGGCGCAAAAAGATGTATTTAGCAATGGTGTAATCTTCGCAATCACCGCGCTCGCGGCCTAGGGATTCCAGCGGTGTTGCCCAGTAGTCACTTTGTCCCCAGATATTGATGTCGTCATCGAAGTTCTTGATCTTCTGATTGAAGAAGGTATTGATGCCTTTGAGCTGGTCTATCTCAGCTGCAGATTCCAATTTTTGAAGAGTAGACTGCAACTCTATGACATTGGTACGTGCGCCTTCGCCATAGCGTTCAGTTGCTAGAGCGGAGAGTTTATTGAAATCAGTAGCAATTGCAGGGGGTAAGAAAAATAGGCTAACCAACATGCCTGCCATAAGGATTTTGCAGGCGTGCTTGAAAGGTATCAAATGGGCCTTCAGTGTGATGATCACTGTACCCTATTGAATAATAGTTGAGTTTGGCACAGGACTTGCTCCCCCACTTTTTATAAATAGTATCAATTCGTTTTGTAGAAATTATAAAATAGTGTATAAATATAATGGATTACTGTATTAACATAATAAGTTACTGTAAAAAAAACGCCAACAAAGATAAAACATTGGGAAAAAGTCTTAAATTATTGAAGCGATTTTATCAGACAGGGGTAGGGGCCGTTGTTTTATGTTCGGCTCTTGTAGCTCATGCTGAGGCACCTCCGACTCTTCAGGAAATCGTTGCAAAAACAGTTACTTCAAACCCCGAAGTACAAGCTCAATACCATACTTTCCGCGCTGCAGAATACGAGCGTGACGTCGCTCGTGGCGAGCTGCTTCCCCATGCTGACATCAATTCGACTTATCGCCGGCAAGAGGACGTGGGTCCTAACATCGGCAATACCAATATCCCTGAGCGCCAGACGCAACTCATACTGAGCCAGCTCCTTTTCGATGGCTTTGCTACCCGGAATGAAGTAAACCGCTTGAGCCATGCGGCACGTGTGAGGTATTACGAGCTGCTGGCCACCATGCAGAACATCGCCTTGGAAGTTGTCCGAACCTATATCGATATCCAGCGCTTCCGCCAGCTCGTTTCGTTTGCGCAGGATAACTACATTGTTCACAAACAGCTCTTTGATCGAATCCAGGAGCGCGTAGAAGCCGGTGTGGGTCGCCGTGTGGACCTCGAACAGGCAAGCGGGCGTCTGGCCCTGGCAGAAGCCAACCTGCTCACCGAACTCACCAATTTACATGATGTAGAAGCCCGTTATCAGCGGCTTGTTGGGGAGCTTCCCCCGGCTACATTGCTGGACGTAGATTTTTATAAATCCGGCGTCTCACCTACTGCAACCGAAGCCTTGCAGCTTGCCTACCAACAAAATCCCAGCCTGCTATCCACTATTGAAAATATCATTGCTGCACAGCGGGAAGTAGCCAGCAGGCGAGGCGTATATAGCCCTCGCCTGGATTTGCAGGCGAGAAAGAATTTGGATGTTAGCTCCGATGGTGCCAACAGCACGTCAGCCGCGGATGTTTTGGAACTCACGCTGAGATTTAATCTATTCAACGGTGGTTCTGATAAGGCTGCTGTGAACCAGACGTTGGAGCGGCTCAACAACAGCGAAGCCCTGCGTGACAGGGCCTGTGTGGATACCCGGCAGGAGTTGGTCATTGCCTATAACGATATCCAGCGCCTCAAGGAACAACTCATCTATCGCGATCAGCATCAGCTTGCCATCGAGAAGGCGCGCGAGGCTTATCGCAAGCAGTTCGATATTGGCCAACGCACCCTGCTTGACTTGCTGGATACTGAAAACGAATTCTTCCAAGCCAGACGGACCTATGCTGTAACCGAAAAGGATCTGTATATCGCCTTTGCCCGCACCTACGCCACGCAAGGCGAGCTGCTTGCCAGGCTGGGTGTGTCGCGATCTGACCTGCCTGAATTCACGCGCGCAGATTATATGGACAATGAAACGGTCTGCCAGGCTGTGGCACCGACCATGATCAAGCTGGATAAAGCTGCATTAGTAGCGGATGCAAAGCCTATTAGCGATACGTTAGTCTCCCTCGTCAATAAGCAGATTTCTCAGCCCAAGGTCTTGCCAAACGAAAAGGAAGTCGTGGCTGGTCGCATCCAGCAGTGGGTCACTGCATGGGAGCAGAAGAATTTTGACGCCTACATCAACATGTATAGCAAGAATTTTGAGCCCGTCGGCTTCCGTAATAAGGAGGCTTGGCTTGAAAACCGCAAGCAGCGAATTGCAAAGAGTGGCCCCATTCGCATAACTCTGCAGGACATCAACATCACTGTCACCGGCAACAAGGCAATAGCCGAGTTCATGCAGATCTATTCTTCTCCTACCTACAGCGATAAAGTAATGAAGCAATTGGTGCTGGAGCTGGAGCAGGAAAACAAGCAGTGGGTTATCGTCAAGGAAACTGTGAAATAACAGTATTGCATGTAGAAATCTCGGTAGCGGTGTCGAGATTTCTACATTCTGAATCGTCAAATTTTATTCAAGCGTCGCCTGCCCTGATTGCTCCGGCAAAAAATTTCACGCAATACGTGTAAAATACCGGCCTTCGCCCGGGTGGTGAAATTGGTAGACACAAGGGACTTAAAATCCCTCGACTGGAAACGGTCGTGCCGGTTCGACCCCGGCCCCGGGCACCATCTCATGGTTAGTTGACTGCTACTTGGCAGTGCTGGTATCAACACCTACCCCATATTTGTGGACCATCTCTGCACCTAGCCAACCCGACACACCCAGCAGCGCAACAGCCACCACTGACAGTATCAAGGGTGTACCCGTTGATGTGCCTTCAACCCTTAGCCAGATATTGACGCCGTATAGGGTGACAGCTATCAGGTTGAGTGCCATGTGGGTGAAGCCGATTTTCTTGATCTTCGAATCGTCTATGGACAGGAGGTCAATGACACCTGGTACGGCGGCAATCAAGGCGCCGATAAAACCACCGACCATGGTGAAGAAGGCGACAAGAAGCCAGACATCAGGCGCACTCGAGAATAGTGCGATGAGATCACAGATCAGCGAGAATATGAGCAGCCCCACCGGAATGGTAATCAACATGGGGTGGATGGGGTGGCTGGCAATACTGGCGGGCGTACGCATTTAGGATGTCCTCGCTTGTGTTGAGAGTGCTGTTAGTTTACAAATAATTAAAATATAGTCTGTTCGTTTATTCACCTTATTGCAGAATTGGATTTGAACGGGATGGATATGAAAAAAACGGTAGGGTTTCTCGTTGGTTATGCAGCGCTGTCCATGATGGTTTCCAGTTGCAGTAGTGTTGAGGTATGGCCGTTTGGCGAGGATTCGGTAGAACGTTCTAGCGCGCCCAAGAACGCGGTGGAATATCAATGTGCTGAGGGCAAAAAGTTTTACCTTCGCAATATGGAGAAGGGCAATGCTGTATGGCTAATTCTCAGTGATAGGGAAGTTGCTTTGGCAAAAGCGGACGGGGACGGTGGGGAAAGATACAGTAACGGCATCTCGACACTGACGATCAAGGACGGTGTTGCAAGGTTGGAAGAAAACCCGACCAGTCTTTATGCAGAATGCAAGGTGCCCGTGCCGGAGAAGAAGAAGGACTAAAGAGGATCTACGCTGCGTTCAGTGGAAGCCCATCGGCAGATCCTTTGCCATTTACCGCAGCCTTTGCAACAAGTGCTCTACAGTTAGTTCTAACAGTAGAACTCCACTTGCCGTTATATTATTCTGACTACTCCATCAGAGCTAACTGAAGTCCTGAATTTCATAAGAACAAGCCTCGCTGCTTAGTCGCATAAGGGAGAAAAAATGCTTACGTTTACCATCACTCTTGACTCCCTGGCCTTCTATATCGCTGTTTTCGATGTTTTAGTTCTGCTGAGTTATGTCCTCTGGATATTTCAGCGCAATCGCAAACTGGACAGAGCCGTTAAGAACATTTCCGACTTCATCGTGCAGTACTTCAGCAACAGTGGCACGGAAGTTCACGTCTCCATTGTCCCTTCGCCCAATAAGAATTTCATCGCCATCGTTGAGTCCGAACCGCTTAAGCGTTTTCGGTATTCCAACATCATTGAAAGCAACCTCATCAGCCACATCCTCAAGCTGACTGGCTATGTCGTGGAAAAGATATACTGGCGCTTCCCCGTCATGCTGGCCAAAGATACGGTGATATCGCTTGATAGCGATGAGCGGGAGCGGGACCTGTATTTTCAGGACGCTGCAGCTGCTGCAACGAATTTTGAATACAAGGTATCGGAAGTTACCTGGGACCAGTTTGAGGAAGAGCAGGCCAAGGCTGGCAAGAAATAATTACTTGCTCGTCAGCTGCTTAAGATCATCGATGATTTCCTCAGAGTGGCGGGAAGTGTCGACACTCAGGTACACCTTGGCAATCTTGCCCTGTGGGTTTATCAAAAAAGTGTAGCGCTTGGCTTTCTTGATAAGCCCCAGGTTCATTAAGGCGCCATAGCTATCGGCTACCTCGCCATCCTTGTCTGACAAGAGTGGGAAAGGCAAGCTGTACTTGCGGGCAAATTGCGCATGGGATTCCGTATCATCCACACTGATGCCAACCACCTTGGCACCTAGCTTTTCAAGCTGGAAGAGGTCATCGCGGAAGCTGCATGCTTCCTTGGTGCAACCCGGGGTGTCATCTTTGGGATAGAAATACAATACTAACCAGCTACCGGCATAATCAGCCAAGCTGTGCGTTTTGGATTGCGCATCAGGTAGTTTGAAATCTGTTGCGGCGGAGCCCGCCTTGGGAACATCTGCCGCAACACTTAAGGCTTGATAAGCGATGTAACATACGATCGCCAATATCAGCACTACAATAATTTTCATCATGTCGTCCCACCTGGTGCAAAGGCAAAATCATAGCAGCTTCGAGTAGAGACTTCGTCGTCAAGGCGGGAATATGAGAAAATAGCGTCGGCGCCCTCGTAGCTCAGTGGATAGAGCATCCCCCTCCTAAGGGGAGGGTCACACGTTCGATTCGTGTCGGGGGCACCATTGAATCATGTGGAGTAACTTTTACATGTGAGATCTTCTACATCAACCAAAGGTTAAATCGAGTTTTTCAATGACCATCCACATTCAAGGATCAGGCTGGGCAACCGATTGATTGTCCCTGGCTAATTTATTGCGTTAAGCCCCGAACTCGACGCAGTGCTAGGTTGATCTTATCTTCAAGTTCAGACCTTATGTAGGGCTTAGGTAGTATTTCTACAGAAGTGAAAGAGTTGTTAGCAAATTCATCCATATAGCCTGTGGTCAGGACCACCGGCAGATTAGGGATCATCTCCCTCACCTTATCAGCGAGCATCAGGCCGTCCATTCCACCTGGCATTAACAAGTCCGTAAATAGCAGATCAATTTTGGGATTTGTAACCAGAGCCTTCATGGCTTCTTCTCCATTTGACGCAGAGATGACTGCATAACCAAGTGAGATCAAAAGAATCTCAGCTACATGGCGGGCATCATCACTGTCCTCCACCATCAAGATGGTTTTGTGTTGATCAGTGCTCATATTGTTGGGCTCGTGCGCAGGCGTCGAGGCAGTCGATGTCTCATCCCTGGCAGAAAAAAACGTCTGCATTACTCCCTCGCAACTAGTGATTTACAAATGGGCTAACCATCGAGTTTGAGATTGGAATATACCCCTAGATAATCGCAACGTGTAAAGCAAACGTTGAATTGCACTGAAAATGCCTTACTAACCAGCTCTACAGTTTAGCCTTCAGTGAAATTTTTATATGGTTGAATGCTGACCAGACAAGATTTCATCTCATCAGATGCATCCTGAAGCAAATGACTGTTCTCTGTTTCTCGTACTGAAGCCCGTTGTAATTTCGCTGAAGGGATTATCAACAGTATTAAGGGGGGGAACATAATAAAGCCCTGCAAACTATGCTCCAACTCTGGCTCCATGATGTATTGGGATCTGCAATACCTATAGCGTTTTCGACTACTCTGGCAATCCTAGCTGGGTATGCCTATTCTTGTGCGCTAATTTGTTCTTGGGGGGCCACCAGATATTTGAAACACTTAATGACCCCAATGCCTCCCATGATTGACGCATAGTCGCGGCGGGTAGCCGCCCTATCTTTTCTGAGAGGTTCAGCCTGAGGCAGCTGGCACCTACTTGTTTACAGGCTGGGGCTACGAGTATGATGAGCTTAGAACAACTAGCAGTAGCACAGCCAGAATAACATCGCAAAAGTTGATAATGATACAAAACATACAACCATTCAACGCAAGGGCAGGGGATGTATACAGCAAAAGGCTGAAGCAGGCCGTCGCTATTGCGATCCTTATCCTGGCCATCCCTAGTGCCTTTGCCCAAGATGTACCCCCTACCGGAGGGGACACTTTAAGGAATATAGAGCGTAGCCTCCCTGTCCCAAGCGATTCCACGGATGGAGCGAGAATTGAAGTTCCAGAGACTCCTGCCTTGAGTTCAATGCCAGAGGATGTCCGCGTTGATGTAAGCAGCTACCGCATCACTGGTAATACTATTTTTGAAGAGCAGGCACTGTTGGCTCTCATTGCGGGTCGCACCGGTAATCTATCCCTCGAAGAATTGAGACGAGCTGCTGATGAAGTCTCGACTTATTACCGCAATCACGGCTACCTCCTGACCCTCGCCTATATTCCCGAACAGGAGATCACGCAAGGAGTTGTCACTATTGCAGTCCTTGAAGGCCGCTACGATCAAATTCTAGTAGACAACAATACCCGGATGAGTGACGAGCGCCTGAAGCGCACGCTTACACAAGCCATTTGCCAGACTGGTGATTGCAGTGGCGCACTTATCTATCGCCAAAAGCTCGAGCGTGGGCTTCTGCTGCTCAATGACTTGCCGGGCGCGCATGGGCCGGCAAGATTGTCACCCGGGCGTACGGTGGGCACTTCCCAACTCGACGTCGACGTGGATGCTGATCCGCTGGTGGAGGGCGTCCTGCAACTGGACAATCTGGGCAATTACTACTCAGGCGCGAACCGTGCAATCGGTACCCTATGGCTGAACAATCCGTGGGGAATCGGCGATCAGCTGACCTTGCAAGGCGTTGCTTCAGAAGGGCACGGAGACGTCCAATACGGCATGCTGGCATACGGTCTGCCGCTTGGATATAGCGGCTTGCGTTTGAATGCCACTGGCTCCTACCTGCAGTATGAACTGGGCGGCCGCTACGAAGACCTGAAGGTGAACGGCACTGTGAAAAGTGGGGATCTGGCGCTGTCCTATCCGTTTATCCGCAGCCTCAAGGGCAATTTGCAGGGCGATGTGAGTTATGGTGTGCGCCGTTTCGATGATGATATCGATGCATTGAACACAGATGCCGAACGGCGGATATCCAACCGGATGGAGTTGGGCTTGAGTGGGGACCTGCTGGACGCGGCTTTCGGACGGCGTGCCTTGAATACTTTCTCAGTCCTCTACAACCGCGGTGAACTCGAGCTGGAAGACTCTTCGGCTCTGCTCATAGATTCCCTCACGGCCCGGTCCGATGGCAACTATGACAAATGGATGATCAACTTCTCCCGGCTGCAGTCTCTGTTTGGCAGGTCGAATGTGTACGTTCGGTTATCTGCCCAGGGTACGGAAGACAATCTGGATTCCTACGAGAAGTTTGCACTGGGGGGGCCATATTCTGTACGGGCATATCCCACTGGTGAAACCCTGGTCGATGAAGCGGTACTGTTCAGCGTGGAGTGGCGGCAGCAGATTCCCACATCCTTGGGGAGTGGACTTGAAGGGCTGCTCTTCTACGATCGCGCGCGCGGCAAAATCAACGCTGATCCATGGACCAGCGACTCCAACCATGTGACTTTGGATGGTTGGGGTGTGGGTCTGAACTACCGCTTTAGCAATCAACTGATGTTAAAGACCACGCTTGCGTTCCGTGGTGATGAAGAGATGACGGCGGCACCGGACGATCACTACCGCTTCAATCTTTCGATAAGCAAGGCATTCTGAGCAAAAAGGTAGGGCGAGGAACCTGATAAGGCTCCTGCGAATAAATAGTTTGAGGGGGTAAAAAATGAACCGTAACATGTACCGCACGATTTTCAGCAAACGTCTAGGCATGCTGGTGCCCGTAGCGGAAGTCGCCAAAGCACAAGGCAAAGGCACGGGCAAAGGAAACGGTTCTGAAGCGGCCCCAAGGGGAATGAAAGGGGTACTCATAGGTCACTTAAAGGCGGGAAGCCTACTAACCCTTGCAGTATCCTTGGTGTTCTCTGGCGGTGTCACATTCGCCGATCCGCTTCCCACAGGCGGTACCATTACTCAGGGCTCAGGTGCAATCAACCAGAGCGGCAATACCCTCACAGTCACTCAATCCAGCCAGCAGCTCTCCGCCAACTGGCAAAGCTTTAATATTGGCGCAAATCACAGTGTGATATTCAATCAGCCCAACAGCTCGTCAATTGCGCTCAACCGCATCATAGGCAACGAGGCATCTTCCATCTATGGCAACCTGTCCGCTAATGGGCAGGTATTCCTGATCAATCCAAACGGCGTTCTATTCGCACCTGGCTCGCAAGTCAATGTGGGTGGGCTGGCCGCTTCTACGCTTGACATCAGCGAAGCCGACTTTGCCGCTGGCCGCTATCGCTTCACGGGTGGAGCAGGTGATGGAAGCGTAGTAAACAATGGTCAGATCAATGCCGGCAGTGTAGTGCTCATGGGGCCGCAAGTGATCAACAACGGCACGATCAACACGCCTCATGGAAACACCACCCTGGCTGCAGGGGATCGTGTAACGGTAAGCCTGATGGATGGTCTACTAACCGCAGAAGTCGATGCAGCCTTAGCGGGTGCGGAGATCCAGAACCATGGCCAAATACTCGCCGACGGAGGCAAAGTGGCCTTGGTCGCGGGGCGGGCTGATAGCGTATTGGAAAGCCTGATCAATACGGATGGGGTCATCCGGGCCAACAGTCTGCGCAACCAGAACGGCAAGATATACCTCGATGGTGGTGCTGGAGGTACCGTTCGCGTCAGTGGCGTGCTTGACGCCAGCGCACCGGCAGCGGATCAGGGCGGAGATATCCGCGTCCTGGGTAATAACGTAACGCTATCGGATGGCGCGGGTATTGACGTTTCGGGACAACAAACTGGCGGCAAAGTACTGATAGGTGGCGATCTTCAGGGCAAGAACAACGGTGTGCTTAATGCCACCACCACAACAGTAGAGCAAGGTGCCACGATCAAGGCTGATGGTGCTGAGCAAGGTGGTCAGGTGATTGTATGGTCTGATGGTACTACCCATTATGCGGGAGACATTTCGGCCCATGGCAAGGGCTTCGCTGAAGTATCAGGAAAGGAAATGCTGCGGTTCTCCGGATCGGTAGATACTGGCGGCGGCACATTGTTGCTTGACCCAACGAACATAACGGTTCAAAGCACAGCAGGCGATGGCGTCAACACTTTCAGTGGCGCTCAGATCGCTACGCTTCTCGGCTCTAACAACGTAGTCCTCAACGCAGACAACGTGATCGCCTGGAATTCAGGCGCGATGCTCGACTACAACGGTGTGGGCGCACGTTCCCTCACGCTGCAAGCAGGCACCAATATCACCTATTCCGGCACGATCACTGACAGTGTTGCGGGTGGAGACAAGCTGAACGTCATATTCAATGCCGATGCTGACGGCAACGGTAGCGGCTCCATTGCCATTAACAACGGAAGCATACAAACCGCCGGTGGCGACATCGTATTGCGAGGTGGCAGCGGTGCATTGACGCCGCTGCCATCGTTTAATGACGCGGGCTATGAGGCTGCTCTGCGCGCATCCGCTGCCCGCAACGTCACGGTTAATGGCTCGACGCTCAATGCCGCCGGCGGGAACATCACCATTCGTGGGGCAGGCATAGATGGTGGCACGTCGGTGGGTGTGGGGCTGTCCAGTAGCACCGTGCAGACCAGCGGTGCCGGCACGATCGCCATGGACGGCATCGGCGGAAATGGCGCCGCGGGGTCCAATCGGGGAGTGCAACTCATCTCCAGCGCGATCTCGACGGTGGACGGCTTGCTGACCTTGCAGGGAACGGGAGCCGGCACGGGCGTGGAAAACACCGGCGTACGGGTAAACACTGGCACCACGGTCCGGGCGACCGGCAGCGGCAACCTGGTGGTCAATGCCGTGGGAGGCACCGGTACCAACTACAACGATGGCATCGTGCTGGACCTTTCCTCCACGATGAGCGTGGCGGACGGCAACATGACCGTCACCGGTACGGGGCGCGGCACTGGAAGCGGCAGCGACGGCATCGAGCTGGCGAACACCTCGCGCATAGAAGCCACCGGCACCGGCAGCGTGACCTTGAACGGCACGAGCACCGCGACCGGCGCCGATACGAACCGGGGGGTGGTGGTGTGGATCGGTTCGAACGCCCGTACCACGAGCGGCACGCTCACTCTGCAAGGCGCGAGCAGCGACCCTGCCAAGGGCAGCGCGATCAGTCTCGAGTCGGTCACCATCGGCGGCGCAAGCCAAACAGGCGCGATCTCGCTGCAGTCGGCCGGTAGCGTCCTGGTGAGCGGCAGTACGATTGATACCTCAGGTGCCCTCGGCATCACGGGCGGCACATACACCACCGCGGGCGCGAGCATACTCAAGAGTAACACGCTCTCCTTTGGCAACACCAACGCCATTTCTGGCAGCGGCACACTAACCTTCAACCAGACCGTCAACACCACCTTACCGAACGTTATTAGCGGAACCGTCAACGTCGCTAAAGTCGGCGGGAACGCTCTGACTCTCACCGGCAACAACACATACAGCGGGACTACGGCTGTGAACGCAGGCACCCTGCAGGTGGGCAATGGCGCCACGAGCGGCACGCTCGGAACGGGCGCCGTGACGATCGCGAGTGGGGCCAATCTCGTTTTCGACCGGTCGGACACAGTGACGGTCGCCAACGCGATAGGTGGTGCGGGCAACCTGACGCAGGCGGGAACCGGCACGACGATCCTCACGGCCAACAACACCCTCAGCGGAACCACGGCGGTGAACGCCGGCACGCTGCAGGTGGGCAACGGCGGGACGACCGGCACTCTCGGTACGAGTGCTGTGATGGTGGATACCGGAACCACCTTGCGCTACTTCCGCAGCAACACGGTCGGTGTCGCCAATAACATCAGCGGCACGGGTACGCTGGAATTCCTGGGGACGGGCCTATCCGCCAATTCGGACTATGTGCTGCACGGCAACAGCAGCGGATTCAATGGCTCTGTAGTGATTGACCGCGCTCGGGTTCAATACGACAACGCCAACGATATCGGTGCTGGTGCCACCATCAATGTGCTTTCAGGTGGGCAGTTGCTCGCATCGGCCAACATTTCAAACGATATGAACCTGAACGGCACAGGCTGGCTGCATCCAGTTGGAACCCTCGGAGCCCTGCGTCTAATATCGGGCGCGGACGCCAGCGGTGACATCACCCTGCAAAGCGATTCGCACATCAGCGCGTACGGTTCCACAGGAACTGTATCGGGCGTCATCTCAGGCGCTGGAAAGGCGCTGGATATCCAGCGAGGCACGCTCACGCTTGCAGGCGCCAACACCTTCACCGGCCCGCTGACCGTCCAGAACGGAACGGTCCTGATCCTGGCACCCACGGCCTCACTCGCCACCACCGCCATCACGCTGGGCAACAAGTCGACCGGCGGCGGCGGCGGCGACGCGATGCTGCAGCACCAAGCCGACAACCAACTGAACCCGAACACGGTCTTGACGTTCGACAGCCTGGGCAACGACCGGGGTTACTGGCAGCTGTTCGGGACGAACCAGTCCGTCGCCGGTTTCGTGGACAGCTCGGTCTACAGCGTGATCGAGAACGCCGAGACGCAGAACGGCTTCGGCAACGGAACGATCACGCTTACGGGGTCGGGCAACTATTTCTACGGCGGATACATCCGCGACAAGGTTTCGGGCACCTCCGGCACGCTCTCGCTGGTGAAGAGCGGCACTGGCACGCAGACGATCGCTGGCGGTAACGTTTACTACACTGGCCCAACGGCCGTCAATGACGGCACACTCGTTCTGACGAACACGCCGAACTTCAGATCCGCCACTACTGTCGGGACTGGCGCAACGCTCGAGCTCGCTGGAAACATCAACATGGATCACGCTGCGGGCTTTACGCTCGCGCTTAACGATGGCTCGACATTGAGAAAAACCAACACGGGCTACAACACCTTCAACAGCTCCAATGTGACTGTCAATGGAACGGTCGACATCGAGATCAACAACAGCGGCGTCAACAACCAGCTCTTCATCGGTGGCGCAACCACAGGCCTGCAGGGCTCGGGCATCATCAACCTGACCAACACCGGCAGCGCCACGACAGGGCTTACACTGCGGATCGGACCTGGCAGCTTCTCTGGCGATATCAACGTGGAAGGTGGCGCCGTAAACATCGGGAGCGGCGGAAGCCTTGCGCTGCAGAACACGGACCTCAACCTCACCAACAGCGCCCGATTCAACTTGGCGGGTGCTTACGCAGGTGGCGCCACCCCGGCGTCTGTCAAATCACTGTCTGGTACATCGGACACAACGGTGACGCTCGGCGGTCAGACGCTTACTGTTGGCACCAACGACGGCACCGGCGGGGATTTCGCCGGCGTGATTTCCGGCACAGGTCAGCTTGCCAAGACCGGCACGGGCATGCAAACGCTCTCGGGCAACAATACCTACAGCGGCATCACGACCATCAGCGGCGGCGTGCTGCAGATCGGCAACGGCGGCACAGCGGGCACACTGGGCACGGGCAATGTCACCGACAACGGCAGCCTCGTCTTCAACCGTTCCGATAGCTATACGGTACCGAATCTCATCAGCGGTACAGGCAGCATCACCCAGGCAGGTAGCGGGACCACCATTCTGACTGGCAACAACACCTACAGCGGCACGACGACCATCAGCTCTGGCACGCTGCAAGTTGGGGCAAATGGAACGACTGGCCGGCTAGGCACTGGGGCGGTGACGAACAACGCGAATTTAGTCTTCAATCGCTCTGACTCGACTAGCCTTGCGACCCTGTCTGCCGGCGGAATCATGGGAACTGGCAACGTTACTGCGCTCATTGGCGGCAGTCTGGATGTGAATCGCAATATCGCGTTGACTGGTGCTAACAGCACTATTTTGCTGGAAGCAGGGAAGAACCAACCGGCTGGCACGACCACGGGCGGCGATGTCACGCTGACTAATAACATCAGCACTAGCGCAACCGGCACAATCACCATTTTCTCTGGGAATGCTACTACGGCTGCATATGAAGCAAAGGTAAGTGGGGCCACCGGCGCAACCCGCTACAAGACCTACAACGCCGATGCAACCGACACGAGTAGCGCCGTGACGGGAACCCGCAACTATTTCTACCGTCAGTCGCCGACGGCTCTTTCGGTGAGCGGACTGTTAGCCAATAAGGTGTATGACGGACTTCGAGATGCATCTGTCAATACATCTG
>Ga0196976_1000688_pt1 | contig 19820 bp, 13 predicted proteins | sample S3v_513CmetaG_FD_148644 | JGI IMG/M metagenome (GOLD analysis project Ga0196976, IMG submission 148644) | Soil microbial communities from Anza Borrego desert, Southern California, United States - S3+v_5-13C | ecosystem: Environmental > Terrestrial > Soil > Desert | place: USA: California...
TGAAGGATAAGATGTGTGCGGATTGCCAGCGCAGGGCGGAGACGAATCCGCTCCGAGTTCTGGACTGCAAGGTTCCCGAGGACCAGCCGATCATCGAGAAGCTGCCGAAAATCAGCGAGTATCTCGAGGAGGGTTGCCGCGAGCACTTTGCGCAGGTGAAGGGGATACTGGATGGGATGGGGATTCCGTACCAGGTGAACGAGCGCATGGTGCGCGGCCTCGATTACTACACGCGGACGACGTTCGAATTTACGCACGGCGAATTGGGCGCGCAAAGCGCGGTGCTCGGTGGCGGGCGCTACGACGGCCTGAGTGAGGCGCTAGGAGGCCCGAAGGCACCGGGGATCGGTTTTGCCATCGGAGAGGATCGGCTAGTGATGGCGTTGCAGGCGCAAGCGCCGGCCGTGACGGTCTGCCCGGCGGCGTACATCATTCCGCTGGGCGGGGGCATGAACCGCGAAGCGATGAAACTCGCCAGCGAACTGCGGAGTGCGGGATTGGTGATCGACATCGGTGACGAGAGCTTCCGGCTAAAGAAGGCGTTCGAAACGGGGGAGAAGCTGGGCGCGAAGTACGCTGTGATCGTGGGCGAGAACGAAGTGAAGGTGGATGCGTTCGCAGTGAAGGACCTGAGGAGCGGCGAACAAACAACTGTGCCGCGAGGGGAAATAGCAAGCAAATTACGGACATAGATCAGCAGGTGGAAGATGAGTCGGGCCCTGATTTCTATGGCAGTCCTCTTCGGCGTAGTCACAGTTCCGTTCATGGCAGCGCAAGGTACGTCAACGCGCGGCGTACCTGACGTGCAGGCTTGAGGCAGACGCGACATTGAAAGAACTGCCGATGCCCAAGAAGTTTCGAGTGACGTCGGTGTGGACCAAACAAGGCGGCGATTGGCTGAACCGGTTGTACCAAGACACCGTACTTCCTGAGCCGTCGAACGCTGATACACGAAAGTAAGGACTCCTATAGTGGCGCAACTGGATTTTGTCGGCGAACTGAAACGCACGCACAAGGACGGCGAACTACGCGCCAGCGACATCGGCAAACAGGTGGTGCTGATGGGCTGGGTAAACCGCCGTCGGGACCTCGGCAACCTCATCTTCATCGACCTGCGCGACAGAACGGGCATTACGCAGGTGGTTTTCGACCGCGAGTCCAGTAACGAACTGCACGATAAGGCATCGCAACTGCGGAACGAGTACGTGATCGCGGTGGTTGGCACGGTGAAGGAGCGCGAGTCGAAAAATCCGAAGATGCCGACCGGCGACACCGAGGTGGTGGCAAGCGAGTTGCGGTTGCTGAACGACAGCAAGGTTCCGCCGTTCCTGCCGGCAGAGAACGTAACGGCCAGTGAAGAACTGAAGCTGAAATACCGTTATATCGATCTGCGGCGCGCGGAGATGCAGTTCAACATCGAGCTACGACATAAGGTGTCACTCGCCATCCGGGAACATCTGAATTCGCTAGGATTCCTGGAAATCGAGACGCCGATCCTGACGCGCTCAACTCCGGAGGGAGCACGCGATTACCTTGTGCCAAGCCGAGTGCATCCGGGCGAGTTCTATGCGCTGCCGCAGTCTCCGCAGATCTTCAAGCAGATCCTGATGATCAGCGGCTTCGATCGCTACTTCCAGATTGCGCGATGCTTCCGCGATGAAGACCTCCGGGCGGACCGCCAGCCGGACTTTACGCAGATCGACCTGGAGATGACTTATCCGAGGCAGGAGACTGTCTTCGAGGTCGTCGAGGGTTTCCTGCGCGCGGCGTTCGAGGTCGGCGGCTTCAAGATCAGTGCGCCTTTTCCGCAGATGACGTACGACCAGGCGATCCGCCTGTATGGCATCGATAAGCCGGATCTTCGGCTGCCAGCAATGACCGATGTGCGGGATGCGTTCACGGCTGAGCAGAAGCAGACTCTGCAGCTTGACGCAGAATTGCCGATCCTCGTGGTCAGAATCCCGAGGGTGGGCGAGCTTTCGCGGAAGGAGCGGGAGGAGTTGCGTCCTCTGTTTGGCAAGGCGGACGGACCCAAGCTGATCGACGACATGAAGCGGCTGGAGAAATCGTTCCCGGAGGCGGTTGCGAAGATTCGGCAGGTGACCGAAGCCGTTGGGGATGATCTGCTGGTGCTGGTGGCGAGCGCTCCGGCGCAGGACCGCTCGGAGCCACACATGAGGGCGGCGGAGGCGCTGGTGTTCACGACGGCTGGCTCGTTCCGAATCGCGCTCGGGCAGAAGTTCGCGGAGAAGCACGGGTGCTTCAAGGCAGGCGATTTCCGGTTCCTGTGGGTGACGGATTTCCCGATGTTCGAATGGAACAACGACGCGAAAATGTGGGACGCCGCGCACCATCCGTTCACCTCGCCGCACGAGGAAGACATGGGCAAGCTGGGCGGTGGCATGGACGCGGTGAAAGACTTCTATTCGCAGCTGAGCACCGTGCGCGCGCTGGCTTATGACGTGGTGCTGAACGGGACTGAGCTTGGGTCGGGGTCCATTCGTATTCACCGGCAGGACGTGCAGGCACAGATTTTCGCGGCGCTCGGCATGGACGAAGCAGAGCAGAAGCGCCGGTTCGGCTTCTTCCTGGAGGCGCTGGAATATGGCACGCCTCCACATGGCGGCATCGCCTTGGGGTTGGACCGGATTGTGATGATCCTGGCCGGTGCGCCGAGCCTGCGCGAAGTGATTCCATTTCCGAAGACGGCCCAGGCGCGCGACCTCATGATGGATGCACCGACCTCGGTGAACGAGAAGCAGTTGAAGGAACTGCACATCGCGATCAAGGGAAGCGCGAAGGAGTAGCGAGACCGGATGACCTTGTCTGCGAGCGCACAGTCACTAGGCCACGGAGCGCCAGAACCGTAATAACCGAGGTAACTTGCTGCGCGATGTGTTAGGAGGCTAACATCCCGCGCATGCGCCGAAAAATCGCTCTGATGATGATGGTGGCCACGTGCGTACTAGGCACGTGTGCAGCCCAGTCGCTCGGCGACGTGGCACGCGCGAACCGCGAGTCGAAGAAGGCGCAGGGCCCGCGGAGTACGCACGTCTTTGATGGCGAAGAAAATCCGCTGCCCAGCCGCATTCCCGCGGCACTGGTGATCTCGAATCCGCCACCCTACTCGGAAAAGCAGACCGACGCCGCGTTTGAACGGATCGTTGAAGAGGCTGCGAAACTGGTGAATCAGCGGCTCCGTCGCGAGCGCCATCCGGATGAGCTTCCGTTCATCGTTGCTTTATTTGACGACGAGAACGCACTGACAGCTGCCGAGTGGCGAAGCTCGATAGCGGAGTATAGAGCGCTGCGCGAGAACCGGTGCGCCACACTGAAGACCGGCGGGACCGACCGAGAGACCGCAAAATCAGAGGCGCTGAAAGAGCAAATCAAGACTTTCTATCGGGACCAAACGATTGCGCTGCGGCGAAGGGAAGAGAACCTGGACAAGTTGAAGGGCCAGGTCAGTCCGTACTCGCGCAACTGGCAGCGCGGCCGCGAAGAGCTGTGGCGGCTCGACTGGACGAACCTGCAGATGCGGCGGGACATGGAACTGTTCGACATGCAATGTGACGAACTGCTGAGCTATCTGAAGCACTAGTGCGCACACATCCTCCTCCAGTAGCTACATGGCGCCTGAAAAGCAGTGTGCGGTTTCGCTCGTGGGGTGGTTTAAACTAGCGAACAACTGCCGATCGATAACTTCCGATCGGGCCTCGCGAGCACATGGGACGCATTCACGTACTCTCGGAGAACGTAGCCAACAAGATCGCCGCCGGTGAGGTGGTGGAACGGCCTGCGTCCGTGGTGAAGGAGCTATTGGAGAATTCACTGGATGCGGGCTCGACCCGAATACGGGTTGATGTGGAGGCGGGCGGAAAAAAGCTGATCCAGATCGTCGATAACGGCTGCGGGATGGTGCACGACGATGCGCTTCTGTGCTTCGAACGGCACGCCACGAGCAAGCTGAAGGACGCCGAGGACCTGCTATCCGTAGCGACACTTGGCTTTCGTGGAGAAGCACTGCCCTCAATTGCGTCCGTTTCGCGGCTTCGGCTGGAGACGCGCGCGGCGCAGGATGCGAGTGGGACAATGGTCGAGATCGCCGGGGGAAAGATCCTGAAAGTGGAAGAGGCGGGCCTACCGCAGGGAACGTCGATCACTGTTCGCGATCTCTTCTTTAATACCCCGGCACGGAAGAAGTTTCTTAAGGCGGAATCGACGGAGCTTTCGCACATTGCATCGCTAGTGACGCACTATGCGCTGGCGCATCCTGACAAGCACTGGGAACTGCATTCGGCGACAAATGCCATGCTAATTGCTCCTCCAGTGGCCACGCACTCAGACCGCATCTACCAGGTGTTTGGGCGGGAGACGCTGGACGAACTGATCCCGCTCGCAGCGGCGATCCCTCTTGAACGAATCGGACTTCCACAACCGCCACCGTGGCTGCGAAGTGATCCAGAAGAAGAAGTGGAGCCGCCGACTCCGGGCGAGTTGCGCGTGCATGGCTTCGTAAGCAAGCCGGAGATACAGAAGCTCAACCGGAATTCGATCTACATTTTTGTGAACGGACGGCTGATCCGGGACCGTTTGGTTTTGCATTCGATCACAGAGGCGTATCGGAACATCCTGGCGCCTACGGTATTCCCGGTGGTGCTGCTGTTCCTCGAGATGCCGTATACGGAAGTCGATGTCAACGTGCATCCGTCGAAGACGGAAGTGCGGTTCCGCCAGCATTCGTTCCTGCATGACTTCGTGCGAGACACGATCCGTGCGGCCCTGATGAAGGCGCGACCGGTGCCGCAATTCGTGCGCGAGATCAACTCCGACCCGAGTGCGCGGCCCGCTTTGTCCCCGGATGTGCGGCAGTTCAGCGCGGAGCGTCAGTCGGACGGAGCATTGGCTGCGGCGGCGAATATGACCGAGGACTTCTCGGTGTTCTCCTTGGTTCCGCCAGCGGTGCCGCCGAGAACGCAAGTGCTGCAATTCGGCACGGAGGCGATCGTCATCGATGCGAATGCGGCGTTGCCTGTGCCGCGTTTCGAAGCGCAGACTTTCGGAAGCCACAGCCCAGACGAGCCGGTCCAGCCAAGGCAGATGGTGCCGATCAACGAGTCGTGCGCGCCGATGGTGGATGAGGCGGACGAGGCGATGGACCTTACGGCGCTGAATACGCTGAAGCCGCTGGGCCAGATACGCGATTCGTTCATTCTCGCGGTCAATGGGCAGGGATTGTGGATCATCGACCAGCACGTGGCACACGAGCGGGTCCTGTTCGAGAAGGTGCTGCGGCAACGGGCGGAGATGGCTGTAGAGTCGCAGCGCCTGTTGATGCCGATCGTGGTGGAGCTTTCGCCGGCGCAACTGGCCGTGTTCGCGGAGATCTCGGAGGAATTGCAGCGCAGCGGGTTTGAGGCGGAGCCGTTCGGGTCGCGAACAATCGCAGTGAAGACGGCTCCGGCGGGGGTGCAGGGTAACGAAGTCGAGCACATGCTGCACGAGATACTGGAGCAGTTCGAGCGCGAGGAGCGAGCCATGGACCTGCAAAAAGTACGCGCACGAATCGCGGCCAGCATCGCATGTCATGCGGCGATCAAGGTCAACATGCCGCTCGAGCAGAACAAGATGGAGTGGCTGCTGAAGGAATTGGCACAAACGCAGCATCCGATGACTTGTCCGCATGGAAGACCAGTAGTGTTGCGGTATTCTGTTAAGGAAATTCAGAAGGCATTCAAGCGCATCTAACGCGGGACTCAATGACTGAGCAGGAACTCCAAGATTTAAGAAGAGAGAAGTGGCATGTGAATGGGAAGGCCATTCGCACGCTGGATGATGCGCACGAATTTATCGAGTCCGTCGGGTTCTGCCTGATGTTCCCGGTGCGTCCCGCGGTGCAGGTGCCGACATTTATGGGCGCGTGGACTGGAAAGGACGAGAACCTGCCGCTGGCTCAGTTCGCCTTCGCGGACCCCCGTGCGAAAGACGCGACAGAGTTGATGGTGCGCACGCTTCGCGCCAGGTATGCCTACGAGGCGAACCTTTTCGGCGACACGCCGTTCTTGGTAGCGGCTTCAGTGTTCCCGTTTTTTTATGGCGTCGTGGGGGACAGAAATCCGCGGCAAGTGCCGAAAAGCGGGCCGCGGTCGGACTATTCTCCGCTGGCCGTGCATACGTTCCAGGCGATCCAGAAGGATGGGCCGATCTCGAAGAGCCGGCTGAAGGAAATCCTGGGCGGAGAGCTTTCGACAGCAGCGCTGGACAGGACTCTGGCAGAGCTGTGGTCGAAGCTACGCATCACGCGCGTCGATTACAACGAGGACGAGGGCGCGTCCTGGGATGTGTTGTTCCGCTGGTCGCCGGAGCCGGTGCGCGAAGGCATGGGACTTTCGATGGCGGAAGCGCTCACGGCGCTTGTATCCAAGTACCTGGACTGCGTTGTCGCCGCGGAGCAGAGCGAAGTCGAGGAGTTCTTTAGCAACTTCATCGGACGATCGCGAGTACGCGAGGCAATCAATGCGCTGCTATCAGCGCGCGAGCTGCAGTTCATTCATATCGGCGGGCGAGCGATGATCCAGGTCACGCCGCCGCGGGTAGTGCCCCCACCGAGGGCACCGCGAGAAGTGCGGTCGAGAACGTTGCGGGAGCGGGCGCGAGATGCGCAACGCAAGCCTGCGGTGCAGAAGCCTGCTGAGAATCCCCAGAAAGAGTAGTTCTAATCGGCCCTGAAAAAATCATGACTGAAGGTTCCACAAGAAAACTTGTAATCGCAATTGATGGCCCCGCGGGCGCAGGGAAGAGCACGATCGCGTCGAGGCTGGCGCGGCAACTGGGTTATGTGAACCTGGAGAGCGGCGCGATGTATCGGGCGCTAGCGCTGAAGGCGATCGAGGAGCGGTTGCCGGTCGAGAACGGCGAGGCCATGCTTGCATTGGCGCAGAGGTCGCGGATCGAACTGCAGCCGACGGGTAACGGCAACATCGTGCTGCTGGATGGGCGCGACGTTTCGGCGCGAATCCGGGAGCGGGACGTGACGGACGCGGCGTCGCGGGTATCGACGCATCCGAAGGTGCGCGAGTGGATGGTTGACCGGCAGCGCGAAATGGGTACGCAGGGCGGCGTCATCATGGAAGGTCGCGACATCGGAACGGTGGTGTTTCCCCATGCTGACGTGAAGATATTCCTCGATGCCGATTCGACTATTCGGGAACAGCGGCGCGTGGTGCAGGCGAATGCGGTGGATGATCCGGAGCGAGCGGCGAAGCTGAAGGCCGATATGCGGGCTCGCGACCAGCGTGACACGACGCGGGCGGTAGCGCCGCTGGTAGCTGCGGCGGACGCGATCCACATCGATTCGACGAGCCTGACAATCGAGGAAGTGATCGCCGAGGCTGAACGGATCGTCGCGGCGAAGCTGACGGAGACGGTGACGAAGTAGGACACGCACTTACGTTAATCAACAGCTCCTGAGTTGGAAGAACGAGAGGGCACGCATTGTGGCGTGCCCTTTTCTATTCACGATGGAATCGGTCGGGAATTCGATTTGGTCAACTCGCTATCGACTTAGACATTGTGAATGTGTTCGGATTCGATGATGTGGGTGCCGGGCGTGGCACTCGCCGCGGAGCTGAGGAGTGCGCGGGCGACCTTAATGGTGGAGATGGCCCGGTAGCGGCGGGGGATGACGGGAGCCAGCAGGTGAGAGATGGCGAGAGCAAGGGCTTCGCCGGGACGCTTGTCGCGACGCGGGCCGCCGTCGAGGAGCGAGGGGCGGAGGATGGTGAGTGATGCGAAGCCGAGCGCGGCGAGGTCGCGTTCGGTTTCGCCTTTTACGCGCAAGTAAAACTGGGGGGAGCGCGGGTTGGCGCCTATCGAGGATATGACGGCGAAAACTCTTGTTCCGGCGGTGAGTGCGGACTGGGCAAGGGCGAGGACGTAGTCATGATCGACGCGACGGAATTGGGCTTGGGAGCCCGCCTGGCGGATAGTGGTTCCGAGTGCGGAGATGGCGGCGTCGGCGGACCACCATTGTGCGGAGTTGGAGATTGAGTCGAAGTCAATGATCGGATTCGCGAGCTTAGGGTGAAGAGTCAATGGGCGGCGAGTGGGTGCGGTGATTCGATCGATGGAGGAGTCGGCGAGAGCCAGTTGAAGTACTTGCTGGCCGACAAGTCCAGTAGCGCCGAAAAGGAGAAGGTGTTGCATCAGAGCATTGCCTCTGCGAGTTCCAAGTGCGTTCAGTTGGAGAGGACGTAGATCACCCAAGGTGCGATTTTGGTTTCATTCACCCATCTATATGGTTCGTCGCCAGTTGCCAAAGGTCTGTAGGTGTCCACGAGTTTGAGTCCGGCAGCACCGTAGATCTCGCGATAGGTTCCGTCGGGGCAGAGGATGTCTTCGGTTGGGCGGCGGTCGGCGAAGTCGGTGGTGATGATGCGGACGGTGTCGCCGGATCGAGCAAGCCGGTTTTCAGGGAAGTCTTTGGTCGAAAACGACGCCCATTCGTGGACGTAGATTTCGGGCGAGGAAACAACGCTGACGATCTTGCCGGACGGCTTGAGGAGATCGCGCAGGTTCTGAAAGAGAAGAACCTTGTTTTCGTAGCCGGGGATGTTGTCAAAGGTGAACATAGAGAGGACGAGATCAAAAGAGCGGGCCTCAAGACAGAAGGATTCGCCCCGGATCAGACGATAGTCCCCGGTGTCATCGATTTCCCGGGCTTTGGCAATCATTTCCGGTGAGATGTCTATGCCGATGACGTCGAACCCGAGTTGCCGGAGAAATCGGCTGGAGCGTCCGGTGCCGCAACCGAAGTCAACCGCGTTGGAGCCCGGGACGTGTTCACGAAGAATTCCGGGTATGTCGCGATAGGCGAGATAGTAAGTGTTGGCCAATTCAAGCTGCGCATAAGCGGCGGCACGGATTGGATCTTCGTAGGTGTTCTTGAAGGGCATGGCGGTCGAGAATTGTAGCGCAGTGTGGCTCAAGGGGACACTCGACTCGTGTCCAATGCATAGCCGCTCGTAGTTTCGCGTGCCCCGCTACATTTGTTAACAAAGGAAACCCCGCCTTGAATTCAGGACGGGGTTCTTCGAGATCACGCTGAGGCCGAAGTCTACGGATTGCTGCCGATCGCGTAGTCGGAGATCAACATGCGGTCGAAAATCATATCCGGGCCAGCGGAAGCCGACCCTACATACATGCGTGCGATGTTGCTGCCACGCCCGTTGGTAATCATGATCTCCGGAACGTCAGGTTTGGTGGTTGTGGTGGAGAGATACAACTTTATAACGCCGGTGCCTGAGGTGTTCTTCTTCCACTCAACCCACACGTGGTACTGCGTGTTCGGATCGATCACGGTGGTGCCGTTGGCACTCACTGTCCCATGTGTGATGTAAAGACGGTTGGTGCTCCCGACCCAGATGCCAGCCGCCGCCGCGTAGCTAGACGTGTCAAACGTGAGAATTGGTTTGTTCGTGGCAAGGACGTTCCACTGTATCTGGAAGTATATGTTGAAGCTCGAGGTGCTGGAGAAATTGCGCCAGACGTAGCTTCCTCCGGGGGTATTCAGGGACTCGGAACCATCAAGCACAGTGGTGATGTAGTCAGGGTTCGGGGTTCCGCTGGCCGTCCAGCCAGTGTTCTGGTATCCGGCGCCCTCAAAGGCTTCGTTCAGCTTGTACGTCGGAACTCCGGTTGCGGTGACGGCCAGGGTGAAACTGGTGCTGGCGGTCAACGCGCCATCGTTGACAGTGACCGTGATCGTCGCGTTGCCGGTCTGGTTCGGCGCGGGGGTGATGGTCAGGTTGCGAACGCTATCAGCGCCACCGAAGACGATACTGGTATTCGGCACGAGAGTTGTGCTGGACGAGGTGCCGGTAACAGTGAGCATCGACGCCGGGTTGTCGATGTCGTCGACGGTGAACGTAATCGGCGAGCTGGTCGTATTCCTGGCCATGATCTGATTGGTGATGGAAGTGATCGTCGGGCGGTCGTTTACCGGGTTGACTGTCACGTTGAATGACATGGCAGTGGAAAGGGAGCCGTCGCTGACGGTGATGGTGACGGATACGACTCCGCTCCGATTAGCCGCGGGTTTGACGGTCACGGTGCGATTGGCGCCGCTTCCGCCGAAGGTGATGTTAGCAGTGGGAACCAGGGTGGTGTTCGACGATACCCTCGTTAGCGTGAGACTGGAGGCGGAGGTCTGGGCGTCGCCAATAGTAAATGCCAGTGCTCCGGTCGTGCCGTCCTCCGATATTGTCTGATCCGCAATCGTGGTAATCGTGGGTGGGGTGTTGCCGCTAGTCACGGTGAGCAGGAAGCTGGTGCTGGCAGTGAGTTGGCCATCGCTGACGGTCACCATGATGGTGGCCGCGCCGGATTGATTTGTCGCGGGAGTCACGGTCACGGTGCGGCTTCCCCCGCTGCCTCCGAAGACAATGTTTGAGTCGGGGACAAGCGTCTGGTTGGAGGATGAGCCGGTCAGAGTCAGAGATGTGAGCGCTGTGTCGACGTCAGTAACGGTGAATGCGATCGCGCCGGTGTTCGTGTTCTGAATGATCGAACGATTGGCGATGCCGGAGATCGTGGGACCGTCGTTGACGGGAGCAACCGTCAGCACGAATGTGGTGCTGGTGGTCAGGCTGCCGTCGCTGACTGTAACCGTGATACTTGATGTTCCACTCTGATTCGCCACTGGAGTTACGGTCAACGTACGATTCGTGCCGCTTCCAGCCAGTGTGAGATTCGCGTTCGGAACCAGAGTAGTGTTGGAGGAAGAAGCTGAGACGGTAAGAGTTTCCTGCGTTTGTGCATCGTTAATCGTGAAGGCGAGTGGACCCAGCGAAGTGTCCTCATTTGTGGTCTGATCCGGGATCGCCGAAATGGTCGGCGCGGTATTCGGTACGACCACGGTTAGCAGGAAACTACTGCTCGAACTTAGTGCGCCGTCGCTAACGGCCAGGGTGACTGTCGCCGTACCGGTCTGACCAATTGCCGGAGTTAACACCACGGTTCGGTTTGCGCCGCTACCGCCCAGGGCGATATTGGCGTCGGGGATCAGCGCGGATGCCGAAGACGAACCCGTTACGACGAGGTTGGCCACGGGTGTCTCGTCATCGCCGACGGTGAAGGCGAGCGGAGCGCTGGAAGTGTCCTGATCTATCGTCGTGTTCGCAACGGTCGAGATGGTTGGTGGACGATTTACAGTCAGCACGAAGTTGCTGCTGGCCGTCAGCGAGCCATCGCTCACGGTCAAAGTTATTGTCGCGCTGCCCCCCTGATTTGCGGCCGGCGTCACTGTGACAGTCCGATTCGCACCGGTGCCGCCGAAGACGATATTGCCGTTCGGGACCAGAGCAGTATTCGAGGATGACCCAGTCAGAGTGAGATTGGCAGCTGGCGTCTCGCTGTCACCTACATCAACTGCGAGCGCGCCGGTCGATGTGTTCTGGTTGATGGTGAGATCAGCGACATCGGAGATCGTCGGTGCTGCGTTCGGCGGTGTGACAGTGAGAACGAAGTTGCTGCCGGCGCTGAGAGATCCATCGGTCACCGTCAGGGTGATGGTCGATGTTCCCGTCTGCCCTGCGGCAGGAGTAACGGTCACAGTCCGGTTCGCACCGCTTCCGCCGAAAATGATGCCGGTGTTCGGGACCAGCGCGACGTTAGACGAGTCTGCCGAGACCGTGAGGCTTGCGGCCGCCGTTTCTGTATCGCCCACCGTGAAGGCGAGCGCCGTAGTGGAGGTGTCCTGACTGATCGTGTTGTCGGGCACCTTCGTGATCGTCGGTGGTCCATTCACCCTGAGGACGAAGCTAGTACTGGCGTCAAGAGAGCCATCGCTGACGGTCAAATTAATAGTAGCCGAGCCGGACTGATTGTTGGCAGGAGTTACCGTCACTGTCCTATTGGTACCGCTTCCGCCGAAGACGATATTCGTATTGGGAACCAGGGTGGTGTTCGAAGACGAACCAGCGAGAGTCAGGTCAGCGGCGGCGGTCTCGCCATCACCGACTGTCAGTGGCAACGCCGACGTCGCGGTGTTCTGATTAATATCCTGGTCTGCGATAGGCGTGATGGTCGGTGCGGTGTTGGGCGTCGTCACTGTGAGGACGAAGCTGCCGTTCGCGGTCAACGAGCCGTCGCTAACCGTAATCGTAATCGTAGCGGTGCCCGTCTGGTCTGTCGCTGGGATGATGGTGGCAGTCCGGTTGCCACCACTGCCGCCGAATACGATGTTGGAATCTGGAACGAGGGTTTGATTAGAGGATGAACCGCTAACTGTCAGCGTATTCAGCGACGTGTCGGGGTCAGCGACGGTGAAGGGAACCGGAATCGTCGTGACGTTTTTCGGTGTGGATTCGTCGGAGATATTCCCGATGGTAGGTGGATCATTGACAGCGTCAACGGTGAGCAGGAACGTGTCGGTCGCGGTCAGCGTACCATCGCTCACCGTTACGGTTACTGTCGAGATGCCGGACTGATCGGGTGCTGGGCTTAGAGTGACCGTACGGTTTACGCCGGTGCCGCCGAATACGATATTGGCATTGGGGAGCAGTGTCGTGTTTGAGGAACTTGCGATGACAGTAAGGGCGGACGCCTGTGATTCAGCATCTCCCACGGTAAAAGGAACAGCCGAAGTTGCGGTGTCCTCGGGCGTGGTCTGGTCGTTGATGTTGCTAATGGTAGGTGGAGTGTTCTGGGCTGTGCCGGGATTGCTCCCGATCGGAGAGGCAGCAACCAGGAACTTGTCGAAAATGACGTTCGGACCGGCCCCGAACGGCCCCATATAGATGCGGGCTGCTGCACTGCCTGTCCCGTTTGTGATCTGGGCATCAGGAAGTGCGGGCTTGTTCGCAGTGTTCGAGACGTACATCTTCATCGAACCATTGTTCGACGTTGTGCCCTTCACCCATTCGATCCAGATGTGATAAGTGACGTTGGTTGTGAGCTGAGTGCTGCCCGTGGCAGAAACGGTGCCATGCTGAATGGTCAGCACGTTATTGTCGGCGAAGAGTCCAGCGGCGATATTCCAGCCAGAGTCGTCCCAGTTGATAACGTTCGTGTAGTCGGTCCAGGCGTTCCAACGTACCTGGAAGTAGATATAGAAGCTGTTGCCGTACTGGAAGTTGCGGGAGATGTACTGCGCACCTACGCAGTTCAGCGACTGCGTGCCATCCAAGACGGTCGTCGTGTAGTCAGGATTAGGCGCGCCGTTCTTTGTCCATCCCGGATTATCGAAACCAGCAGCTTCGAAACCCTCATTGAGCAGGAAGTTCGAGGTTCCGCCGCTCGTGTTGACGGTGAGGACGAAGGACGCGCTCGAGGTAAGCGAGCCATCGCTGACCGTTATGGTGATTGTCGCGGTTCCGGTCTGATTTGAAGCGGGAGTGATATTTACAGTCCGGTTTGCCGCACTGCCACCGAAGAAGATATTTGCGTCAGGAACGAGCGTTGTGTTGGAGGAAGAACCGGTGAGCGTGAGGTTCGCTGCGGCGGTCTGCCCGTCACCAACGGTGAAGGAAATAGGACCGGTAGACGAGTTCACTGTGACGGTCTGGTCGCCGAGGCTGGAGATGGTAGGTGGACTGTTCGGGCTTACAGTCAGGGTAAAGGCGTTGCTGCTGTGAGAGACACTTCCGCCAACACCTTCCACATGAAGCGTGTAGGTACCGAAAGGTGTGCTCGCGCCCGCCGTTACGGTGAGGGTTGAAATGGACGTAGCAGGATTTTGACTGAAGCTCGCGGTGGCTCCCGACGGAAGCCCGGAAACACTCAGTGTTATGTTGCCGGCGAATCCACCGGTCCGGGTGATCGTCGCAGTGTAATTTGCGGACTCTCCGGGAGAAGTCGTCTGACTGGTGGGGCTTACGGCGATGCTGTAGTCGCTCTGCGGAGCGCCGATGAATCTGTTCAGGACATTCGCCGTGGTTTGCTGGATGCGAGCATCCACGATATTCCGGCCAGTGTAGTTGTCGAGCGCCTCGGCCCAGATGATGGTGGCAGCTGCGAACACCCAGGCTCCACTTGCAGCCTGGTAGACAGACGAGTTCCCGTAATCTGTTCCGCCGCCATCGTTGTACGGTGATCGCGAGAGGATTGTAAACGTACCGTTCACGGACGGAGCCTGAGCGTACTCGGTGAACAGGCGGTCGGCTTCGTTGCCGACGAGTCCAGGCACGCTGTCTCCATTGTTGAATCCTGTTCCCGCATAGACCCAATTGCCGCTGTTCTGAACCACATAGGGCGCGTACTGGTTCTGAGCATTGGCCGCCACCTGTGACGTGTACATAACACCCATCATCGTCTGCTCCGGACGATTTAGCGGACTGTCACGCCAATTGACGGTTTCGAGTGCGGGGTCGGTGTTCGGGTCAAGAGCGGCGTCGCGATAGCACACGACGACACGATTCGCAGTCCCAGCGGTGGAAGGCTCCAGCCGGATCTGAGTGTATGCGGTGTTGGAAGTGAAGAACGCCAGGTTGACACCGGCATCTCGTGCGGCGACGACGTTATCGAACATCGCCTTGGTCCAGTATTCATCGTGTCCAACGGAAAGTAAGCCGCGGTAGTTCAGAAGCCTGTTGCCATTGGTGTGCGTATCGATATCTGTGGAGTACGCAATGTCATATCCGTTCTTTTCGGCCCAACGGATGAAGGCGAACTCGTCGGACAGTACGCAGTGGCCCCATGGATTGCAGTCGCCATCCCCGGAGTACGGGCGATCGAAAGAAACTTTGACGGCGGCTCTGCTTCCGCCCACGGTATTCGCACCATAGCTGTTGAATGCGTAGAGGCTCTTTCCGCTCACGTTATCGTACGGATAATCGTTGTAGGCCTGGTATGTGGTTACAGTCTGCTGATAAATCAGAGCGGCGTTTCGAGTGTCATCACGGACAACGAAGGAGATGTAGTTCTGGTAATTCTGGGCGTTTGTGAGCACGGCCATGTACACGCCGCTTGTCCAAGTGGACTGCGTCTGGAGGGTGTAAGCGACGGCCCAGTGGCATTCAATGAGGCCCGTCAAAGCGTCGACAGGGCACTTAGCCTGCTGCGTTCCGTTCAGCGGACCTATGTGTTGCATTAACCTCGCCCCGAGTCCCTGGTACCAACCGAGACGATAAACATCAATCGTGTAGGTTTGCGCGGGGTTGACGCTGATGTGGAAATTTATGGACTCGCCCTTATTGACGCTGACGGCGGACGCGTAACCCTTAATCTGTCCGACTGCATCGGATCCAGACCTGCCAAACGGAATCTCCCAGTCGACGGCACCCGGATTTTGGTTCTCCAGGACAATCGGATTTTGCGCGTTGAGTGCGGGCTGCAAGCAAAGCGCCAGTGCGGCGAAACAAAGAGTTGAGGCCCAAAACGACTGAGAAACACGGGGGTACGTTGGCAGGCTCATCCTGACCTCCTGTCTAACTCCGTTGTTCACGCGTCAAGCACTGGGGGATGGCCTTGCGCAACAGCGAAAGGAAAGGGCCCAAAGCAGAGAGGGGCGGGAGTGTACATCAACCGCGTACAGCATGGGGGAAAAATTTGAAGTTTCGGAGAATCCGTGGGGATGTGCAAAGTGTTGCACAGCGCCCCCCATGCGCTGCAAAGATGAACTGTTGACTCACGGAAGGCCGGACCGGTGCTTCTTTGACGAAACTGATACTTCCAGACAAAAGAACCCCGTCTTGGTGGCCAAGACGGGGTTTGCGTGTCAGTTGAAGCTAACTGATTTTGCGTATTTCGATGTCGCCGGAGTCGGAGGTCACCTGGATCTTGCTGGTGGGCTTGCCGACGTTGCCGGTGACTACGGACTGGCCGTGGTCACTGTTGTTGATGGTCAATTCGTTGAAGTCGGACTGAACCTCGCCACGACGAGTCGTGGCATTCACCTGGAAGTTGGCCTTTCCGGGGACTACCAGCCGGATATCGCCGCGGTCGTTGCTGACCTCGATGTTGCCCATGGGCACCCTGTCAGCGGTGTGAAGTTCGACCATGCCGTTGTTGTTCTCGAGGCGGACGTCGCCGGAGACATCTTCGAGGTGGATGTCCTTCGAGCGAGTGATCAGCTTCACGGGACCGGTGATGCGGGTGCCACGGAGATCGCCGGAGTCGAGGCTGAGGTCGCCCTCAACGGAAGCGAGTTCCATGTCGGTGCGCGAGGACTGGAAGATCACGCTCTTTTTTATGTTCGTGAGCTTCATGCCTTCCATTACGTCGCCGCTGACGCGGACGGTGCCGCTGACCTCGGCGATGTCTACGTTGTCACCGCGGCCCTGGAAAGTGACATTCCCATCTATCTTGTTGAGACGGGCCGAGCCGCGCTCCACGGTGAGTACAACGTTGCCCTTGACGGTGTCGGCCATCACATCGCCGCGGCTGTTCGAGATCTTTACGTCGCCGACGAAGCCGGGGTTAATGACGACGTCGCCACGCCGGGTAGCGATGTCGAGCGAGGCGCCCTTAGGCATGAACACGTCGAGATCGGCACGAACGGTTGCGTCGCCTGCTCCCTTCGTATTCGCGTTGAGAACGACGGAATTGCCGTTGACCTGGAACTGCGGGGCGCTCTGAGCGTTGCGTGAATCCGCGGTGCCCTGGTCCTTCGCGAAGATACTCTTGCGGGCGACAACCCTGATGTTCTTCTCGTCCCAGACATTGACGTTGACACTGCCGCGATCGGACACGATGCGGAGGCTGGCGCCGACGGGGAAGTCCTGCTCGACCTGCTGCTCGTATACGTAGTCGTTGCCAAAGAGCAGTACGAGGTCTTCGTCCATCTGGATGTCATCGCGAACGGCGCCCCAATTGATCTGGTCCTTGGCTTTGAGAATGCCGGTCGCAGTGAGCCCGAGCAGCACGACGAAGATGAGCAGGAAGACACCTCCCGCACCAATGCCGGATGCGGGCACGCCTTCGTTCTTAGCCCGGTAGTGCTCGTAAAGCTTTACGCCACCCCACAGGATGAGCAAAAGTGGCCAGTAGTGGGCGAACCAAACTCCGATGCGTCCCCAAGTGATGATGTGCAGGTTCCCGAGCAGGAAGAGAATGCCCAATGCGATGAGCACGATCGGTCCAGCGAGGGAACGGCGACGCTGCGGAACTAGGACCGGGCTAGACATTGTTCACCCCTTGGTTGTGCGAGCCCTGTTCAGGCGGCAGATTGCCGGCCGGCGGTGCCGGGGGCGGCGTTACGACAGGTGCGGGCACGTACATCTGGACGGGCACGTGGCCTTCGGTAGGAGCCGTGTACTGCAGCAGCTTAACGATTCCGATGACCAACAGCAGGATCGGCCACGAACGATGGAACTCGAAACGGCTAAACTCGCCGATGAGGAACAGAGTGCCCAAGGTGATGAGCACAGCCGGGCCCATCATTCCGGCCATCCTGCACCGTCCGCAATCACATCTCGGATTGGATCTGTAGTTATCCATAATTCACCTATGAACGGCCCCCGTAGAAACCTCTGCGACGAAGAAGCAGGTGCACGCCAACCGCGATCAGTACCAGCGGCCAGAGGCGTCCGACCCAGTGGAACTCGAAGAGGCCGATGTTCTGGAGCAGGAACAGGAATCCGAGGACGAGCAGAATGATGGCGCCAATCGGAGCTCCAGGGCGACGCGGTTCGGGTTCTGCGTAAACAGGCGCTGCCTGTGGCGCAGCGGGATCACCAGGCACGAAGCCGGCCTGATACGGACCTCCAGCAGCGCCGCTTTGCGTGTAAGTGGTCACGGGCGGAACGGTTTGCGCCTGCTGTCCGCCGAAGACGTTGTTGAGGCCGAAGGGATCGGGAAGCGGGAGTCCAAACTTGCGGGCCTTCGCAGTCTTATGGGCGTCTATGACCTGATACAGAATGAAGAAGAACCATACGGGAACCATGATTGGCCCCACCTGGTCGGTGATGGCAATCAGCGTTACGAAAATGATCAGGTGCAGGAAGCCCTTGCCGTACTGGCCGTTGTAAACGGCGCCGACGCCCGGGATGAATCCGAGGAGGGCGGCGAGGCCGGGGTTAGGGGTGTGCACTTGGTTGACGGGCACGGCCATAGCGGTGGCACCAGGGGGAAGGGTGCCGCTGATACGGCTGGCGATGCACTCTTCGCAGTAGATCACACCGCGGACGTCGCGCGTGCACTCCTGGCACAGAGCCTTCCCGCAAGTCCGGCAATATGCGGATGCCGGTACTTCAGTGTGTTTGGCGCAATTCATGATTCCCTCCTCAGCTGCCCAGGTTCGGCTACCGTCAGGTCCCAGTGGTGGAGGTCGGCAAGTACCGTTGCGTCATCGCCGCGGCTGTAGTTCTGTTCACGCCTCTGTTCTGGATCGCTGTTGCTGTTGTCTTGAGTCTTGTCCTTGGGCTGCTTCTGTTCGTTGCTATCGGTTCCGGCAGCGCGGCGGAGTTCACGGACGCGGGATTCAATCTCATAAACCAAGCGAATGTTGTCGTAGTACTTCACGATGCGGGCCTGGGTCTGTTCGTAGGTGCGGCTGATTCCACGCGCTGAGAGGTCCCACTTGCGAACGTCGGTGACCTTCACGTCTAGGAAGTTGAGCATCAACGTGAAACTGAAGAAGGCCATTCCGAACGACATCGCGAAACGGGGAGTAAACACAGGTGCCAAATGCGGCGACAGACGATCGCGGAGCCGCGAGACGAAGGACTTCCTGGCGGCAGCTTCTGCCATCCCGGTCGCGATCTCGGTTCCGCTGGTCGCGGCGAGGATGTTGTGCACGAGCATTTTCGGGGGTTCAACCTCGTCGAGCGCGGAGAGCCAGTTGAGGCCCGACTCAGCTTCGGCGAAGAGCACGTCGCAAGCGCGGCAGTCTGCCTTGTGGCGTTCGAAGCCAGCGAGCTTCTCGCCTGTAAGGGCGCCGTCAAGGGCGTCAGCGAGTAGTGCGTCGAACTCTGCGCACTGCATCTCGAATTTGGTTTCGCCTGACATCAACTCACCTGCCTATAAGTACGTTGCAGGAGGCGCGCAAGTTCCGTGCGGCCTCGATTAATCCTTGATTTCACAGTGCCCTCTGGGACTTTTAAAACATGGGCTATGTCGCGGTAGTCCATGTCCTGAAGGTCGCGCAGGACGACCGCCTCGCGGAGCTCGGGCGAGAGTTTCTGGAGGGCCGTGTGCACTATCTCCCTGGTCTCGCGGCTCTCGATGTTGGCGTGAGGAGAGGGGGCGGAGTCGGCGAGCTTATGGCTCAGGGACTGGCGGTCCTCGTCCTCGCCTGGGGTGGCATCGAGGGAGTCGGTGGCGCGGTCGTACTTGGTCTTGCGGAAGTGGTCTACCAGCAGGTTGCGGGTGACAGTCGTGATCCAGGTGTTAAGGGAGGCACGGTCGGGGTCGAAGCTGTCGAGGGTGCGATACACCTTGATAAAGACCTCTTGGGTGAGGTCTTCAGCGCTATCCGCGGAGCCCGCAAACCTGTAACAAATGTTGTAGATACGACGATTGAACTGATGAACGATGTCTTCCCAGGCGGCGGCGTCGCCGGCTACGCAGCGGCGTACGAGAGCGGCTATCTGGGCGTCTTCCAACCGAGGCTCCCTGGTTCCTACCCGAGCATTGACTGCCGCAGACGCTACGGCAGGGAATTTGACTGCCACGCAGCCCATGCCGGGTAATACGAACATTTAATTGTAAAAGTTCAACGGACTTATGCAGATGCAGGGATTGTAGCAGGGGGCGCAAGGGGTCGGGAGTGGCGAAAATGGAGAGAAGCTGGGGGGCAGAATTTCGGGTTCTGACAAAACGGCCCTTTGCGCGCGAGGGGGCACGCTGGCGATTTGAGAGAGGGGTAAGGGCGGAGCGTAGAA
>Ga0196976_1000690_pt1 | contig 19783 bp, 13 predicted proteins | sample S3v_513CmetaG_FD_148644 | JGI IMG/M metagenome (GOLD analysis project Ga0196976, IMG submission 148644) | Soil microbial communities from Anza Borrego desert, Southern California, United States - S3+v_5-13C | ecosystem: Environmental > Terrestrial > Soil > Desert | place: USA: California...
GTTTCCCACTTTCCCACCGCTCCGGCTGCTGCTAACTTCGTATGATCAAACGCGCGGAAACTGGGGGCAGGTCAGCAGCACCATCATTTACGATAGGAATGCTGCCCGTCGAATAACATCGGTTAGGGATGCCGTTTCGAATGTGGTCTACGCGAACGAGATAACCTATTTTCCGAGCGGCGCGATCGAACATGCCGAGTATCCATTAGCCGACGGATCGGCCATTGCGGTGAGCTACGTATACAACAACCGCTTACAACCTGCCATTATCTCTGCGGGAAAACCTGACGGTACAATCTTCAGCCTAAGTTATGACTACCATCTGGGTAGCGGCGACAACGGTAACGTGCATGAGATTCGCAACGATCTTGACGAGTCACTCACGCAGAGGTTCACCTATGACGCGCTGAATCGAATCGCCAGCTTCTCCACGGGAAGTTGCGGAAACGAATATCTGATAGATGTCCGAGGGAATCTGTACGGAATAGCCGCTCCTCATGTGTCATCCGGCAAGAACGCTTGCCGAATCGTTCAGGATCAGGCAAACGAAAAGAACCAGCTGGTTATAGGGCACTCTTATGATGCCGCTGGAAATATACTCGACGGCGCGGCGCAGTGGGACCATGAGGGTCGACTCGCCTCTCTCGCAGCTACCAGTTTCACCTATGATGGGGATGGCCAGCGAGTGGTGAAATCGAGCGGAACAGTCTACTGGACCGGAGCATCCAGCGATGCCATCGCAGAAAGCGCTTCCGACGGTACCGTTCTTGATGAGTTCATTTTTTTGGGCAAGCAGCGCATAGCGCGACGGGACGGCACCGGAGCTGTTTTTTACTATCTCGGTGATCACTTAGGTTCTAGTCGTAGGCTTGTGCGTCGGGCTGACGGCGTCGTTTGCTGGAGTGGTGAGTACGACCCGTATGGCGCGTTGTTATCAGAGAACGGCGACTGCGAGCCCTTTTATAAATTCACCGGCAAAGAGCGAGACACCGAAACTGGACTTGACTACTTCGGAGCAAGATACTATGGCAGCACGATCGCACGTTTTCTCTCGCCTGATGAGTTTACGGGAGGACCTATCGACTTGTTCGACAACGACCCGACGCCACCCGGGCCACTTCCTTACGCCGAGATTAACAACCCGCAATCGCTGAATAAGTACAGTTACACGTATAACAATCCTCTTCGTTACATCGATCCTGATGGACATGAAGTGGGGGTTTACGGTCCGAATGGGTCCTTTGAATCACCGGGAAAGGATATAGTAGTCACTGACGGTGACATTCAGGGCGCCATGGGACTGTTGTCGTTCTTTCCTGCTGTTAGGGCAGCCAGAATGGTTGGAGTCCTAGGCAGAGCAGCTTTGGTGTCCGATCGCGTTGGCATCGTGGTTAAGATTGGTGCTAAGCTTCATGAGGCGGTTGGACACGCAGTAGCCGGGGTCGTACTGGTTGCAGCTGGCTCGACTGGAAAAAATGGCCAAGGCGCAACAGCAGCTGCAAATGCCGCGAGAACGGTTTCAACACCTATGGGGGCTGCCCTAGGCCTAGCTAAAAAGATCTTGTCCCTGCTGAAAGCGGAGCCACCCCCGCCACCCCCACCTCCACCTCCACCGCCGCCGCCGCGTCCGCCCAAACCGCCTAAACCCAAGACGAGTGGCACTGAATCATGAGCCGCATTTCAATTGTTGGACCTACATATCTCGTCCGGGCAGGTGGGGTGCTGTTCGCTATGTTGTGGCTTACAGCCGCTGGCGAAGCTCGGGCTGAGCATATCGGACTTCTTGCACTGTCGCTTGTGCCTGTTGTTGGCACAGGTTTTTTTTACATAAGTGTTGCAGTCCTGGCACTCCAAGGTCACCTCGGACTTGGCGTCCTTCTCTTGTTGCTCGGAATTTCCACAGAGTTTTGTCGACCAAACCGCCCCATGTTTTCGTCAGCAGTTGTATTCCTTCGGAAGATGTGGCTGGCATTATGGCGAACAAGACGCCCCTAACCTGTCTCCCAGGTTAACCTGAAAGTTGGCGTTAACCTGGGATAAGAAATTTCCCGCGCGCAGACTGTGCGGGTTGTGTATGCTGCGCCGTCACCTCTGATTTGACTTCAGCAGTCAAAGCTTCGCGGAGATGCTGACCTGCCCCCAGTTTCCGCGCGTTTGATCATACGAAGTTAGCAGCAGCCGGAGCGGTGGGAAAGTGGGAAACGCCATCGGCGTTTTCCAAGCGGGCTGTGCCCGCGTCTTTTCCACGGCTCATTGCCGCAAACTCCAGTGGAGTGCGATAACCCAAACTGCTGTGCGGCCGCTGCTCGTTATAGTCTCGGCGCCAGGTTGCGATCTTCCTCCGTGCGTCGAACAAGTTCTCGAACCAACTGACCCGCAGACATTCTTCCCGCAATCGACCGTTGAAGCTTTCACATCGTCCGTTTTGCATCGGCTTGCCCGGCTGGATGTGCACCAGCTCGATCTTCTGATCGATCGCCCACGCCAGGAAGTGCCGGCTGGTTAGCTCTGGCCCATTGTCGCAGCGAATCGACAGCGGGCGGCCACGCTGCTGAATGATCTCGTCCAACACTCGCGTTACCCGTCGGCTGGCGAAGCTCGTATCTACTTCCAGCGCCAGGCACTCGCGCGTGTACGCATCGACCACGCTCAGCACGCGGATCGTCCGACCGGCAGCGATCGCGTCGTGCACGAAGTCCAGCGCCCATTCCTGGTTCGCCGCCGTGCATGGCCGCAACGGCGCGCTCACTCGCGTACAGTGTTTGCGCTTCTTCCGGCGCAGGCACAGCCCCGCTTCCCGATAAACACGGTACACGCGCTTGTGGTTCACGGCCTCACCACCTCGCTGCAACAACACATGCAAACGCCGATAGCCGAAACGCGGCTTCTCGCGGGCGATCTCGACCAGCTTCGTCCGTAACACTTCGTCCGATCCTCGTGCCTGATAGCGATAACTGCTGACTGCCAGTGACAGCAGCCCGCAGACCCGGCGCTCACTGGCCGCGTACTGCTCGCGCAACCAGCGCGCATCCGTTCTCTGGTCTACGAGCTCCAGCCGTTTTTTGCGATTACCGCTTTCAGCATCTCCTTGTCCAGCGATAGGTCCGCAACCAACTTCTTCAGCCGGTGGTTCTCATCTTCGAGCTTCCGCAACCGCTGCGCCTCGTTCACCTCCAGCCCGCCGTACTTCGCCTTCCAGGCGTAGATAGTGTGCTTGCTCACCCCCATCTCCCGCGCCACGTCTTCCGCCTTGCGCCCTGCCTCCATCTGCTTCAGCGCCCCAATCATCTCCGCTTCCGTGTGCCTGCCTCGTGACATGCTTCCGCCCTTTCCCGGATCATCTCCGGAATCCGACATCATACTCGGTTGTGTGCGGATTCAGGGGAGCAGGTCAGTGTCACACGCGAGCAGGCGTACGCAATTCGCCATTCCGTCCTCCCTGTTCTCTCAAAGGCCAGAGCAACAGTTGTTCTTCACGAAGGAACGAAAGCACAGGCGGCTGACGCCCTCGCGATACAACTGAGCGACTATGCGCGTGATATAGGAGCACCCGGTTTTACGTGTCGATTCGATAGGGGCATCATCGAGAACTCGTCATTCCTTGAGCACGCGGCAAGGCTAGATCCTCCATGCGTGGGGCTGGCAAGCGTCGATTCGCGACTGGATCAGCTCATTCAAGCTGCCGACCTACTTGCCGGGTTTCAGAAACTACGAGTTGACGTAGGTCTGGGACGGGTCGATGCTGAAAAGCCGATACGCGCGGACGTATACGAGGACGAAACAGACGATTACCCACTTGCGTGGTATCTTTCGGTTGGCCTTAGATATTGCCTATGGGGCCACTTCGAGGGCGACGAAGATACTCCGACAAAGGTAAACCAAGGATTTGGGGTGCGGGTGTACTCATCTGTCGATCCGGAAATCGTCAGTAATGCACTGAAATACATTCGCACGGAGTATATGGGCTGTATTCATTAAGGGTGGGGAGCATGTGCGGCGTACTCCCCGCTGTCATCCTTGGTTCCCACCGTCACGCCAGGTAGCACAGGTCCCGCGCACCTTCTCCTGTTGTCAAACTAACTCCACCTCAATCTTCTTCGCCTCAGCATCGAGCGTCGTAACCCGGAAGCTGCGGATTTGACCGGGGCGGAGTTCTTCCGACTTCGCACTTCCGGTGGGTGCGGAGCCGCTCTTCCAGCGGGCGCTTAGCATCGCTGTCAACGATGACAGGTCGGCTTTTGGTGCGGCCTGCGTGTCCTGCTTGTCCTGAGACTGCGCGGGGAGTTGGCAGGTGGCGTGGATGCCTTCGCCGAGTTCGACGCGTGCCTGGGTGCCGGAGACTTCTGCGATGCGTCCGGTGACGACGTCGCCCTGCTTGTGTTCGGCGATGTATTCGTCGAGGCTGGTGGGCACCAGTTGCTTCATGCTGAGGCGCAGTTGGCGCTTTTCGGTATCGACGGCGAGCACCTGTGCGCGCACGGATTGGCCGACCTTGAGCACGTCCTGCGGGTGGTTGATGCGCTTTTCGGCGCTGATTTCGCTGACGTGAACCAGTCCTTCGACACCTTCGGCAAGTTGCACGAAGGCACCGAAGTTCGCGAGGCGAGTGACCGCGCCCTCGACGACGGTCCCGGGGGCGAAGCGCTGGGCGGCGTCGGCCCAGGGATCTCCGAGGGCCTGCTTGAGTCCGAGGGAGAGGCGGCGTTCGGCGGTGTTGAGGCCGAGGATGATGGCGTCAACGGTGTCGCCGGGCTTGAGGACGTCGCTGGCGATGCGGACCTTTTTGCCCCACGACATCTCGGAGACGTGGATGAGTCCTTCGACGCCGGGTTCGAGTTCGACGAAGGCTCCGAAGTCGGCGACGCGGGTGACGGTGCCGCGCACGCGCTCGCCCTGCTTGTACTTGTCGGCGATGGCGTCCCAGGGATGCGGCTGAAGCTGCTTGAGGCTGAGCGAAATGCGGCGCTTGTCCGGTTCGATCTTGATGATGCGGGCTTCGACCGGCTGGCCGACGGAGAGAACGTCCGAGGGCTTGTTGATGCGGCTCCAGGAGAGTTCGCCGACGTGCAGGAGGCCGTCCACGCCACCGATGTCCACGAAAGCACCGTAGTCGGCGAGGCTGCGGACTTCGCCGCGGACGATGTCGCCTTCCTTCAGCTCGGAGTAGCGACGGTCGCGGACGGCGCGCTCTTCTTCTTCGAGCACGATGCGGCGGTCAACGACGACGTCTTCGTCGGAGACGTCGAGCTTAATGATGCGGCAGCGGATTTCCTGCTCGACAAGCTTCTCCATCTCGGCGGCATCGCGTACGCCACTGCGCGAGGCCGGCATGAACGCGCGCACACCGATATCGACACTGAGCCCGCCTTTGACGACGCCGGTGACGGTCCCGATGATGCTGGCCTTCTCCGCGAACGCACGCTCGAGCGAGGTCCAGTCCGTCGGGCGAGCGACCTTGAAGCGCGACAGCTCGTAGTAGCCTTCGGCGTTGCGGCCCTTCACGGTGACGAGAACCTTGTCGCCGGGGGAGACGGTTTCGCCGGCGCTCTGGAAGTCGGCCAGGGGCAGGACGCCTTCGGTCTTAAAGCCGATGTCGACGAAGACGGAGTCGGAGGAGACCGTGATCACGGTGCCTTCGATCTGGCGGCTGCCGGGTTCCGGCTTGCGTGAATGAGTGCGCTCGTACTGCGAAAGAATGTCGCTGAAAGACTCGTTGGCGTCGGATTCGGGGATGCTCGGGTTCGACATGACTGGTGACGTTCTCAGAAATGGGTGTCCGCTAAACAAGATAACACCCGCTTGCGTGAGGCGCTCGTAAAGTCGTGGGTAGATGCGCGACGCGACCGCGCAGGTAAGGGGAGCTACGCGAGCAGACACTTGCGGCAGTGGAGTAGGATTGAGAGTCAGCGTTGGGGAACAAGGAAAAGTGGCAAAGAAGAAAGCGATCGGGAAGACGCGCAAGCCGGAACGCGAGGAGGTTCCAGCCGGGGACAATACGAAGCACACGATGCGCGATGTGGCGCGGTTAGCCGGTGTTTCGATTTCGACGGTGTCGGCGGTGATCAATGGCACGCCGAAGGTGAGCCCGGTGCGAACGCAGCGCGTGTACGAGGCGATGCAGTCGCTCGACTATCAGCCAGACCAGATTGCACGCAGTCTGAAGGTGGGACGGTCGAGAACGATCGGCGTTGTGGTGCCGGATATCACGAATGCGTTCTATCCGGAAGTGATCCGCGGAATCGAGGAGGCGGCGCATAAGTCCGGATATGGCGTGCTGCTGTGCGACTCGAATGAGGACCCTGCGCGGGAGAAGGAACATCTGAGCACGCTGTTTTCGCGGCGCGTCGATGGCGTGATTTTGGCGTGCTCGGACACGTCGGCGGCTTACGACGTGTTGGTAGCGCGGCGGTTTCCGCTGGTGTTCGTGGACCGCATACCAAAAGGCGTACGCCAAAATGCCGTCTCGACAAACAACATCAAGGCTGCGCGGATGGCAACACGCCACCTGATCGATTTAGGTCATAAGCGCATCGCCGTACTTGCCGGAGACCTCAACTTTTCCACCCACGCGGAGCGGCTTGAAGGCTTCAAGCGGGCTATGCATCAGGCTGGACTCGACATCCCAGAGGCCTACCTGCGGTCTGGGAACCTTCAGCTCGAAGACGGGTATGAGGCCGGTCTGGAGCTATTGAAACTCAAGCACCCGCCGACGGCAGTGTTTGCGAGCAACAACAAGCTGCTGGTCGGGCTACTGCGGGCCGTCAGCGAGATGCACGTGCCGTGTCCGGGGAAGGTGAGCGTGCTCGGCTTCGATGACCACGTCTGGAACCAACACTTCAATCCGCGGCTGACGTCAGTGGCCCAACCCACCTACGACATCGGCCGATGTGCCTTCGAGATGCTGCTGGCACGCATGGAGGATCAGCCGCTTCCGGGCAAGCAGTGGTCCTCAATCATGCTGCTGGACGCACAGCTCAAGATACGCGAATCGACGGCGCCACCGGCGAGTGACGGCCGGAAATCGTAACGTTACGATTTTCTGTTTACGCGTACTCTGGCGTAAGGTACACTGCGCCTTCCGAAGAGAACTGTGCGCGTGAGGCGGGGATGCGCTGCCGATGGCAAGCCCCTGTTGAAGCGAACCCCGGTCACTCTCGGACAAAACATTCCTCGGCGAATCGAGCGGCACGATGGCGAAGAGAATTGCGCTTTTCTGGCCCGGCGACGGGCGTAGCATCCCAAACGAATTGGCCCTCCCCAGCATTCAGAGTGCGACCGCGCAGTTGGAAAAAGCGCTGAAAAAGCTCGGACGCGAGCCCTATCGCATCGAGGGCTTCCTGGCCAAGCCTCACGAGGCTATCGAGAAGCTGTGGCCGGTGGATGATCCGTTGATCGGCGTCTGTGTCCACTGGTTCTACGCGAACCACACTACGGATGGAGTGGTCGGCAAAGAGAATCCGCTGCTGCTGGCGAGCAACTTCTCCGGTCAGTGGCCGGGGCTGGTGGGTCTGTTGAACACGGGTGCCTCGCTGGAAAGCCTAGGACGCAAGTTCTCCCGTATCTGGACCGACTCGTCAGAGTGGACGGATGACAAGGGGTTCATGAACCGGCTTGCCGAATGGTGCGAGACCGGGCGCATTGAGTATTCGCAGGCGCCCATCAAGTATCACGCCCCGATATCACCGGAAGCGGCAGCGATAGCCGCGAAGGTGGCGGGCGATATCCGGAAGCGGCCTGTTCTGATCCTAATGCTTGGCGATACCTCGATGGGCATGATCAACGGGTACTTCGGCCCGCGACTGCTGAACCGTCATGGATTCACCGAGCACAAAATCGATCAGGCGTGGATCGTCGATCGCGGCCGCAAGATCGAGGCGTCGCGGATCGAGGACGCATTCAGGTTCGTTACGAGCAAGGGAATCAACTTTCACTGGCGCGAGAACGGCGCATCCGACTTCGACGAAGATGCGACGCGCGAACAGCTGCGGGACTATCTTGCAATCCTCGACATGGTTAAGGAATACAAGGCTGATTGCATCGGCTGGCAGTACCAGCTTGGCTTGATTCCACTGCGTCCGCCTTCAGACTTCTCCGAAGGACTCTTGAATTCCACCTGCCGCCCCGAATCGGATGGCGACACGATTGTGTGTTCGACGGAAGCCGACCAGGGCAACGTCATCCCGATGGAACTGATGAAGCGGCTGCTGAAGGAAAAAGGCCTTCACCAGGCCGTCTTCTTCCACGACGTGCGCTGGGGCGCCGAGTGGGAGGGAAGATTCCTGTGGGTCCTGCTTAATTCCGGGTCGAGTGGCGCGTACGCTTTCAACCACGATCCGGATACGTTGAAGGGAGTCCACTCGTATCGCCAGCCGGCGGCGTATTTCCCGAACCCGGGAGGGACGTTTACCGGCGAGAGCCTGCCGGGAGAAATCACGTGGGCGCGAACCTATATCCGCGAAGGCGTTCTGTGGATGGACATCGGGCGCGGCGAGGTGGTGAAGCTTCCCGAAGCCACGCGCGACCAGTGGTGGAACGGTACTACCCGTGAGTGGCCATTCATGGCGGCCGACCTCGGCATGTCGCGCGACACGCTGATGGCTCACTATCTCTCGAACCACGTTGCAGTCGCGTACGGGAACATTTTCGAGGAGATGGTGGCGGTTTCGCAGGAGCTTGGGTTCCGGGTCCGGATACTTTCCGACGAAAAATAGCCATGGCTGACGCTTTCTATCTCGGCATCGACGTTGGAACCGGAAGTGCGCGCGCCGCGGTCTTCGACGGCCGTGGAACGAAGCTGGGCATGGGTTCACACCCGATTCAAATGTGGAAGCCGCAGGCCGAGTTCTACGAGCAGTCTTCGGAAGACATCTGGAGAGCTTGCGGCCAGGCGGTTCGTAACGCTCTGAACGAATCGGGGATTGCGCCGGAACGTATCCGCGGCATCGGCTTCGATGCGACGTGTTCGTTGGTGGCGCTGGACTCGCAGGGATCACCTGTAACGGTGAGCCCGACAGGGAACAGCGAACAGAACATCATCGTTTGGATGGATCATCGCGCTATCGGGCAGGCGGACAGGATCAATGCGACGAGACATCCGGTGCTGCGCTTCGTCGGCGACAAAATCTCCCCCGAGATGCAACTCCCGAAGCTGCTCTGGCTGAAGGAGAACCTGCCCCAGACGTGGAGGTCGGCCGGCCTGTTTCTCGATCTGCCGGACTTTCTCAGCTATCGCGCGACGGGCAGCGACCTGCGCTCCTTGTGCACCACGACGTGCAAATGGACTTATGTTGCGTCTGAAGAGCGTTGGGATGATGAGTTCCTGTCACTGATCGGGCTGGGCGACCTAACCGAAGATGGTCATGTTCGTATCGGCCGCGTGATTCGCCCGCAGGGTGAACGTGCGGGGCTGCTGTCGGAAACTTCGGCACGAGAGCTTGGGCTTACACCCGGCATACCCGTTGCCGTTTCCATCATCGACGCTCATGCCGGCGGACTCGGTGTGGTGGGAATGGCGCTCGATGGGATGCCACCGACGGCGGAGACGCTGGATCGTCGCGTTGCGCTCATTTGTGGAACTTCAACCTGCCACATGGCGGTTTCACAACAGGCGAACTTCGTGCCTGGAGTATGGGGCCCGTACTACTCCGCGATGGTGCCCGGAATGTGGCTGGCGGAAGGCGGCCAATCGGCGACAGGATCACTGATCGATCACGTGATCCGCAGCCACGCGCGAGGCCAAGAACTAGCGACGCAGGCCGCTGCCGCTGGAACCACCCCTTATGAACTGCTGAATTCGACGTTGGACAGACTCGCGGAAGGACTCAGGTTCCCAGCGGAACTGACGCGATCATTCCACGTGTATCCGGACTTCCATGGAAATCGCTCGCCCTTAGCGGACCCGACGCTACGAGGAATGATCTCAGGTCTTTCACTGGAAGACGGCGTTGACTCGCTGGCCCTACTCTATATGGCGACAATCCAGGCGATTGCGATGGGCACGCGGCAGATCATCAAGCAGATGAATGATCACGGGTTCCACATCGGGACGATCATCGCCTGTGGGGGTGACACAAAGAATCGGCTTTTCCTGCGCGAGCACGCCGATGTGACCCGGTGCCGAATCGTTCTGCCGGAAGAGCCCGAAGCCGTACTTCTTGGTTCCGCGATGTTGGGAGCGGTAGCGGCAGGCGATCACCCGACATTAATCTCCGCGATGACTTCCATGAGCCGGCCCGGTCGAGTGATCGAGCCAGCCACGGAAACCGCAAACTATCACGATGCCAAATGGCGCGTGTTCCAACTGATGCTTCAGCATCAGCGCATGTACTCGGAACAGATGCATGAATAATCCATCGTCCTCGCTGGCAATCAGTTCAGTGCAGGGCCTGGCGAGCAAACTGCACTTGCGCTTCAGGATCCAGAGTGTCATAGGACTGGCGCTCATCCTGGGCATCGCCCTGATCTTCAGTCCGACAAACTCGCAGGGACTCGTTTTCCTGGATGCGGGAAATATCACCGACATTCTGCGACAGGTATCCGAGATCGGAATCCTGTCGCTGGCGATGACGTTCGTGATTCTTACCGGCGGCATCGACTTGAGCGTCGGGAGCACCCTGGCACTGTCATCATCCATCGTCGCGCTGCTCGTCACCCGGCCTTTGGTCGCGGGCTCCGATTTCTGGGCGATCGCGATTGCGGTGCTTGCGGCCATCGTCTCAACCACATTGGTTGGGCTTGCGAACGGCGTGGTGATAGCGCGCTGGAGTATCCAGCCGTTTATCGTGACGCTTGCATCGATGATCGGCATTCGAGGGCTGGCCCGATGGCTGACTTCGAACAGCAACATTGACATCGGTTTCGGTACCGATCTGGCTGCTGTATTCGCCAAAGCGCTTTCCACAAAGACAGTCGTAATCGGATCGTACGTCCTGCTGGCCGTAGCTTTCGGTATTGTTCTATCGAAGACTGTCTTCGGCAGACGCGTTCGCGCCGTGGGCGACAACGAAAAGGCGGCGCTGTATGCGGGCCTGCCAATCAGGAAGATCAAGGTCCTGGTGTACGTGCTCTCCGGTATGCTCGCCGGATATGCCGGCGTCCTCCACGCAGCGCAGAACCACCAGGGAAGCCCGAATGCCGGGGTCACGTACGAGTTGGAAGCGATTGCGGCGGTTGTGATCGGCGGCACGAGTCTTCTTGGCGGCAGGGGTTCAATCGGCGGCACCATCATCGGCACCCTTATCGTTGGCGTGCTCACCAACATACTGCGCCTCAATAACGTGGACAGTAACCTTGAGATGATGCTGAAGGCTGTGATCATCGTTGGGGCCGTGTGGCTCCAGCAGCGAGGAAAGGAACAGTAATCATGAAACGTTCTTCGGTAGTTGTCATTCTTGCAGGGGCCCTGTTGCTCGTCCTCGCGCTTGGCGGTTGTTCGCGAACAAAGCAGACGAAGAAGCGCTATTTCGTAGCCTTCAGCCAGGCAAACAATGCGGAGCCATACAGAGCGGCGCAAAACCATTTGATGCAGAAGCTCTTTGCCGAAAAGGGCGATGTGGAACTGGTGGTTGCCGACGCACAGCAGGACAACAGCAAGCAGATCGCGCAGATTGAGACTTTCATCCGGCAGAAGCCGGACCTGCTCATCGTTGCGCCAAACGAACGCGCTCCTCTTACCGAGATCATGGGCCGCGCGATGGCTGCGGGGATTCCCGTTATCTGCCTTGAGCGGGACATCACGAAGCCGAACTACACGACGTTCGTCGGCGCGGACAACATGGCCATCGGCAGGATGGCCGGCCAGCTTATGGTTGATGAGCTGACGAAGCGCAAAGGCAAGCCGCAGGGAAAGGTCGTGGAGATTCGCGGCCTGCTTGGCGTGGAAGCCGAAATGGAACGCTACAACGGCGCCCACGAAGTGCTGAAGGCGTACCCGGAAATCAAGGTCGTGCACGAAGCCGTAGCGGACTGGCTACAGAGCAACGCCCGTGAGCGAATGAACGAGATTCTGCGGTCGCAGCCTGAAATCGACGCGGTTTACGCCCACAACGATCCGATGGCGGTCGGGGCTTACCTGGCTGCGCGCGAACTCGGTCGCGAAAAGAACACGATCTTCATCGGCGTGGACGGACTCGGTGGCCCTGCCGGAGGCCTGAAGAAAGTGCAGGATGGCGTTCTGACAGCCACCTTCTATTACCCGCTGTGCGTGGACAAGGCGGTCGAGATTGGTTACCGCATGCTGACCGAGCCAGGATTCAAGCCTGAAAAGCAGTACATCCTGGAGCCGAAACTGGTCACACCACAGAACGCCGCAGAGATGTACGAGAAGTTCACTTTCTAGAGCTGGGTCTGGAGCACCATGACTTCGCTGCTCGAAGTAACGCAGGTCAGCAAGCGCTTTGGGGGAACGCAAGCGCTGCGCGACGTCAATTTTTCGGTTGAGCCGGGCGAGGTTCACGCCTTGATGGGCGAGAACGGAGCCGGGAAAAGCACGCTGGCGAAGATCATCGCTGGAGTCGTGACTCCGGACGCAGGTGAGATTCGAATCGATGGCGAGGTTGTCACGATCGACTCACCGGTGCGCGCGCAACGACTCGGCGTCGGTATGGTGTTCCAGGAACTGGATCTGTTCCCGCACCTGACGGTGGCGGAGAACATGGCTATCGCGAACCGCGGGATTCAAGAGAGAGTTTTCGTCAATTCGCGCGAACTCTCAGCATGGTGTTCGCAGTTCTTGCGCAGGGTGAAACTGGAGGTCGAGCCGCACACTCTCCTGCGGGATCTGTCCATCGGGCAGGTGCAGCTTGTAGCCATCGCACGTGCGCTCAGCATGAACGCACGCATCATTCTGATGGATGAGCCGACCAGTTCGCTGTCGGATGACAGCGTTGAAGCCCTGTTTGAACTCATTGCGGAACTCAAGAGCCAGGGCATTTCGATCGTCTATGTCTCGCACAAGATGGCGGAGGTGCTGCGCATCGCGGACCGCGTCACGGTGCTTCGTGACGGTATGTTCGTCGGCACGAAAAAGGCCTCCGAACTCGGACTGGACGACCTGATCACCATGATGGTGGGCCGCAAGCTGGAGCGCAGGGAAAAGGCGCACCATGTGCGGGCGGAAGACATTCTCCTGGACGTCCGCGGTTTGCAAACGGAGTATCTCTCGGACGTAAAATTCCAACTTCGCGCGGGGGAAGTGCTTGGCATCGCGGGCCTGGTCGGTGCGGGCCGTAGTGAGGTTGGAGCCGCGCTCTTCGGCTTGCGACGTGGACTCCGCGGCGAAGTCGTCCTGAAGGGCAAACCGTACCGAGCCCGAAATCCGGAGGAGGCAATCAGAAATGGCTTCTGTCTGCTTCCGGAGGACCGGCGTCGAGAAGGCATTTTCCCGCACATGTCAGTGACGGACAACGCGACCGTCGCCGTCCTGAAGCAGCATCGTTCTCGCGGACTGGTGAGCAGCAAGAGCCAGCGCGAGATCACAGATTCGTATAGAGGCCAACTGGCCGTTGCCGCGCCGCAAGAGGCGTTGATATCGGCACTGAGCGGCGGAAACCAGCAGAAGATCATACTGGCACGCTGGCTTATGGCGAAGCCGTCCGTACTGTTCCTCGACGAACCCACGCGTGGCATTGACGTGGGAGCGAAAGAGCAAATCTACGGCATCATTGACCAGCTTGCCGCCGAAGGCAAAGGCGTAATCCTGGTCAGCTCGGAGTTGCCGGAGTTGTTCCGTTGCTGCGACCGGATACTTGTGATGCGCGAAGGCAGGCAGGCCGGAGTGCTGACGACTGCAGAAACCACGCAGGAAGAAGTGCTGGCAATTGCAATCGGCTGTGGTCCGCAGGCCGAAATGACCCACCGACCCTCGCTCGTTTAACGCCCACCTGTCCTACTGTTCTGTTTAAGGCGCTTCTGCAAGGCGCGCAGGTGCTGCTGCGCGTCCGCAATATCCTCGACAACACCATTGCGAGAGTGGACATCAAGTGAAACTGCGTTTTTGATTCCCTCGTGTGGAGCGTTGAGGAGGATTCATGGCGAAGTGCGAAGTTTGCGGCAATGACTACGACAAAGCGTTCGAGGTGATCGCGGCCGGAGCAACGCATACGTTCGACAGCTTCGAATGTGCCATTCAAGCCATGGCACCTGTATGCGAGCACTGCCGCTGCCGGGTGATAGGACATGGCGTGGAAGTGGGAGGTCTGTTCTTCTGCTGCGCCCATTGCGCGCGCAGTGCCACGTCGGCGGACGTCAAAGACCGGGTAGCATGAAGTTGTGAGAGATTGTGCTGGCGCCCCAAGGTTTGGGGCGCCAGTTCTTGTTTAGGACTTAGCGGGAAGCGCCAGCCCGGGTGGGCTGTTCCGGCCGCAAATAGAAGCCGAGGTCCTGCGGAACCGGAAGTGCGCCGGTGTCACGGTACTGCGCGAGCGCCGACTTCATCTGGAGTATCTTCTGCTGGTATTGCAGAGCCAGGTTGTCGTAGCGAACCAGCACGTTGTCCAGCCAATACGGATGGTTCTCCGCCTTCCATGCGTCTGCGTACATGCCGCGAACGCGCGTGGTGGCGTCGCGGAGGTCTTCAAGCCGTGCGTTCGTGGCCGTGATCTCGTGCACGTTGCGCGAAACGCGGGCACGATCCGACTGGTTTAGGAACGCGTCCCAGTAGAAGTGATTGATCTCGGTGACCCACTGGATCTTCGCGCCGAGCAGGTCGAGGCGATACGCAGCCATGATGAGAGGATCGATGCTTTCAGCGTGCAGCTTTGCTTTCGACCGGTGCTTGTAAAGGGATACGAGTGCCTGTTCGGCAGCCAGTCGCATCTCGCGGGCGATCGGCTGGGCTTTTTCAACCCATCGTGCACCGCGCTCGCTGAACGGATCGAGCCAGAAGTACTCGTCGTTGGCCGCACCGAGGCCAACACTCTTGAGCAGTCCGTGAGCCTTGTTCAGGTTCAAAATCGCGTCGCGGAAGGTCGGGTCGGTGTTGCGGTAGAAGGTCCAGTCGTAGGCGGCGGTGAACTGGTCGATGTTCGCTTCGCCCTGCTGCCATGAAGCAGCGGCACCGAAGACCACGGCCGGCCAGGTGAGTCCGAAAATGGCCTCGCCGTCGTCGTCCCACGTGGTGTTGAGCATGCCCATGGCCTTGTATTTCTGGCCATCGCGAACGAAGTTGCGGATGTTTACGAATGCGCTATCGAAATTCGGGTAGATGACGTTCCAGTTGTTTGCGCCGGGGGCGACGAAAATGTCCAGTCCGGCGTCGTGGTACGGCTTGAGCATATTGTCGAAGCTCTCACTCGGGCTGTAACGCCATGCCGCGGCGATGACGTCCTTGGGAAGAATTGAGAGCAGTTCGGGGTAGTGCATGGCGATGTCGCCCCAGAACATGAGCCGCTTGTTGTAGGGCTTCATGATCTCGGTGACCTTCTTCAGGTGCTCAAGGTAAACCTTGCCGAGTCCCTGAGATTTCGCCAGCTCTTCCGTCCGACCCCGGCCGAGTTCAAAGGTTTCGTCCGCGCCGATGTGGAACAAGGGGCCTGGGAAGAGCGGCACCAGTTCGGCGTACATGTTCTTCACCAGGTCATACGAACGGCTGTCCACCGGGGCAAGAACGTGCCCGTGCGGTCTCTCGGCGAGGTCGGCGTACAACTCGTTCTTCAGGACGTGGTGCAGATGGCCGAAAGCCTGCTGTTGTGGGAGCAGGGTGATGTGATATTTGCTTGCGTATGAAACGAGTTCCTTGATCTGTGCGGCTGTGAATCCCGCCTCTTTCGGCGCGGAAAGCGGGACACTGTCGAAATCGAACACGTGCTCGATGTACAGGCTGTACATGTTCAGCTTGTACTCGGCGCAGGTCCGAATCTGCTTCTTGATGTAGTCCATCTTCGGGATGGGGCCGCGGCTCACGTCGTCCTGCACCCCACGCCAACGCATGGTGGGCCAGTCGGTGATGGTGAGAGCAGGAACTTTGGCGCGTTTCGCGTCAGGCCTGATGAGCTGCCGCAGTGTCTGCACGCCGTAGAATGTGCCGGCTGCTGCCGGCCCGGCAACGACCACACGATCCGGGGTTACGCGGAGTACGTATCCTTCTTCACCAAGCTTGTCCTTGCCGTCGATAGCGCCAAGGTCGCGGTCAGAAGTACGAGTGAGGTAAATGGACCCTTTGCCGCCCCGTCCGCTGCTGATTCGAGGCTTTACGCCCGTCGCGAGTTCGATCTCTTCTGCCAGCATCTCGGCGGCAGTACGGTCTTCGGCGCGAGCGATTGCGATCCGGGTTGATGACGTAATGGTGAACTCACCTGTACTCTGCTTTACTTCCTTTGGATAAGGAACCAGCGCGAGTGGCGTGTCCGCTGCAAAAACCGGGGAGGAGATAAGAAATGCGAGTAGAAGTATTGCAGAACAACGAGCGAAGCTCTTCATCATGGGTATGCTTCCAGCTTTCCTCAGCCTGGATGTGGGTTTTGCACTGACAGGCGAAGGTAAATGGCTGGCGAAGGTGAGTCAATCAGAAGCGGCAAGAATCACTCCGGCGATGTGACTCAAGTCACCGCAGCAAGCCGCTGATGGGCAGAGACTGATTGGCAACAAAAGGGGTGCTCTATGCCGGTCTTTGTATTGGCTGTCGTCGCACTTGCCCTGTTCCTCGTAATGGGAGTGCTCTTTGCAACCGCCATATTGATGGAGAAACGTCAGCGAAGGCTGATGGCTGAGCCCGCAAAAGCGGTTGTGAAGGACGCTGAGGTTGTTGTCGCGCCGGGTATGTCGCGAGGGGCGGGAAAGTAGGCGACGGACAGTTCAGCGCTCCGGGATGATAGAGTTAGAGATGTGGGGCTGGGTTCGTTTGTCCCCGTGTCGCTGCATGACATCGTTATCAGTTCGAAAGCTGTTCGCAATCGTTGCTGTGCTGATGGTGGTCGTGGGTGGCGGCCTCGTGTACCTGCGCGGGCGGTCAGCTAAGCCTGCGACACCGATCGGGGAGCGTGTGACGCTTGCGGCCCCGCTCGGGCTTCCTCTGATTCCGATTCCCCCAGACAATCCGCCCACGAAAGAAACCATCGAGTTAGGGAAGCGGCTCTACTACGACACCGCGCTTTCGGCCGATGACACGGTCTCGTGTGCAACATGCCACCACCCTGACGCGGGTTTTGCTGATCCCAAACCAGTTTCGATCGGTGTTGGCGGCAAGACCGGGACGCGCAACTCTCCAACCGTAATCAATGCGGCATACTACACCACTCAGTTCTGGGATGGCCGCGAACCTACCCTGGAAAAACAGGCGGAAGGCCCGGTGCAGAACCCGGTTGAGATGGCGCACACACTCGATAGCATGGTGAAGAAGTTGTCCCGGGATGAAAGCTACGCCAAGCAGTTCGAAGCCGCCTTCGGGCCGGGATCGATCACAGCGGATAAAGTTACGAAGGCGATTGCCGCATTCGAGCGCACGGTCGTCGCAGGCAATTCGCCGTTCGACCGCTGGTACTACGGCGGACAGAAGAATGCGATCAGCGAGAGCGCCAAAAGGGGCTTCGACGTGTTCCGGCGCGCGGACAAGGGTAACTGCGCGGCATGCCACGTGTTCAACGAAAGCTACGCGTTATTCACAGACCAGCAGTTCCACAACATCGGCGTAGGCATCAGGGACGAAGCGCCCGTTGATATGGGCCGCTACGAGGTGTCCAAATTCGACAGCGAACGCGGCGCTTTCAAGACACCATCGCTACGCAACATCGACCAGACCGCTCCCTACATGCACGACGGCAGTATGCGTACGCTCAAAGAAGTGGTAGACCACTACGTCGGTGGCGGCAGTTCGAATCCCTGGCTCGATACCAAAATGAAACCGGTACAGCTTACGGCCCAGGAAAAGGCGGACCTCATCGAGTTCATGAAATCACTGACCGGCGAGGTGCCTGCAAGTACGAAACCCGGCGCTGCGCAGAGGTAAAGCTAGCTCGGCGGTCCATTCCCCTCCTAAATTTTTCGGTTCAAGGCCGAACACTTCCTGCGTGGCTAATCTCCGGGGATGTTCCGGTTTTGTGATTTTCCACACTTGGCGGACATTCGAGCGGCCAACGAAGCAGAGTGTCAGCTATACTTTCAGGGCACACCACGTACAAGAGTTGGCTGCGGAATGCTGCCCGGTGACGGGGTAACTAGGGCTCCAGGATTGCCCGCTGCCTTCCATCGAGAGGTCCGATGCTGGTAGCGAAGAACAAAGGAAACGCATGCCCGGGTTTGCCTGGCGGCGAAGTACGAACTGGATAGAGGAACTTGAACTTCATCACTGAGTTACCGATTGAATACGTGACTCCGCGATGGTATGTAGCGACTACCCAGCCGCGGCATGAGAAGAAGGTCGCTGAGCAACTGGCGTGTCGGGGATTGACTCACTACCTGCCGCTCTACTCGACCGTGCATCAGTGGAAAGATCGCCGGGCGAAGGTGCAACTACCGCTTTTCCCCGGCTATATCTTCGTAAACATCCCCTACCGCGAACGAATGCGGGCCCTGCAACTCCCGGGCATTCTGCATTTCATCACGTTCGGCGACAAACCGGCTCCGCTCTCGGATGAGCAAATCGATGCATTGAAACGCGGCCTGTCAACGGACCGTCGCGTGGAGCCCCATCCGTTTCTTAAGGCCGGGCAGAGAGTTCGGGTAAAGTCGGGGCCGTTCCAAGGTCTCGAAGGGGTACTGAAACAGATCAAGGAAGAATACCGACTGGTCATCTCGATAGAGCAGATCATGCGATCGGTGATGCTCGAGATTGACATTACCGAAGTTGAGATCCTGAACAGCGTATCGAAGTGCAAGTGAGGAGTGCGTGAGACTGGCAGCAATGAAAAAGTCACACTGGATGCTATTGGCCCTGGTTCTGCTTTTTGCGGTAGCCGGTTTCGGGCAGTTGCCCGAGGAAGCTGAGGCCAGCGACCTTGCCGGGCAACTTACGGACTCGGAACTCTCAGCGCAATCGGTCGCGAGCGCCGAGCAGTTGATTGCGGTTCTGCGCCAGAATCCAGACCTTCGGGCCGAGGTCAAGAAACTCGCCCTTGCGCAGTTGCGAAGCCAGGGAAGAATGGTTTCCGAGTCGCAACTGACGGACACGGCACTTTATGCACGCATTCAGGACGATGTCCGAGTCCGCGTTCTGTTAACACGACACTTGCTCGAAAAGGGATACCTGAATCGAGATGATTTCCCCGAGTTAGCTGCGAGCCTGGGAGACGAGCAGGCCGATGATGACACGCCTCAACTGAAACGTCGCACTGGCGCCGCTGCCCGCAAGTTTGCGGCGGGCGAAGAGGACGAAGACGGATCGCTTCACACGGGCCCGAGGAACAGCCGTTCGACGAGCGCTCTCAGGACAGCTCCGGCGCGGAAGAAGCCTCGTCCGGACGTCGTGCGGGTTCCCGCCCCTTATGCGAAGGTACCAGCACTGGACGACCTCTACGCGCAGTTCCGAAGGCAGGATGCGAACCTGGAGCGCTTCGGCGCCAGTCTTTTTGCGAACGCGCCGGATGCCGGTTTGGACACAATACCTACGGACCTGCCGGCGGGCGACGATTACGTTCTCGGTTCGGGGGATGGCCTGAACATCGTGCTTTATGGCGGGGTCTCGCAGAGCTTGAAACGTACCATCGACCGCGAAGGCCGCATCGCTCTGCCGGAAGTCGGGTCGGTGGTGATTGCGGGCAACACGATCGGGCAAGCCGAGCAGACGGTCGAACGCGCCCTGTCTGCACAATTCCAGGACGTCAAGGCGGATATCTCGCTGACCCGGGTGCGA